>ENA-UOYH01000717-UOYH01000717.1-marine-metagenome-genome-assembly--contig:-NODE-717-length-10911-cov-3.728540_pt1 | contig 10911 bp, 8 predicted proteins | sample MGYA00238175_ERZ767261 | MGnify/ENA primary metagenome ERZ767261 (study PRJEB28946, sample SAMN06267185) | marine metagenome | isolation source: Columbia River Estuary | place: USA:Columbia River Estuary...
ATGAGAGAGAGAGAAGGATAAGAGGGATGTCGAAGAGAGGGATGAGAGGGATGTCGAAGAGAGGGATGAGAGAGAGAGAGGGATAAGAGGGATGTAGCAGAGGAGGGAAGAGAAGAAGAGGGGTGGGTGAAAGAGAAAGAGGGATGAGAGGAATGTAGCAGGGGAGGGAAGAAGGATGAAAGAGAAGAAGACAGAGAAAGAGGAGCAGGGAGTTGAGACAGGGGAGGGGTCCTCGCAGGTGTTCGCGCTGCCCGAGCAGTGATCGTTCCCGTCGTTGTCGCACGCGCCGCCTTGCGAGGCGCCCGTGCAGCTCGTCTCGTCACAGGGCGTTTGGTTGCGGGTCAAAGATGCCGAAGGATCCATCATTTTTGAGCGCATCATGGATGCGCACACGCCCTATGAGGTGCCGCTCAACGATCCGCCGGCGGTGATCGAGCGGGCGGGCAATGCAAGCGCGTTGTTCTTTTTGGTAAATGGTGCGCTCTATGGTCCGGCTGGGGGCAGCGGGCGTGTGGCTAAAAATATTGAACTCTCCGCGAAGAAACTGACGCAAAGCTATGAGCGTTACGCGCCGCAGGATCAGTCGCCGCTCTATAGTTTACTGCTTGAGCTTGAAACTGACCGCGTCAAACCCTAGTCATAAGGCAACAACCTTAACTCGTGAAAGTGTCGCATGTCTCTCAATCATATTCGCCCGTGGCGTAACATTTACCGCCGCAAAAGTCGGCAGATCATGGTTGGCTCGGTTCCGGTGGGTGGGGACGCGCCCATTACGGTCCAGACAATGACCAATACGTTGACCACGGATGTGGCTGCAACCGTTTCACAGATTCAGGCCTGTGCGGATGCTGGCGCGGATATTGTCCGGGTCTCTGTGCCCGACGAGGCCTCCTCCAAGGCGCTCAAAGAGATTGTGCGTGAAAGCCCGGTCCCGATCGTGGCAGACATCCATTTTCACTATAAGCGCGGCATAGAGGCCGCGGAGGCTGGCGCGGCCTGCCTGCGGATCAACCCGGGCAATATTGGCAGCCAAGAGCGCGTGCGCGAGGTGATCAAAGCGGCCCGCGATTATGGCTGTTCGATGCGGATCGGCGTGAATGCCGGCTCGCTTGAGAAACATTTGCTCGACAAATACGGTGAGCCTTGCCCGGATGCGATGGTGGAAAGCGGGCTTGAGCATATTAAAATTCTACAAGACAATGATTTCCATGACTTTAAAATAAGCGTCAAGGCCAGTGATGTCTTCATGGCCGCCGCGGCCTATCAAGCCTTGGCGGAGGCCACTGATGCGCCGATTCACCTTGGGATCACGGAAGCTGGTGGCCTGATGTCCGGCACGATCAAATCCGCCATTGGTTTGGGAAATCTGCTCTGGATGGGCATTGGCGATACGATCCGCGTCAGCCTCTCGGCCGATCCTGTGGAAGAGGTGAAGGTTGGCTATGATATCCTCAAATCACTGGGCCTGCGTCATCGCGGGGTGAATATCATTTCCTGCCCAAGCTGTGCGCGGCAGGGCTTTGACGTGATCAAAACCGTTGAGGCTTTGGAGCGCCGGCTTGAGCATATCAAAACGCCCATGTCGCTTTCGATCATCGGCTGCGTGGTCAATGGTCCCGGAGAGGCCTTAATGACCGATGTGGGCTTCACCGGCGGTGGGAATGGCGCGGGCATGGTCTATTTGGCGGGGCAGCAAAGCCATAAATTGTCAAATGACGAGATGGTGGAGCATATTGTCAGCCAAGTGGAAACCCGCGCGGCACAGCTCGACCTGGAAGCGGCCGCGGTGGAGAATGCAGCCAACTAAGGCGTTTTCGCCGCGTCCAAAATATCCTGCGCCCTTTGCCATGCCGCCGAGCCGCGCGGCAAGAGGTCTTCGGCCCGTTTGGCCTGTATGGCGGCATTTTGCATATTGCCTTGCAATGCATAGCGCTCTGCAATCGCCAGAACAGCCTGTCCTTGCTGGCCACTGCGGGCAAAGGCTGTGCCGATATCGCGTAAAATTCGCGCGTCTCGATTGTCGAGGTTGCGGGCCTTTTGCAAAATTTTCAGAGCTTGCGCGTTTGAAGTTTTGGTGTTTTGCGCCAGGAGCGATCGACCATAGCCCCCCAAGATAAGCGCATTGTTGGGCGCCAGCTGGGCGGCTCTGGCATAGGCTTTTGTTGCAGCCGAAAATTCGCGGCTTTCCAATAGGATTTGCCCCTGCAGCTCCCGGTAAAATGCATCGTTGGGATGGGCCTCGACCAGCTGGGCCATATTCTTTTTCGCAGTGCCTCTGCGGCCACTGCGGTGCTCGGCGATAGCTCTGCGCATCAAATCAACGTCTGAACTGCCCGTCGCGCGTCGCAAGGTCCATTGGGGCGCCTGCAGAAATCCTGATAACTTGCCTTGAATGCGTGAAAACCAATAGGCCTGTTTGGCATCTGGCCGATGTGAGGGCGCGTTTGCGGCATAGGCGTTAATGGTGCGAATGCGGTCGCGGTTGAGGGGATGGCTGCGCGTATAGGGATCTTGATGCTCCTCGCTCAGATTAGACTGACCGATGAAGAGCTCGAAGACTTCGACCATGGCGGCGGGGTCGACCTTGGCCGCATTCATGAAGCGCAATGCCGACTGATCTGCCGCGGATTCTTCAATGCGGGTATGGGCAAGCAAGACACGATTTATCGATCCAGGGGCGCCAAGGGCCAATCCGAGACCTGCATCTGTATGGCCGGCTAAAACTGCGGCGGCGGCAACCAATACGCCAAAGGAAATGGCCCTATTGGCCCGCTGAACATTGGCGAGACGTCGCGAAATATGTCCATTGGTGATATGCGCCGCCTCATGGGCGATCACCGATTGCAGCTGCGCGGCAGTTTTCAGTTGAAGCACCAATCCGGCATGTACAAAAATATGTTTGTTATCAATGATAAAAGCATTCAATCCCATGTCGTTGACGATCCAAACCTTCACATCATCACTATTGAGATTTGCAGCGCGCAGGATCGGCTCGGCCAGCTGCTGCAACCCATATTCGATATCTGGATCGCGCAGCAGGCTGACACTATGGGCGGCAGAGGCGTTGAGGGCGCAAAAAATGGAGAGAAAAATTGCTTTCAAATATGTCTTGAACATGTATCGGTCCTTGGGCCATCTAATAGAGCGTTTGCGAAAGGAAAAGGCATGCCATTGTCGAAACGAAGTCAAGTTGATCCTTTCATTGTTATGGACGTAATGGAAGCGGCGCGTGCCGCTGAGGCGGAAGGTCGCCGAATTGTGCATATGGAAGTGGGGCAACCGAGCACATCTGCGCCTCTTAAGGCCCGGCAAGCTGTGGCTGCAGCGCTGCCGCATGATGCGATGGGCTATACGGTGGCCCTTGGGTTGCCGCAGTTGCGCGCGGAAATCGCAGCGCTTTATAAACGTTGGTATGATGTGGATTTGGACCCGGCGCGGGTTGTTGTTACCTCTGGCTCATCGGCAGGGTTTCTCCTGGCTTTCACAGCATTGTTCGATCCCGACGCGCGCGTCGCGGTGGCCGCGCCCGGCTATCCGTCTTACCGGCAAATTTTAAAGGCCCTGGCGCTCACCCCAGTGGATATTCCCACCCATGCCAGCCAAGGCCATCAATTGCGGGTCGCTGATTTGCAACATCAGCAACTCGATGGGTTGCTGGTGGCCTCGCCCGGCAATCCCACAGGCACGATGATTGATAAGCCAAGTTTGGCCGCTCTGGCGGATTTTGCGCAATCTCGAGACATAGGCTTCATATCCGATGAAATTTACCACGGGATTGAATATGACAAAAAAGCCGTCACGGCGCTTGAGGTCACAGATCGGGCCTATGTGATCAATTCTTTTTCGAAGTATTTCTCGATGACTGGTTGGCGGATTGGCTGGCTGGTGGTGCCGGAAGATCATCTGCGCAGTATCGAGCGTTTGGCGCAAAATATGTTCATCTGCCCGCCGCATGTCAGTCAGCTGGCGGCTTTGGCGGCCCTGCAAAGCCACGATGAAATGCAAGAAAACCTGGCCGTCTATCGCGAGAACCGCCGCCTGATGCTGCAAGGCTTGCCTGAGGCGGGTTTGACGCAGATCGCGCCGCCAGATGGGGCTTTTTATATTTATGCAGATATCTCTGAGTTTGGCGTCGACAGTCGGACCTTTGCTGCGGAAGTCTTGCGAGAGGCGGGGGTGGCTCTTACGCCTGGGCTGGATTTCGACCCGATCCGGGGGGGGCACACAATTCGGCTGTCCTATGCACAAGCGACTGGAGAAATTATTGAGGGCCTGCGGCGTTTGAAGCAGTTTATGCACAATCGATATGTATGAAATTTCAGCAAGATTTGGCCTGCAAGACGGGCTTTGAACAATTTGAGCCGCTCTGCGCTTACATTTGGCGCATTCGTGTTTTGACCTGAGCCGGCGCACCGCATATAGAGACGAAAAGACGGAGCCAAACCCCCTATGCCCAGCCTGAGCGCCCTCGGAAAATTTATCACCAAATCTTGCGCGCGCCTCGCGATGCTGTGCTTGCGCATTTTGGGGGCAATTTTTTCATCGCTGACTTTGGCTGCGGTGTTTGGCGCGGCGGTCTTAGGTGCAATTTTCCTGATCTATGGGCAAGGGTTGCCCAGTCATGATGAATTGGCCAGCTATCAGCCGAAAACGATCAGCCGGATTTATTCGGGTGAGGGGCATATCATCGATGAATTTGCGACCGAACGGCGCCTTTTTGCATCGGCCGATGAGATACCGGATTTGGTGAAGGCGGCGTTTATTTCCGCTGAGGATAAGAATTTCTATAGCCACGCGGGCTATGATCCAGCTGGGATGGCCGCAGCTCTGCGCGACGCGATTGTCTCGCGTGGGGCCAATTTGCGCGGTGCCTCGACCATCACGCAACAGGTGATGAAAAACTTCCTGCTCGATGGGTCACGCTCGGCAGAACGTAAAATTAAAGAGCTGATATTGGCCACGCGAATTGAAGGCACTTTGGATAAAGAAGGCATCCTAGAGCTCTATCTTAATGAGATTTTTTTGGGGCAAAATTCCTTTGGGGTCGCGGCGGCAGCACAGACCTATTTCAACAAACCTCTCGACGATCTTTTACCCGAGGAGGTCGCCTATTTGGCAACCTTGCCCAAGGCGCCATCAAAGTACCATCCCGTGCGCCAGCGTGAGCGGGCCATAGCCCGGCGCAATTTTGTATTGCGTGAGATGAATGAAAATGGGTTCTTGTCAGATATTGAGTATGAGATGGCCCGTAAGAAACCTCTCAAGACCGTTCAAAGTGGCGATTTTGCCAGCTTTCGCAGCAATCTGCCCGGGCGGGATTACCCCACAGATGAGATACGCCGGCAATTGACCCGCGACTTTGGCACGGCTGAATTTTTCACTGGCGGCTATTCTGTTCGGGCGACGATTGATCCGACATTGCAACAGGTGGCGGCGCAAAGCCTGCGGCTCGGGCTTGAAGATTATGACCGGGCGCAAGGCGTGTATCATGGCACAGGTCAGGTGATCGCCGCCGAGCAGCTGGGCGATTGGCGCGCCGCGATGAGCAAGCTCGACGTGCCGCGCGATATTGTGATCAATCAGCTTTGGCGTCCAGCGGTTGTGTTGGAGCTGATGAAAAGCGATGCGCGCTTGGGTATTGAAGGGATAGAGGGCGACGCTCATATCCTACCGGCCAGCGATGTGACATGGGCGAAAAAGCAAAATAGCGATGGCAGCATCAGCAAATCAGCAGCCAAGCGGGTCAAAGACTTGCTCTCCGTCGGTGACGTGATTTTGGTGTCGCCGGTTGTTAACCCAGAAGATGGGGTGTTTGTGAATTGGTCACTGCGCCAGGTGCCAAAGATCCAAGGCGGGTTTGTCGCCATGGATGTGCATACGGGCCGGGTCCTGGCGATGCAGGGTGGATTTTCCTATCAACACTCCGTGTTCAACCGCGCCACGCAGGCCAGACGTCAGCCCGGCTCTTCTTTCAAGCCTTTTGTCTATGCCGCCGCCCTCGACAGTGGCTATAGCCCAGCGACCATTGTGATTGACGCGCCGATTGAGGTCGACACGCCACAAGGCTTGTGGCGCCCCAAGAATTACTCAGATAAATTCTATGGCCCGACGCCGGTGCGCACGGGTATCGAGCAATCAAGAAATCTCATGACCGTGCGATTGGCTCAGGAATTGGGCATGCCGACGATTGCGCTTTATGCTGAGAAATTCGGGGTTTACGATAACATGAAGCCCTACCTTTCGGCCTCACTGGGGTCTGAAGAGACGACGCTTTACAAAATGGTGTCAGCCTATGCCATGTTCGCTAATGGTGGCGAGCGGGTGCAGCCCACCTTGGTTGATCGGGTGCAAGATCGGAACGGCAAAACCGTGTTTTTGCATGATCAACGCAGCTGTGACGATTGCCGAACCCCCGATCTGATGGCCGGCCGCCTGCCCAAGATCACGTCAAACCGCGAGCGGGTGATGGATCCGGTCACCGCCTATCAATTAACCGCGATGATGGAAGGGGTCGTTGAGCGTGGCACGGCCAGCCGGACGGTCAATCTTCCCGTGCCCGTGGCAGGAAAGACCGGAACCACCAATGAGGCCAAGGATGTCTGGTTCGTGGGCTTCACCAGCAATATCGCTGCGGGCTGCTATATGGGTATGGACCAGCCACAGCCTTTGGGCCGCGGCGCTGGCGGTGGCGGCATGTGTGGACCTGTGTTCAATCGCTTTATGGAGGTGGCGATTGAGCGCTATGGTGCCGGCGAATTCACCGTGCCGGACAATGGTACCTTTATCAACATCAACCGCTTTACAGGCGCGCGTTTGCAAGAGGACGCCGAGGGGGATCATGTGGTCGCTGAATTTTTCCGCGATGGAAGCGAGCCGATTTTTGGTGTGGCTTTTGACGGGGGCTTTCAGGTCAGCAGCAATATGCCCATGTTCGCGGAAGGGGAGACCGAAGAGATGCAACAGGTGATCACCTCCACCGGCAAGACAATCACTGTGGCGCCCCAGGCCTCCTTTGGCTCTTTGTCGTCCGGTGGGCTTTACTGACGAAAATCGGTTGTGGCGCTTGGCAATCGCTCCTGGCTTGGGTAGACCGATCCCAACTGAACTTCATAATCTGGTAGGTTTGATATGCGCGCGGAAATGGTCAATGTTGTGGCAGCCATCGAAAAGTCTTTGGGACTTTTGGCCAAGCGTCTAGACTACGACACCGCGCCCTATCGGTTGGAAGAATTTAACGCCATGATTGAAGACCCCAGTCTTTGGGACGATCAAGAGCGGGCGCAAAAGTTGATGCGGGATCGCCAGATCTTAGTCGATGCCATCGCGACCTATGAGGGAATCCGCCAAGATCTGTCAGACAATCTGGAAATGATTGAGCTGGGCGCTGCGGAGGATGACGAAGAGGTCGTCAAAGATGCCGAAGAGGCTCTCAAAGCACTGCGCACCACGGCCGCGGAAAAGGAGCTCGACGCGCTGCTGGACGGGGAGGCGGACAGCAATGATACCTTCCTTGAGATCAATTCTGGCGCTGGTGGGACGGAGAGTTGCGACTGGGCCTTGATGCTATCGCGCATGTATGTGCGTTGGGCGGAGAAAAAAGGGTACACGGTCGAGCTGCAATCGGAAACGGCGGGCGAGGAGGCGGGCATTAAGTCTGCGGCCTATAAGATATCGGGGCATAACGCCTATGGCTGGTTGAAGTCAGAGTCGGGCGTGCATCGCTTGGTCAGGATCAGCCCATTTGACGCCGCCGCCAAACGGCACACGTCTTTTTGCTCGGTGTGGGTCTACCCTGTTGTGGATGACAATATCGAAATTGAGGTCAACCCATCCGATATTCGCATCGACACCTATCGCAGTTCTGGGGCCGGTGGCCAGCATGTGAACACGACAGATTCTGCCGTGCGTATTACGCACCATCCCACTGGGATCGTCGTGACCAGTTCGGAAAAATCACAGCATCAGAACCGCGATATTGCGATGAAGGCCTTAAAGTCTCGCCTGTATCAAATGGAGCTGGATCGGCGCAATGCTGCGATCAATGAGGCGCATGACAACAAAGGCGACGCCGGTTGGGGCAATCAGATCCGAAGCTATGTGCTGCAACCCTATCAGATGGTCAAAGATTTGCGCACCTCCTATGAAACCTCAGACACCAAAGGGGTGTTGGATGGGGATCTCGATGGCTTGATGGCCGCGACTTTGGCGATGAATGCCTCTGGCAAATCGCGGGCGGATGCTCAGGGCGAGTAGAAAGCCGCTGACAAAAAAGGCGCGGCCAAAGCCACGCCTTTTGAACCCGAAAACGGATTGATTTATTCTTTTGAAGCGGGGGCGGCGGCGGGTTTCTTGGCCGCACCTGGATTGAGAGGATCATCTTGGCGCTGGACGGAGCCCTCAAAATGGGCGCCGCTTTCGATGGCGATGGTTTTGTGGATGATGTCGCCCTCAACCTGTGCCGTCGAAGTCAGCCGCACTTTTAGGCCACGCACCCGGCCAATCACATGGCCATTTACCACAACATCATCAGCAATGATTTCGCCTTTAACGGTCGCACCTTCCCCGATGGTTAAGAGATGGGCGCGGATGTCGCCGTCCACGCGGCCCTCAACTTGAATGTCACCAGTGGTTTTTAGATTGCCAGTGACGTGAAGATCAGACGACAGGACCGATGCGGGCGGTTTTGCCTTCGGTGCTGCAGGTTTGAATTCTGCCGCTGGTTGGTTGATCGGCGCGGCTGGTTTTTCGGCTGCAGCGGCATCTGGTTTCGCGGATGGGTCGTTGATTTTGCTTTTAGAAAACATCTCTTCCTGCCTTAATAAATGTCATTGGGTTTACGGCTTTACCATTCACGCGGACTTCATAGTGAAGATGGGTGCCGGTTGATCTGCCTGAGTTTCCCATATCACCGATCCTTTGTCCACGGGAAACGCGTTGGCCTTTTTTTACGCGAATTTTTGCCAAATGGGCATAGCGAGTTTCTATGCCAAATGCGTGTTTGACATAGACAACGCGGCCGTAACCGCTCCCCCATTCCGCGCGTGTAACCACCCCGTCGGCGGTGGCATAAATGGGGGTTCCGCGACTTGCAGCAAAATCAGAGCCATTGTGCATCTGCCCCCAGCGCGGACCGAAGCCGCTGGTGTAACGATGGGTAGATTTCACCGGCATATCAAAGGGCGCTTTTTCAGCTGCAATACGATAGATATTGAGTTTGTCGAGTTGAGCCAAAATGTTATTGGCCCGGTCAACGGTGGGATCAACTGTGTTGAGAGCATCGGGGGCATAGGTGATCGGGGAGAGGGCGCCACCCTGTCCCGAATAACCGCGCCGCACTTGCTCGAGCAAGCGGTCAGTATTCAACCCAGCGTTGCGAAACATTTTGTCGAGAGGCTTCACCGAAATGCTCATCGCCTCTTCCAGCTGACGAAAAATTCGGCCGCCTTTTTCTTCGAGAAATTGAATTTCCAATTCCAAATTGGCCATTTCTTCATGTGCTTGGAAGGCGCGCCGGCGGGCGTGATCGCGTTCCACAGCCACGTCTTCCAGCGTATCGGTGACGTAATCCATTGTGCTGGCCACGGATTCTGAGGAGCTATCGTCGACAGGTTTGCCCGTGTCGTGGTCAAGCTGTGCGGCCAGTTGATCCAAGTCGCGCTGCAAAAGCTCCCGTTGGCCCATGACCCGCCGCAGCGTGGCTTGCATCACTTCCATCGCGCGGTCCAATTCGCGCCGTTGATCCTCTGATGTCAGAAGCTCAGATTGCATTTCGGACACCTGCGCGAGGGCCGTGTTGAAACGTCCCTGCGCTGTCAAAGCCTCCTCGGCGCGGGTGTCGCGCTCATTGGCGAGGGCATTCAATCGCTCTTCATAAATGGCTTGATCGCGCCGGGCTTGATCACGGAAATTGCCTGTACCAATGGTGTCGAGCAGCACGATGGCTGTTGCAACAATTGCCCATCCGATGAAAGCGGCTGATGTGACCAGAGTGAAAATTTGTGACAACGGCGTGAGGCGAATAAAGCGCGTGCCAGTTCCACTGCGCAAAAACAGCCGTTTTTCCGGCATGAGTCGTTCCAGGAATTGTTGTGACCTTAACCGAAGTGCACTGACCAAATCTCAATTCCAATCTACAAGGGGCCGCCGAGCGCGGTATCTTTGCGGACTGAATACCCAAATGACCAATCTGCCGCAACGAATTTGATAGAGGCAAATCCTTTATATTCGCTTAAATCGGCTTGTTTCTGCTCACAAACTCTATCGCATGGCCGGTGGTGGCGGCATTTCATCGGCGAGGGGCCAGTAAAAATCGGGTGCGATCCCTGCCTCGGCACGTTTTTCTTCGTTGAAAGGTGGTTTGAGAGGGCCATGAAAATACTGGCGCACGAGGCCATGAAACAGAGGTTTGGGGTCTAAATCGTCCCGACCGCACAGAAAATGAAACCATTTTGAGCCATAGGCCACATGGGCGACTTCTTCGGCATAGATGACATTGAGCGCAGCGACGACCTGTGTGTCTTTTGCATTTTCGAAAATGCGGATCATGCCAGGGGTGACGTCCAGTCCGCGCGCTTCCAGCACCATGGGCACAACCGCCAATCGGCCAAGAAAATCAGACTGCGTGTCCTGGGCCGCCCGCCACATGCCGGCATGGGCAGGCATTGCGCCGTAAAAACTGCCATGAGCTTCAAGACAGTCGCACATCAAATTGAAATGTTTGCTTTCTTCATCTGCCGACTTCACCCAATCATCATAAAATCCCAAAGGCATTGGTATGCGCGAGAATCGGGCGATCAAATCCCAATGCAGATCCACGGCATTCAATTCAATATGGGCCACCGCATGTAAAAGAGCGTTGCGCCCTTCGATTGAACCTGTCTTGCGTCTTGGTACGTCCCGCGGGGCACGCAG
>ENA-UOYH01000724-UOYH01000724.1-marine-metagenome-genome-assembly--contig:-NODE-724-length-10832-cov-8.338912_pt1 | contig 10832 bp, 9 predicted proteins | sample MGYA00238175_ERZ767261 | MGnify/ENA primary metagenome ERZ767261 (study PRJEB28946, sample SAMN06267185) | marine metagenome | isolation source: Columbia River Estuary | place: USA:Columbia River Estuary...
GTTTAACAACATCAAACTTAACGTTAAAACTTCAGATTCAGATTTTAACTAGAAAAAAATTCAAGGAAATTAAGGTGTCTTTTTAGGCACCTTTTTTTTGGTTACCAGGTAAACACCCATTAAGATTATACTAGTTCCAACGAATTGAATTAATTTAAAGTCCTCTCCATCTAAAAGTCCCCAGAAAATTGCAACTACAGGCATTAAGTAAGTTGTGGAAACTGAAAAAACAGGAGTTGATATTGCAAGTAGTTTAATGTATAAGACTTTTGCAATTGCTGTGCCAAAAAGAGCTAGTATAATTATGTAAATGAATGATTCCACAATCAGTGGATCTGAAGCAAAGTCTGAAAATGGAAAATTAGAGAAACAAAGAACTATAAATGCAGGAATAAACATAAACAGAAAACTCATGAATACAATTCCAAGTGCGGGAATATTTGGGAGTTTATATTTTAAAACATCTCTTAGAGGGTTTTACTCCAAGAGCACTCTCATAATTATAGCAATGAAGCCAAAAGTAAAGCCAAAAGCACCAACAGTCTAATGTCTGGCATAGTTAGGAGATCCAGTGTTCTATGATACTATCATTTTACTTTTATATTCTCATGTGGCTATCATATCTCATGACAATGACCACAACCATCTAATCTCTGAGATGTGCAAGGGAAATTGAGTCATCATTATTTGCTGCTCCAACACCGCAATCAAATAGTTGGCCATATAGTTGGTTATAAAACCAATATAACCAACGGTATGCCCGGAAACTTGGTTATATAGTTGGTTCATTTTTGATCAATGGTTATGTTTATATAACCATTACATACTTATACTAGCGTCGATCAATGGGTATATGTGCATAACCATATTTTTCTTGTTGGTTGTATTATTATGCCTATTATTCCGGAATTATAACCACTGCCGAACCAAATATCTATGGTTATATGTATATAACCAAAATTATCTGCGATATATTATAACAACAATATAACCAACTCTATTGGACATGTATATATGACCATCGGTGGTTATATATACATACCCGTCTACTATAACCAAACACACAACCAAATAACAAAAACTTAACCAACTATATAACCAAAAATCTCGAATTAAACGACAGATAATATATCCAACTATATAACCAACACTTTGTACTTCAACGACAAATAATATATCCAAACATATAACCAACACTTTATAATTCGGAAAGATTTTATATACCCAACAATATAACAAAAACTATTGTTGGAAAGATTTTATTTACCCAACAATATAACCAACACAATCGAAACAACAAAAGCGGGTTAATTAAACCAACAATATAACCAACATAAATATTGGTCATTATTTGTGGTTATATGGTTGGTTAACCACTAATAGCTTTTCGAAGATAATCTGAAAAAGAGGAAATTTTGGATATATGATTGCAATATTGCTATTGCTGTTGCTGTTAATTGTATATTATTGTTTTTCACAGTATAACATTGCAGATTGCACAGTTCGTTGGCCCTGGTCCTTTCCAAGTGGGTCGTTTGCGGGGCATGTAAGATATGTTGGTTTCCATTTTATAATCCTCAATGCTCTGATCACACTCACTGCACTTGTGGCCATTTTTGTCGTATGTAACCTTGCAATCTGCACATACACCATCAACACATTTTGTTCCTGATTCAAAAGCATCCTTACAATGCCATACAACAAACGACCTTTTCCCACGACCCCTACCATATTGATCAACGAAACTCTCTCCACTTCTCGACCCATACTCCTCACCCCTCCTCTTTTTACTCTTGTTTTTCTATGAAAAAAGAGAAGCAGGGGAATTGTTTGAAATTATGATTGTGCATATCCTCACCAGTATTCATCTAGCACATTACTCACCTTCGTTTGCTTCTGATGCAATTGTCTCACTTTATCTGCAAGTTTATTTGACCCATAAAATACAGTATCGTATTGAGCTGGTGACATTTCTTGCACAATATTCAACGTGGCAACTGACCCCTCATAATTCTCCATGTACATCATGATCATATCATCAAAATAAATTGCCTTATCTGTTCCTGAAATCCTTTCCAGAGCTACCCAGTGCTGTTTACGAAGGTGGAATATTTTCCCATCAGCCCCATCCACATACTTCTTCAAAACACCAAGCACCTTTTCTGATTCTTCATGTCTAATCCCAAGATTTATGGCTTCCGTACATGCTTCTTTGCTTACATTGAACAATGCTCTGAAATGACATCTATACATACCTATTATTTCCTTATGATAACTGCGTCCTGATTCAACATACATCTCAGGAGGTGATGTATTCTTTTTCTCAAGCTGCTGGAAAGCATGTCTCTGACATTCCTGCATCTTGTGAATATGATCAGAAGCCTCTTTCTGCCTTTTAGTTAACCGATGCCTCGTACTTTTACGTTGATCCTGAACCGATGGTATGGTACCTGATTGTTCAGCAGGAGACAAGGGGGCTGCTGGTGCTGGTGATGGTACTGTTTCTTTTGTTGAAGGCGGAACTGCTGGTGTGGGAACAATTGGTGATACCTTTGGAGGGCCTGGTAGAGCTTGGGTATTTCCCAACGGAGGAACTGGTGATTGTATAGGATCTACTGTCTGAGTAGGAGGAAGAATTTGCTGTGGTAGAGGTACTTGACAATGAATCGGCCCCAGCAAAGGCAGTTGAAGGGGGTGTTGTTCTAATGGAACTGGGGACTGAGTTCCATTGGCCCAATGTGTTAGTAATCCATCCTCACCTTCCAAACCCATCTGTTCTTCAATATTCTCAAAGTCAAGTAGGTTCTCAATATCAGCTTGGTAAAAAGGATCTCCTCCGGTCCTCTCCTTTTGGCCCATGGACATAATTGGGACAGCCGGGACAAAGGAACTCCCCATTAATTTCACCCTCTCTGCTTCCAGCTGCTCGCAAATTTGTGATGGTGTACACCCACTAGCCAGTGCCCGTTGCATTGCACAATGGATATCACCGGCCAAAACACTCGCCACACTAACAACCGAGTCGAAATGCCTCACCAACATACGGTATCCTCCATTCCTAGTCATCATGGACTTTGTACTCTCCTCGAGGTAACCAGAAATGTCATGATCCGTCCATCGTTCTTTTTCTTTGCACTCTGGGAGGCTGCCGTCTCGTGACCTATACATGGTATGCTCAAGAACAAATTTCCATTCTTTCTTCTGTTTCCTCCTGAACATTTGATGTGCACTCTGAGTCGCATACTTCTTGAAGTACTTCAAAAGACTGTGAAGCCGGGTGTTACCAGTGACCTGCTCAGAGAGAACAACGTTCGCCCCCCTGCCCTTTAGGTAATCTTGTAATCCATTCTTCAACCACTGGTTGTTGCCTTCAAGACAAGGAACATACATAATCTTGTATGCCAACGCTATCAATTTGGTGATCTGATTTTGAGCTAGTAGAGGTGGAGCCACATGATTGAACAGAAGATCAAACACCAAGTTTATTGTACTAGCCTCTGGCCCTTTTGCCTTCCCTTTACACATGTATCCTTCAGCCGCAGCCATTCTTCCAATCTCATAACCGTACATCAACTTTCCTGTGTCCTTGAATTTCTGGTCACCCAGCATCATCACACAATCCTTCCATTTGGCAACATTTCCTTCTGTTGCAGTTCTCATATTGGCTGGGACGCAAAGAATCCCATTTTCGTCTCTCTGCTTTCTGTCAAAAAATGGGAAATAGGAGTATGTTTTGTAGAACCATTCCGAGGGTAGGTTGTCCAGGATGTTGGGGAAGAAGTCAGAGGGCAGTATGGCGTTGCCATTGTTGTCTGTCTCTACATCAGTGTAGTTAGGTAGTTTACCAACTTCCACCATTGCCGGCGTCCTGATTGCCGGTGTCCTACTGCAACTAAGGAATGCACCCGACTCTGCCTGGAAATCTGTCTCCACCTTTTTCTTCCGGTGTCGTCTATTACCTTGAGACTGCTTAAGATTTCCCTTGCGCTGCTGTTCCACCCCCATCCCCGTCTGACCAATCATCTCCCCCGCCCGCAGAACGCCACCCATCCCTGTCTGACCAACCGCAACTTGTTGAAGCAGCTGTTGTTGCTGCATCCCCCCGTGACTTGTGGAATCGGCTGTTGTTGATGTGGTTGTGCCTGTACAATCATCTCCCCCGCCTGCCGAACGCTCACCATCCCCGCCTGACCAACCGCAACTTGTTGAAGCAGCTGTTGTTGCTGCGGAGGACCAAACCCCACTGTCTGATCACCCAAAACATGGGGAAACTGCTGTTGTTGTTGCTGCACACTAGTTTGCGTTGCCGAAACATGGACACTCCCAGCCGAAACATGTGCTCCCCGATGATGAGTCTGCGAAATCACCTCCCCCGCCTGTCCAACCAAAACATGGGCAGGGTGCTGTTGATTTTGCTGCACCAAAGCCAGGGCATGATGTGCTGCTGCATTCACTTGGAGACATGGCCGTTTTTCCAGTTGTGCCGTTGTGTTTGTCTGCATGGTGTGTAGGAAGACTTGATAGTTCAATATAGCAATGGCGACGATGGTTATATCGTTGTTGGAACGTTATTATTGCCAAAATAGCAACGAAAAATGGTTTGTGTGCTTGTTGGTTATATCTATGTTGATCTCTTGTCAGTGATTGGTTATATTGATTGATGTCTCAGAATGGGGTTATATTAACCAAACCATCATAGACAATGGTCGTATTCACCAATCCAACTCAATCGTTAGTCATTCATTGGTTATATTGATTGATGTCTCAAAATGTGGTTATATTCACCAAACCAACATGGACAGTGGTCATATCCACCAATCCAACTTATCCGTATGAGATGGATTCTCTCTCTTATGCGTAGGAATGGGTACAACATCACGTAGAAAATTGCCCAAAACATGAAATCAAAATTGAACACAGGAATACATACCCATCTTTTATTGGTGGCAAATATTCAATTCCTGCACCTGAATTACACTTCCCACCATTGGGAATCAACAACAATGTCTTAGATGTCGAGTAAAACCAAACATATAACCAAAGGTTTAGGGCGATGGACAGTTGAGAGCCATGCTGTGCAGCCACACAAGCTTGATTGGCTGATCATTTAGGATAATCCAGTCAATACGAGTGTAATCATTCATGATGTAAAAGAGGTATGATAGTGTTCATTGGTTATATTTACGATACCATTAATTATATTGATGTGGGCAACACTACTGGTATATTGATATAACCAACTCTCAGCCAAGGTGATGGACCAGTTACCTTGTTCCGAATGCGGTTACAATATCAACAGTGGGACATATCGTAAATCATCTCAAAATGGACACTTCTCCATCTTTGAATGCTCTAAGTGCTCTGCAAAATACTATCAGTGTCAATACTGCTCCGTTCGACGACATTGCAAATCAAACTATCATGATTTTCGGTCGATCAATGATCATGTTCATATGCACCATCCTAAAATGGTTGCTTGTACCCCCCCTGACAGTCACAGTAAAAACGACGCCATACCAGCCAATGATGCAGCCAATGATGACACGATCCAGTCAGATACTGATCATTTGTGCTGTGACAAAGAATCAGACACCACCACCGACAACAATGGACTGGTGAACGATGGGATGGAGACAGAGACAGATTATTTGGGTTGTAATGACAAATCAGATGAAGTCATGGTTGATCACTTACTCGATATGATGTCTGAAAACGAAAGTTGGGTCAACAAATACGATTCCAATGAATACACACCCCCACCGCAGGGTACAAAGTTTATTGAACTCGAATCATTCAAGGCTTTTAGCAATGAAAAATCAAATGTATATTTTTGGCAAGACTATATTTGCAGCCAAGAAGATGAGATATGTGGAGGTTTTCGCGGTATTGTCTGGAGGTCCATGTTCAAGAGGCAACTGTATGATTCCGAAAAAATTTCAACGTTACCAGATGCGCAGTTGCTGTTTAATATGACTCAACACACAATGAATAATACTCATGACCAAAATGAGATATTCTTTGATATCATGCAAGACTTACAGGATCGCTCCGCTGGTTTTGAAACCGCCGTAGATATTCCAGTTGATCACAAGTCAGCCAATAATATATTAATGGAGAGTAAATATGGAATATTTGGAAATATTCCACATGAAGAGGTGTTTCAACTGGGAGGGCATGCGTGTGTGTCATTGATTGGTGTGTTGAAGCATTTATTTGCACACAAAATTCCTATTGGATTTACTGAACAGACAGATATAGAAGGAGGTGTTAGAGACAGGTCACGGACAAATGGGTGTCCAGCCATGGAGGCGCTTTTGGCGTACATGAAGGAACAAAACCCAGAGAACAAGCCAACCAAATATGGAAGCTTTATCCTTTGGTCTGATGGCTTCATTAGGTCATTCGTGAAGCAGAAAGAAAATAATGTTTGGATACTTACTGTTACCTTTCCTGATCCAGATGGTTGTGCAACATCGAAATTCCATACCTATTGTCTGGCTGTGGGCAAGTCGAGCATGAATCATCAACCTGTAATTGACTACTATTTGAAGGAAATAGAAAAGTTGACAAATGGTGTTGAGGTATTTTGTGGTGTTGATGGGGAATTCAAGCGGGTTCAGATGGGTCTACTTGCTTACATTGCAGATAGGCCAGAAAGGCATGCAATATTATGCCAAGCACAGGGTGGTATATTTGGAAAACGGACACTTTGGTCTGCTATCATCGACAACAAAAACCTGCCTTACTGTGATAGGTGCTTCATGCGGGAGGTGGAAAGTTTGTTGAGTGATTGTTATAGTCCTTTCCATCTCCCTCCATGCGGACGATGCTGCCAGTGGAATATGCTATCTTCATCTCCTGCGAACAAGAAGATGAAGGCATCTGAGATCAAGTTGACTGAGACCTACCCCACAACTTTTGACCCTAATTCTCCGCCACAACCACCGGATAGAGGTGTACCCATCAATTATCTCAAGCCAGTTGAGTTAGAGTTTGAGTGGATGTTGTGTGTTTTGCGCTATGCAGCACACAATGTCCTATACTGTGGATGGAAGAAAGGGAGAACCAGAGCATATTGTCGTAGTTCTGCAATTCCTGACCGTGTGACCGACGGGATGTATCAGAGGTTTCACTCGATGAATAAAGAAAATGATACTGATGGAGATGCGGTAGAATCAAACGAATACGTACCATATGTTTGGTTGTCAATAATATCCATGAGCGCTTGGATTGATGCTGGCATGCATCATATATTTCATGGAGTTGTGGCAAGGATAATGTTGGCATTTGAGGAATTTCTTAAAGACGAAGATAGAAAGACACCATTCGAGGATCTTGTAAATCCTTACCTATTGGATATTGCCACTCTTCGACTTGATTGGATGCATGCTAAGCAATTGCCAAAAACTCAATGGCTTGCCGAGGATGAGTTGGGGTTTTCACGGATCCTGACATTCGTCTATGGACAATTTTTTCTAAATATGAAGTTGAGAGAGACTACAACCACATCCAAAGCAGCGCTGTTGGCAATCCGACAAATGGTTGTATCCCTCCAGGTTATGGTAGCATTGCTAATGTCCCCAAGAGATCCTGCTGTTGTTGTTATCGACAGGCATATAAAACTGTTTCTGTCATGCTGTCATCGGTTCTGCCAGCTATATTATAGTGATGACACGGCCCCTTTTTGGGCTAGCACCAGTAACTTTCCCTCTTTGCTCAATTTAGCAGCCCAAATAAAAAAGTATGGACCCATACGGTGGTATTGGGAGGGTACCCGTGAGCGTTATATCCAGACTGTGAAGAAGGTATTGGTATCAATGAGGAAGACGACATCATACTTTGTTCGTAAAATGGTTGTCATGCAAAAACTTAATACAATTGCCTGGCTAAACGAGACATTGAGAAAGAAAAGGGATAGAAGAAAGACGGATTACAGTCGTATGTATTTCAGATACGAAAGCATCAGTGAGATTAAGGAAAGATTTAAAAATGGTGACATTTTGTCAGGACTCACCACAAAGATTGATGCAGATACAACGCTGGAGGGTTATTTTTGGATTGTATACGGGAAAAAAGGTTCAACAATGAACATGGTGCCCATTGTGATGGAACCGGATGATGAGACCAGTAAAGTGCTATGCGGTATGAATTACCACAAGTATTCGCTGGATGAAGATGACTGTGTCACTGGTTTAAGTAGTGAAGAGATCCAGAAAAGCACTTCGGATTACTGTGTACTGCTTCCATACAAGGACAAAGGGGATAAAGAATTTGAGTGTCTCTATGGAGTTGTATTCAATGATTGGGAGGTTATTGACAGCTTGGGGAATAAAAACTTACCAGTATTGTGTTCAAAAGAATTTGCAGTGGATGTAAAAAGTATGCTGGGACAATGAGCTGCTCAAAATTGAAAATGAGCAGACGAGAGGTGTGAGATTTCATCAATCATGACAGTGACAGATAATGTCTCACACAGCAGCAAGAATGCCAGGGTATTGCCCAACTCTACTGGCTGAACCCGAGTGAAGATGGGCAATGCCATAGCATAAGAACTCACCTTTCCAATTATTTATTAGTCAATGCTTTGTTGAACGCACTTCCAACGGTGGTCCGAGTAGTCATTATAATGGACACTTTGTATTCTTGTCCACCAACGTGCACATAGTATGAGTAAACACAACATATATTATATCCGGGACGATGACAGTTCTTGACATCACAGTGTTTACTGAGAACAGTGTTTCTTGATATTACCATCATGAAGTACTCAAAAAGTGATCTGGAACCAGGGAAACCCATTTGAGAGTTCAGGTACCCAGCGCACCTGATATTGCGCTCGTGATCAGAGAATGAGTCTTCATACCACTTACTAGTAAATTGTGTAGCGGCCTCAAATAGAATCATAAGCTGTGCCTTCGTTTTAGGAGAGAACTTGTCGAAAGATTTGGTGTTGATACCAGGCATAGTAGTTTTGTTGAATTTCCAGTTGAGTTGCATTGACTTTCTCTGTATTCGTCCAAATCCAAAATCAAGGCTTTGACTCACAGCTTCCTCATCAGAGACTATTTCTTCGGTGAGACGAATCTTATCCCTCACACCGTGCATTAGAAGCATCTGCGCCACATTCATTTCTAGAGAGTCAAGCCCGCCACAGAAACCCCGCTTTTGCAGTGTGATTTGCATATTGCGAAAGTATGCGGAAGTGGAAAATGCTACAATAACATCGTCGTCCCTAGAAATACCATTGGAGCCGGTGGAATGAAGAGATAATACTGTATGTCCAATCCCTACGAAGTCATAGATAACGTTTGTGTTTGGAAGGTCTGAGGTGTCTATAGACCCGTGGAAGTTTGAGTGAAGATTCTGGCAGAGATATTGAAGACGGGGACTTCCGGTCTGGTCGATTGTTGTTACATTCCTTATTTTGGCATAGTCGGAACCAATGGGAGACTTGCAAGCTGCCTTTTTCCGCTTTTGTTTGCCAACTACTGGCTCGTCGCTCTGGTTGTACCTTTTTTGAATGTAAATTGCGTTGTGTAAAACAGACAATCCGTGCGGTAAAAAAATCAACTCACGTCCGTATTCACGACGGAAAAAAATACGCCAGAGGTTGCGCCGGTCTAACTTGAGGTCGCTTTTACCAGAAAGGAAGGTGCTGTTGTAGTGCCTCACTACTTCCGCGATGAAGGAAGGGGATTTGAATACGGACAGGGGAACGCCGGCAACACGATGAAGCCTTTGTCGAATTTCGCTTATGGCGTGAATCGTAGCTAATGACCGTTTAATTCTTGGGTGTTGAGGGTTCTTTCGACATAATTCGTGAGCAACCAAATCGGATATAATATACTCGACATTGCCCCGCCCCATTGCAAATCTTATGCAGCAGGTGGGTTAGCAATGAGAATGGTAGAGCACGACAATGGCGTGGAAGATGTTTAATTGAAATAATGATGGTGTTATGGTTCATGACGGCGGTGCCTACAGTAATATTAATATGCAATTATGGCAGCAGCGCGATGCTAATGAGGTGTGTGTGGTTGGTTTAAAGGTTGGTTATATAACATATAGTTGGTCGTATTGTTGGTTTCTACAGACAAAATGGTTCTATTGTTGGTTTCAATCCCCGAAATCTAGTCGTGTGACCGTGAGGTGTGTGTGGCTGGTTTACAGGTTGGTTATATAACTTATAGTTGGTCGTATTGTTGGTTATATAACATATAGTTGGTTGTATGGTTGGTTTCAACAGATGAAATGGTTATATTGTTGGTTTCAATCCCCGAAATCGAGTGTGATCCTGTGAGGTGTGTGTAGTTGGTTTACAGGTTGGTTATATAACATATAATTGGTCATAGTGTTGGTTTCAACAGACGAAATGGTTATATTGTTGGTTTCAATTCCGGAAATCTAGTGTGACATGAGCCAAAAACAGCTCGTATGTAGAATGTGGTACTTATAAGTTTGTTGGTTTAATTGTTGGTTATAAAAACTGTTGTTGGTCTAATGGTTGGTTATACCACTGATGACTACCGCTATATTAATAGAAAATAAACCTTCGTATGTAGGCGTTGGTATGTTGTATATTAATGGTCAATAGTGGTTATATGGTTGGTTATATAAGTGCGTTTTCACGAAAATCATAAAAAAAGATGACAGTGGTTATGTTGTTGGTTTGTCGAACTCGAAGGGGTGATTTTGGATATATTGGTGGTCATATGCAATGGTCATATGTATATGTCCAGCTATCTGATTGCGGTGTGCATTTGCATTGCATTTGCATTGCATTTGCATTGCATTTGCATTGCATTTGCATTGCATTTGCATTGCATTTGCAT
>ENA-UOYH01000725-UOYH01000725.1-marine-metagenome-genome-assembly--contig:-NODE-725-length-10810-cov-3.915774_pt1 | contig 10810 bp, 9 predicted proteins | sample MGYA00238175_ERZ767261 | MGnify/ENA primary metagenome ERZ767261 (study PRJEB28946, sample SAMN06267185) | marine metagenome | isolation source: Columbia River Estuary | place: USA:Columbia River Estuary...
CTCTCGAGTCTCATATTGACAATACAGCTTGTGTTAAAATAACTCTTTTTTTGTATTTATCTTCAAGTTCAGTGAAGCGCTTAAGAAATTACTTTATATCCGGGCTTTTATTTTGGATTCCACTTGCTCTAAGTGTACTCCTTATCAAATTCTTTTTAGAAATTGTAAATAATCTTGTTCCAGCTAGACTTCTACCGGAATCTCTACTCAATCTAGATACCACTATTCCAGGCTCTGGAATTGTTTTAGTTATTCTAGTTATCCTCATTACCGGAGCCCTTGTTACAAATATCTTAGGTCGTAAACTACTCGACTTATGGGAGCGTGCGTTAAATAAAATACCTGGTTTTAGAAATATATATAACGCACTAAAGAAAATCTCTTCAACTGTTTTAAATACATCAAGTGATAGCTTTAGAAAAGCATTTTTAATTCAATATCCAAGTAAAGGGATCTGGGTTATTGCTTTTCAATCGGGTGACTATAAAGGTGAGGTAGAAAGCATTATTGGGAAAGATGTTATTAATTTGTTTGTTCCAACAACGCCAAATCCAACTTCAGGCTTTTTTGTGATGATTCCAAAAAAAGATGCAGTCGAGTTACAAATGAGTGTTGAAGAGGCGTTTAAGCTAGTTATATCAGCAGGTGTTGTGACACCTGAAAATTTAAAAATTAAGGAAAAAAAATGAGGACACATTTTTGTGGTGAACTAAATAAGTCAGATCTTGATTCACAAGTAAAGCTTTGTGGCTGGGTAAATAGAAGACGAGACCATGGAGGTGTAATATTTCTTGACGTTAGAGATAAAAAAGGAATCGCCCAAATTGTTATCAATCCAGATACTGCAGATACTTTTAAATTGGCCGAAACGATTAGGAATGAGTTTGTCCTTCAGATAACTGGCCAAGTTGTTGCTAGGGCGAGTGAGATGGTTAATAGTAAAATTCCAACTGGTGAAATAGAAGTTCTTGCTTCACACATTGAAATATTAAATTCGTCAAAACCCATTCCCTTTCAACTTGATTCGATGGAAACTTCTGAGGAAGTTAGACTTAAATATCGTTATTTAGACCTCCGAAGAGACGAAATGCAAAAGCGTTTAAGACTCAGATCAAAAGTAACCCACTTTATGCGTGACTTTATGGATAGCAATGACTTTCTAGATATTGAGACGCCTTTTTTAACTAAAGCAACACCAGAGGGAGCAAGAGACTATCTCGTTCCATCAAGAACACACGAAGGTAACTTCTTTGCTCTTCCTCAATCGCCACAACTTTTCAAACAGCTCCTAATGATGTCTGGTTTTGAAAGATACTATCAAATTGTTAAATGCTTCAGGGATGAAGACTTAAGGGCAGATCGTCAACCTGAATTTACTCAGCTTGACGTTGAAACATCCTTTATGAATGAAGATGAAATTACCTCACTCATGGAAGAAATGATAAGAGGACTTTTCAAAGATGTGGGCAGTATTGATCTACCTTCGAAATTTCCAACGATTACCTATAAAGAAGCCATTAATCTCTATGGTGTTGATAGGCCTGATATGAGAATTCCACTTAATATGGTCGATGTGAATGACATCATGAAAGATGTTGAATTCAAAGTTTTTTCAGGGCCTGCAAACAATAAAAATGGAAGAGTTGCTGCGCTCAAAGTTGAAGGTGGGGCATCAATCAGTCGTAAGCAAATTGATGACTATACAAAATATGTAAGTATATATGGCGCAAAGGGTTTAGCTTATATTAAACTTAATGAAGATGGCCCTTCATCTCCCATTATTAAATTCCTAGGTGACGATGTCACTCAAAAAGTCATTGACCTAACAGAAGCAAAAACTGGAGATATTATCTTTTTTGGCGCTGATAAATCTAAAGTAGTCAATGAGGCTCTTGGTAATTTAAGGGAAAAACTTGCTCATGATTTAAATCTCTACAATAAAGAATGGGCTCCTATTTGGGTTCTCGACTTCCCTATGTTTGAAGTTTCAGATGATGGCTCTCTTAATGCCATTCATCATCCATTTACCGCTCCAAGTGTAGACTCAAAAACACTGATAGATAACCCTGAGGATTCGCTCTCAAAAGCTTATGATTTAGTAATCAATGGCTCTGAAGTTGGAGGTGGATCAATTCGTATTCACCAGAGTGACATGCAGAAAACTGTTCTTACACTTCTTGGTATTGATGACGAAGAAGCAAAAGAAAAATTTGGATTTTTACTTGATGCGCTTGACTATGGTTGTCCGCCCCATGGTGGTATAGCTTTTGGCTTAGACAGGCTAGTCATGACCCTTAGTCAAACTGAATCGATTAGAGATGTTATTGCATTCCCTAAAACGCAAACTGCGGCATGTTTATTAACTGACGCCCCCTCAAGTGTTTCTAAAGCGCAGCTTAAAGATTTAAACATTAAGGTGACTCTTCCGACTAAAGTTTAATAATGCAAAACATTGAAATAGAACAATCGATTGAAAATTCAATTAAAGATGCACTTAAGGAAAATAACGCAACTTTGGTTGCCCATTACTACGTAAGCTCTGATCTTCAGACCTTGGCTGAAGAATCGGGAGGTATTGTCTCGGACTCTCTTGAAATGGCAAGATTTGGTCAGAATAGTGATGCTGATACAATTATTGTTGCAGGGGTTAAATTTATGGGAGAAACTGCTAAGATTTTATCTCCTGAAAAGCGTGTTCTCGTTTTAGATACTGAAGCAAACTGCTCACTAGATTTATCATGTCCAATAGACGAATTTTCAAAATTTTGTGATCAAAACTCTGATCATGTCGTTGTTGTCTACGCAAACACTTCTGCAGAAGTAAAAGCCAGAGCGGACTGGGTTGTAACTTCTGGTAGCGCACTAAAAGTGGTCCAAAAGTTACACGATGAAGGGAAAAAAGTTCTCTGGGCCCCAGATAAACACTTAGGTCACTATGTGCAATCGATGACAGGTGTGGAGATGCTCATGTGGGATGGAGCTTGTATTGTTCATGAAGAATTTAAAGCAGAAGGACTCAAAAGGCTTATGGAGATTCATCCAGAGGCTGGTGTATTGGTCCACCCTGAATCACCCAAAGAGGTGATCGCACTTGCTGATATTGTTGGATCGACAACTCAGCTTATCAATGCCGCTGCATCAAGGCCTGAAAACACCTTTATAGTTGCAACTGATAACGGAATTTTCCATAAAATGAAAGAGGCAGCACCTCACAAAAAATTTATTGAAGCCCCAACTATGGGAGAGGGAGCTGATTGTGAATCATGTGCTCACTGTGGCTGGATGGCAATGAATAACCTTGAAAAATGCTTAGATACTTTAAATACTGGTAATAATGAAATCCTCATCAATAATCAAATTATTGATAAAGCAAAAAATTCAATTCAGCGCCTTCTGGACTTTACTAAGTAACTATAGGAGAAACTTTAAGAAAATGGCAGGACACAGCAAATGGCACAATATTCAGCATAGAAAAGGTGCGCAAGATGCTAAGCGTGGAAAAATCTTCACCAAGCTCATTAAAGAAATTGTTGTAGCGGCAAAAATGGGTGGCGGGGTCCTAGAAAATAATCCCTCTCTTCGTGCTGTAATAGACAAAGCTCTAGCAGCAAATATGAAAAGAGATACCATTGAAAATGCTGTAAAGCGAGGCTCGGGTGATTTAGATGGTGAAAACTATGAAGAAATTCGCTACGAAGGCTATGGCCTTGGTGGCACTGCCATTATGGTAGATTGTCTGACTGATAACAAAAACCGTACCGTTTCTGATGTTAGGCATGCATTCAGTAAACATGGTGGAAACCTTGGAACAGACGGCTCAGTATCCTACATGTTCTCCAAACAAGGTTTTATAAGCTTTGGTTCTGGGGATGAGGACACAATTATGGAAATTGCAATTGAATCAGGAGCAGAAGATATTATCTCTAATGAAGATGGGTCAATTGATGTTGTGACGACTCCAGAGAATTTTTTTCCAGTTAAAGATGCATTAATTGCTAAAAACCTTATACCTGATCATTCACAGATCACTATGGAGCCAGCTAACCGAATCGAACTCAATCTTGAGGATGCAGATAAATTTATGAAGCTAATTGATAGACTTGAAGATCTTGATGACACTCAGGAAGTCTATCATAATGCTGATATTTCAGACGAAATACTGTCTGAACTATGATCGCTTTTCATACTGGAATTCAAGCACTTAGAAATTTTAAAGTAAAAGCACTTAATAAGAAAATTAGTGCCCTCATCCCTAACATTGAGCTAATCTCTTCTGAATATATTCACTTTATTGAATCAAAAAATGATCTCAACACTTCAACCAGATCTTCTCTTGATAAACTCTTAAATTATGCTCCAAAAGCGAATCTACTAAACTCAAACTTCCAAATTACAATTACACCGAGAATAGGAACTATTTCACCTTGGTCCTCTAAAGCATCCGAAATATGCAAACTTTGTGGATTACTGGATATCAAAAGACTAGAAAGAGGCATAACTTATCATTTCACCCGAAGCACTAATGACAAAGAATTAAAAACTATCCTTGAATTCGTGATGGACAAAATGACTGAATCCTATCTTGAAAATATTGAGGATTCAAAATTATTATTTAATGAACTTCAACCCAGCAACTTTGATAGTATTGATATTCTTGAAAATGGTAAATCAGCCATCCTTAAGGCTAACATTGAGCTTGGACTTGCATTAAGTGAAAGTGAAATTAATTATCTATTTGATAGCTTTAAAGGCTTACAAAGAAACCCTAGAGATATCGAGTTAATGATGTTTGCTCAAGCAAACTCTGAACACTGCAGACATAAAATCTTTAATGCTGACTGGACAATTGACTCTGAAAAACAGGCGATTTCACTTTTTGGTATGATCAAAAATACTTATCATCAAAATCCTGATGGCCTTTTATCAGTCTACAGTGATAACTCTGCAGTTATGAGTGGCTATAAATCAGACTTCTTCGAGCCTGATGATGAAGGTATCTATAAGACATCAAATGCTGAAAAAGCAGTCCTTATGAAAGTTGAAACACACAACCACCCTACTGCGATTGCTCCAGATCCTGGAGCAGCAACCGGCTCTGGGGGTGAAATTAGGGACGAAGGGGCTACAGGGAGAGGCTCTAAACCAAAAGCCGGTCTATGCGGCTTCTCAGTATCAAATTTAAAGATACCTAATTCAACTCAGGACTGGGAAAAGGATTATGGAAAGCCAAACCAAATAGCATCGGCACTTGATATTATGATTGATGCACCAATTGGCGCCGCATCCTTTAACAACGAATTTGGAAGGCCCAATACTTGTGGGTACTTTAGAACCTATGAGCAGCGATCTTATAATGAAGAGGTAAGAGGCTACCATAAGCCAATCATGCTCGCAGGTGGTATCGGAAATATTAAGGAGAACCATGTTGATAAAGGTGCAATCTCGAATGGAGACAAGATTATTGTCCTTGGAGGACCTGCGATGCTTATTGGTCTTGGAGGGGGAGCAGCCTCGAGTGTAGGAAGTGGTGATCAAAATGAAGATCTCGATTTTGCTTCTGTTCAAAGAGCCAACCCAGAAATGCAAAGACGCGCTCAAGAAGTGATCAGCGCTTGTGCCAATTTGGGTGATGCAAATCCAATTGTATCAATCCATGACATTGGAGCTGGCGGCCTTTCAAATGGAATACCTGAACTGGTAAATGACTCAAAAAAAGGTGCAAAGCTCCAATTAAGGTCAATACCCAATGACGAAAAAAAAATGTCCCCTCTAGAAATATGGTGTAACGAGTCTCAAGAAAGGTACGTCATTGCAATCAAGGAAAAAAGTATTGATCTGTTTAATGAGATTTGCGTTAAAGAGAGGGCACCTTACGCAGTCCTTGGAAATGCAACTGATGACAGACATTTAACGCTTGAAGATTCATATTTTGATAATAAACCTATCGATCTAGAGATGTCATTACTATTTGGCTCATCCCCTAAAACTCATAAAGATGTTGCTACCCTGCCTAATGCTGAAAAATCCTTTGATGCGAGTAATATTTCTATAAGCGATGCCATTAATCGGTTATTAGCACTTCCTACAATAGCGAGTAAAAAATTTTTAATTACGATTGCAGATCGATCAGTGACCGGCCTTATTGCTAGAGACCAAATGATTGGGCCTTGGCAAGTACCGGTAGCAGATTGCGCTATATCACTCTCAGATTTCACGGGCTATCAAGGGGAGGCAATGTCTATTGGTGAGAAAACGCCACTATCTCTTATCAATGCAGCTGCAGCAGCAAGAATGAGTGTTGGAGAGGCGCTGACTAATCTAATGAGTGCATACATTGAGGATATTAAACACATTAACTTATCTGCAAATTGGATGTGCGCCAGTGGGCATCCGGGTGAAGATGCAAAACTTTATGAGGCGGTTAAATCGATTGGGATGGAGCTTTGTCCTGAGCTCGGATTAACTATTCCTGTTGGAAAAGACTCCATGTCCATGAAGAGCTCTTGGGATGAGAATGGGGAAAGTAAATCAGTTACAGCTCCTCTTTCACTTATTATTAGTGCCTTCTCAAAAACACCTGATACCAGACAGCAAATTACACCTTTACTTGCTAATGAAATAGAGTCAGAACTTTTTTTAGTTGATCTTGGATTAGGAAAAAATAGAATGGGGGGATCGTGCTTAGCACAAGTATTTAACCAAATTGGAAACGATGCACCCGATCTTGATGACCCGAAACTTTTCTCTCAATTCTTCTCATTAATCAACACATTAAACAAAGAGAATTTAATTACTGCTTATCACGATCGATCTGATGGTGGCGCCCTAATCTCTCTATTAGAGATGGCGTTTGCGTCTCATTGTGGTTTAGAAATTTATACTTCAGACCTCTTACCTGAGCTATTTAACGAGGAGCTGGGATGTATCATTCAGATTCCAACAACTAACATTAATAGAGTTCTTGACTCTCTAAAAGATATTGGACTCAAAAACTCAACCAAAAGAATTGCTAGAATTAATTTAAATGATGAAATTGTAATCTATCATGAAAATGATATCGTTTTTCAAGACAAGAGAAAAAATCTTTATAAAAAGTGGTCTTCAACCTCATACGAAATTGCAAAATTAAGGGACAACCCAGAATGCGTCGAATCTGAAAATATTGAAATCCTTAAGGACTCGAGTGGTCTCAAAGTTCATCCAACATTCGATCTCAATGAATCTATTATTACTCCTTATATAAATTTTGGTACAAAGCCAAAAATTGCTATCCTAAGAGAACAAGGAATTAATGGACATATTGAAATGGCAGCTGCTTTTACTCAGGCCGGTTTTGAAGCAACTGATGTTCATATGAGTCAGATTCTTTCTGGAAAAATATCCTTATCCAGCTTTAAGGGGTTGGCCGCTTGTGGAGGATTTTCCTATGGAGATGTTTTAGGTGCTGGAAGAGGCTGGGCAAATTCGATTCTTTTAAACAGCCTGGCCAAAGATGAGTTTTCTGAATATTTTTTAAGATCTGATAGTTTCACTTTGGGGGTGTGTAATGGCTGCCAAATGATTTCTAATCTTCAATCAATCATTCCAGGCTCAACAGCTTGGCCTTCCTTTGAGAAAAACACATCAGAACAATTTGAGGCGCGTCTTACAGGCGTCAAAATTAGTAATTCGAAATCTATATTCTTTAGTGGAATGGAAGGCTCAATCATGCCTATAGCAATTGCACATGGAGAGGGTAAAGCTAGATTTGACTCTAAAACTAAAATTACTAGTATTGCTATGCAGTATGTTGACTATTCTGGAGATCCATCTAAAGTATATCCACACAATCCTAATGGCTCTGAAAACTCTGCAGCAGGCATTTGTGATGAATCTGGCAGAATTACAATCATGATGCCCCACCCTGAAAGAGTTTTTCGAACAGTTCAAAACTCTTGGCATCCAAATGAATGGCAAGAGAGATCGCCGTGGCTTAGAATGTTTGAAAACGCTAGGAAATGGATTGACTAAATATAGCTATAGAGGCCCTTATCTAAATGACGCCTTATAAAGTTATCAGGAGCAATAGAAGAACCCTAAGTATTTCAATTAATGAAAATGCTGAATTGATTGTGCGAGCCCCTCATCTACTTTCAATGAATAAAATTCATGACTTTATTAATGAAAAGAAAAAATGGGTCAACAAGCAACAAAAGATTATCAATAATCGTTTAAGTGATAGCGCCTTTGATAAAGATATGGCTTTAATGTTAGGATCCTTATATCCCATTAAAATAAAAACGGATCAATCCAAAAAATTAACTTTCAATGGTGAAGAATTTTTAGTGTGTTCAAGTGATCAAGAGTTGATTCACTCATCTCTAAAGAAATGGTACAAAAAAAAATTTAGAGAGGTTGCTATTCCAAGGCTTACTTATTTTGCCGATCAATATAATTTATCTGTAAACCAAGTTCGAATCAAAGAGCAGAAAACATTGTGGGGCTCTTGCTCATCCAGGAATAATATTAATCTAAACTACCTTTTAATTATGGCTCCCATGAACGTAATTGACTATGTCATTATTCATGAACTAGCACACACAATTCACAGGAATCATTCATCTCATTTTTGGAAAACTGTTGAATCAATGATGCCTAACTTCAAAGAAGCTAAAACTTGGCTAAAGGATTACGGCTACAAACTAAGAAAACTTTAATTTAATTAGCTATTGTATTTTTCAACAGCCTCTTGCATAGCATCCTTAAGGGTATCCTGCTCAGCCATTTCAATAATAATATCACCGCCGCCCACTAATTCAGAGTTGAAATAGATTTGGGGAAATGTAGGCCAATCAGCAAAGTCTGGGAGACTTTGAAAAACTTCTTGATCTTCAAAAATATTAACGTAAGCAAACTCAACTCCAGTTGATGCTAAAGTTTGAGATGCACGTGCAGAAAATCCACACTGAGGAAACTGTGGTGTTCCTTTCATATAAATAACAATTGCAGCGCTATCGACTTGCTTTTGAATTTTTTCTAATACTTCCAATTTATTGCTCCGATTTTTTTCTGCTATTTTAATCTAGTATTATAAATACTGCAAAGATACATAAAATAATTATTGCTTAATTGCTTGGGAAATAACATATTTTTGACCCTGTTTAATTTTTTTATAATTTCCAAAAACTGATTTAAAATTATTTTTTATAAAGTCCTTAAGACCATTAATGGTCACAACAGTTATTGACCCCCCTGGCTGCAGCGCATCAAATGCATCATAAAGAATAATTGAAAGCTGCTCTCTTCCGACTTTGGCAGGAATATTTGAAATGATTTGATTAAATTTTATATCATTTGGTACTTGCAAAAATGCATCAGAAAGATAGGCCTTAGCATTGCTAACATTATTAATCTTTGCATTGTATTTTGAAAGTTCAACCGCCACAAAGTCCTTATCTACCATATGAACTTTTCCCTTGTGACACTGCCTAGCCAATGCAAGACCAATTGGTCCATAACCACACCCTAAATCAAGACAAATGTCATTTTCATTGGCGCTAATATACTTCATCAGAAGAAGCGTACCATCATCAATCGATCGGGGGCTAAAAACCCCCCAACGAGTGTGTAGCTTAAATCTAGAATTTAACAGCTCCACATCTAAAACAATATCTTTCTTAAGTTGGGCAATATCTTTTCTATCAAACATTTGAATAACTATCTCTTATTTAAAAAATTTATTTATAAAATTATCTATGTTTTTTGTTGAGTGTGATTAGCATCATCACCAATATGAACCTCACCTCTTTTCTTGGCAAGTTGGACCTGCTTCTCTCTTTCTCGGTATCTACCTACTTGTTCAATGTTTTTTGTCCCATAACATCTTGGGCAGGATGCGCCCTTCTCATAGTGAGGGTGTTTTGTATCTTCTTCAGTGATAGGAAACCGACATGCATGACATTGATCATATTTACCTTGCTCAAGGTTATGCTTGACAGCTACTCTATCATCAAATACAAAGCATTCACCTTCCCAAAGACTTTCATCTTCAGAAACTTCTTCAAGATACTTCAAAATACCTCCCTCAAGGTGATAGACCTCCTTTACTCCAGCTTGTTTCAGAAATGCCGTTGATTTTTCACAACGGATTCCGCCGGTACAGAACATCGCCACCCGTGGATTCCGATCAACATCGATCTTTTTTTCAAGCCATGACGGAAGCTCACGAAATGAGTCCAGCCCCGGTTCCAAGGCACCTTGGAATGTACCGATCTCTGTTTCATAACGGTTGCGGGCATCAATAACGATGACATCTGGGTCACTATGAGTGCATTCCAGTCTGCTGGCTTTACGTACGTCCCAACGAGTTGATTAGGGTCAATTTCTGGGACACCCATCGTCACAATTTCCTTCTTCAGCCGGACTCGCAATTTATGAAATGGCTGTTCCGTAGCAAACGACTCCTTCCATTGAATCTCCGAAAAACGGGTATCTTGGCGGATTCTTTTAAGAACTCGCATCACGCCCTCACGAGAGCCAGCAATGGTCGAATTAATTCCCTCGCTCGCGAGTAGCACAATGCCAAAAACATCATTGCTCCGACACCATGACTCTATCTCACGTTGCAATGAGGCAAGGCCGTCAAGCTTTACAAACTTATAAAACGCAACTACTAGAAGCCGACCCAATGTTCCATCCTCATTGTTATCAAACATTTTTTAACAGTGCTCATGGCCAGCCCGGCGACCTGATGTCCTGCTCATATAATTCCGCAACCCAAAGCATCTTGACCATTTCAGAGAACCCTTAATCTTAAATGAATTCAGGGCAA
>ENA-UOYH01000729-UOYH01000729.1-marine-metagenome-genome-assembly--contig:-NODE-729-length-10753-cov-3.818752_pt1 | contig 10753 bp, 12 predicted proteins | sample MGYA00238175_ERZ767261 | MGnify/ENA primary metagenome ERZ767261 (study PRJEB28946, sample SAMN06267185) | marine metagenome | isolation source: Columbia River Estuary | place: USA:Columbia River Estuary...
CCCCAAAACCCCAAAACCCCGTGAGAGAGATATATATATTTTAGTATTTATGATATAAAGTGACGAATTATTTTGTTTATAGACAGATAGGCGAGTTATATATAAATGTTAAACAAATAAAATGTCTTTATTTATTTCAAAAACATACAATATTGTATTCCCTTTTTATGTCTTTCTCTTTTTAATGAAACATAACTGCAAAATAATTTCTAAGCGTGATTACAATATCTTTCTTCAGTCAATTAGAAAAGTGCTACACCAAACCTCAAAGTCTCATCGAATTACAAGCTGCTACAAAAAGAACGGCTACTTTGTCATAGTCGTTGAATCTTCAAACTCAAAACTTGAAATTGCCAGTCCCCAGAGCTCCATCTCTTCGCTTTGCAGTGTTGTGAAGGCAGTCCACAGACAAACCATCATGACTGCCCAGTGTAATCGAGATTTCTGAGAATGGCGGCACTTTTACATTCCAATTTGCTTGTTTCGTTACGCCAGCTCTCAAGTGACACATTCATCTTGAGATGCTGGAGATTGTCTTGTTTTCTCACTCTGCGGGGGCACCATCAGAGCTCTGCATTTTGCTGAGGATCTCTTGCTGCATTTGCTGCTATTGCTCGCTCAGCTACTGCTAGATCCTCTCCATAAAGCCTTCAATGCTCGACATAGTCATGCCTGACAGCTACTGTGAAAGGGTCTCTTGGAATTAGGTCTAGGAGGCTTTGAGGTCTCTCAGCTCCCCAGCCAATCGATCTTGATTCGACCTAAGATCTTCAGTGATAGTGTTCTATGCATTGTAGATTTCCTTGTTTTCTGCAATAGTCTCAGAAAGCTTGGCGATGGCTTCATTAGAGACCTTTGCTGCATCTGCGATCGCTTCTTTAGAGTCCTTTGCTGCATCTGCGATCGCTTATTTGGCTTCTTAGATTTATGCAGACATAGCATCAGCATTTTCATTACTTGCTCCGTCAGGCTGACCTCCTCCAACCATGCCGACTCTTTCAATGGCCTCTTTGAACTCATTAGAGGACTAAGCTTGGTTTTGTTGCATAACTTTAAGCTCTCTAGTGAATTCTTCAGTAGATTTTATTTGCTACTCTTTGAGTTAAGCAATCTCTTTCTAACTTTGTCTTTGAATCTTAGCTTGTTCAGCTTAGACGCTCTCGCTAGCATCTGCAAGCTCTCTGATGCCGACTCGTGACTCTTGCTGAGACTTTCTGACGATTTCGTAAATCTTTTCCGTCTTTTCAACATCAATTTGATTGAATCGATTGTCAACTGCGATGAATTTCTCCATAACGCGCAAGTATTGACCACGTGAGTCTTTGTCATTCATCAAATCTCTGTTCTTTGACTCCATGTTTTGTGCATGCACAGCGTTAAGCTTGCGATCCATATTCTTCTGCAAGTTTGCAAGGCCCTTCTCAATGACCTTCTTGATGACTGAAAGGTTGCCCTCCCAAGCAGCATTTGGATCGTCAGTGCCCTCTGTCTTCTGCGTCACGACAAACATATAACATTCGTTATCCTGAGTCTAGGTTTTGTCAAGAACGAGTGCGGTATAGTCACTCATGATTGCCAACTTAGTTTGAAGACCGAATTGCTCTTTTTGCTCCATGACCTTGGCAAATGTGTCACCCATTAGAGCAATGAGCATGTTGAGGAATGTGATCTGAGTAAAGAAAGTGGCTGAGAGGAAGAACAAATAACAAAGGTAGGTCTATGGACCGTCGCCATAATTGTCAATGTTAAATTCACCAAGCGCCAGCATGTACTGGTTGTAGAAAGCATTTAGGAACCAGAATCCACCAAAGGTTTCATTGACGATATTGTTTTCTTCGCCACGATTGAGCTAAAGGATGTAGAGAGGCATTCCAAACATCATTAGAGCAACAACGAAGATGATCATGAAGTACCTGATGTCGTAAATTGTTTCGCTGATGAGTCTCACGAAGAAAGACGTGGGTCCAAATAGTTTGCACCAGTCTAAAACCTTGATCCACAGGCAAAGAGTGGCCATCGCTGCAATAACTCTTTGAGCTTCGAAGCTAGGGAACTCGATTCCGAGAATACCCATGACAATGATCCACAGTGATGTTGAGACTTAGAACAAGTCAATCAGGTTGATTGTGCTTGTGAAGTATTCCATCGCGCCATCTAAACCAGCGTTTTGACGATATTCAATAGAAATCTGGTAGACTAAGCCAACAAGGCACAAAAGACCTAGAACTCTCGTAAAGAAATCATTATGATCTTCGTGAAGCGATTGGACAAAGAACCACATAACGCAGAATGCGTAGGCAACCCAAGGAAGCAAGCATTTCATGAGAATTTTATCAAAGTTTTCTTCCCAGAAGTTGTCAAGCAAGGTATTGATGAGTTCTGTGGTGAAAATTTGGTCATTCTAGGCATCATCAAGAGTTCCTACGAAATTGATGAAATTTTTGCGATCTGCAAGCAGCCAGCTCAGGTTTAGAAGGCGCACATCTACTTGGGCTTTTGTCATTTCTTTTTCCTCAATTCCATACTAATCTACCAGTGCTTTGGAAATTTCATCTTCGCATTCCTGTTGGGTCAGAAGAGAATTTGGACGTCTGAAAGTGATCATGGGTACTTCTGGTCCCCAAGGTACGTTAACAATCAGTTGAGTAAAGGGTGTCGAAACAAAACTGTCTTAGATCAATTCAATAGCTTGAGATGTCAGATTTTTGAGTAGTCGAGAAAAGTCATCTTGACTTGCGCAGAAGCTAGAGATACTGCAATCAGCACATCTGTTCGCAATCGATAAGAGACAATCTTTGATTCTAGAGCTCTTTGTGTAAAGACTCTTTTGAAGCACTGATTCTAGACCTTCTTTAGATATTTCTTTTTCGACTTCCTCGACAACTTCTGAGACTTATTGATTGTTTACTTTAGCATAGTCTTCATCGTCAAATTCTTAATCCATTTTTGATTCTTCAGCCATGGATCCTGCCTAGGTGAGTAAACTTTATAGATTCAGCTGATTATCTTTTTAGTGCTGTTCTTTTTAAGACTTTTCGAGAATATCAGGCGTAGGCAAAGTGAGAATGCGGAATAAGCGCCTTAATTCATTGTTCTCAAGAATTGATTCATCTTCCTGCTCTTCTTCTAGCCAGTCACCCTCTTGAACTTGTACTAAGACTTACTCGTGGAATCTTACTTCAGTTGCAAATATTGAGAATGCTGTGTGTCCTTGGAAAGAACTCAGGATAGTCTAAAAGTCGATATTATCCAGTCTAGCCTACCTTGAAACTTTGTCTTAGATCCTATTAAGTTCTTGTAGATCTATTTCAGCGAATTTTTTGAAGATACCTTTGCTGATGGGAGGACGTGGTTGCTTTCTTCTCGCTAATTTTGCGGCTTCATCGAATGATTTTTCCTGGATTTATAAAAGATCCTAGCGGTACAGGCAAATGTCTTTGCATCTATTAGTGACTACCTGATCTATGAGATAACCATCGTACTGTAGATTCTCCGTGCACTTGAAGATCTTGAGTCCAACTTCAACGTACTTATCCAGTGGAATGAAATGGGAAGTTGCGTTCAACAGTATGAGCTCTTAGGCCTCGTGTATGGCTTGTGGCTCGTCGTCCTTTTTGTTTTTCGATTGGTCACTCGATGTATCAGTCATTGGTTCAAGATCATAAAGAATTGTTCTATCTCTGATGGTAACTTGCAGCAAGTTATCTCTCAAGCCTTGTTTGAATGAGAATCCCTTGATGTCGTCTGCTGATTTTTCTTTTGACATAGAGAATTACATCGTCTTGGGTGCTTCGGCCAAGATCATGCTTAATTTATCTGAATCTGACTCACACATGACTCGCAAATCTATTGCTTTTGTTGTAAACTGCTTCCATCTGATCCTAGACGCAAATTCAGATACCACTTTTTATCCTTTGGGTGATTTGACGAACGAAAATTACGATTTGAGAGGTGAAGTATCTGGCATTGTGATCGACCCTTGCACTCTAATGAAATGATCATCATCCTGATCTTAGTTCAGGAGTTATGATTCTGTCGAGGTAATTGAATCATTAAGTGCCAAGTTTGGTTTTTTATTCTTTGCCAGCGATGTTGCCCTGGTAGTTGAAATTCTTGCATTTGCAGCTGCCTTAACTTTTTTCATGTTTGGATTTGAATTACGGGCAGCTGGTCTTTTAACCGAACTACTTCGTGAAGCGGCAGGTTATCTGACTGATTATCTTGCTGAACCCTAATTTTTATTGGCATTGATAGAAGTGAGCAAATCTAATTAACCACCTAGGAGCTAAGTGGTAGCTGTTTACAGTGCTTTAAAAGCGCCACGCGCGGCTTCTTCAACTTTGATTTGATTCAGTGCTTACATGTCAAGTGTGTGAACGAGCTTTTCTTCGGGGTATGACCAGCAAAGATACTTCCCACAGATGACAAAGCCAGCAGTATCAAGTTGGTTTCGATCTCTCTAGGACTTGCAAAGGAAGAGAATGATTTTCAATTCCTTTTCGTCCTTGACCAGCTTTGTGCTTTTCTTGTTGTCTTATTACTCTTAGCTATCAGCTTTAACAATGAAGATTCCCATATTCAATTCATCTACTTTGACCTCTTAGTTACCTTCTTCATCATCCATTGGATTGACTGCAACTTCATCGTCAAATCCTTTGTCTACGATACTTGCAATTCTATACAAGTCTCCTTACTTTGTACAAAGCACATTATCTTAGTACTTAAGTGTGTTAGCAATTCTTGTGGCCTTCTCTTTGGTCATAGCTTACTTTGAGCCTTTAACCTTGATTTCTTTGTCTATGAGGTCTTCAAGGATGCATTGGCGCATTCTATCTTCATAAATCTACTTCTAGAATTCTTTAATTCCAATGACTTCACCATCTCGGTTGAATTCAATCTTAGTCATCTTCTTTTCAACGTATGTCACATCAGCATCGAATGAAATGACTCTTTTCTAGCCTCCACGAAGGACCACAGTGACGCCAGTTGACTTTTACCTTGACTATCCACTTGAGAAGTTACTCCATATAAGTAGATCTTTTGCTTTACTGGGTAGATCAAGAATTTGACCGTACTTGTCGACCACAGACCAGTAATCTTAGATTCCAGATTTGTCTGAGCCCTTGAACTTCATCAGATAATGGTTGTTTGAGATTAGATTCACGCTCTCCATGTCTCGAAGCCCTCTTTAACCAACTAAGTCCTATCTACGACTTCCAGGTTGTAGTTTAGTGAAGAAAGCATGCGACTCATGCCAACTATTATCCTTGAACTCTTGATAAACACACTCGATTAGCTATCGGCTAGTCCATCTCATGCTCTAAATTTCCACGACTTTAGAAGTAGATCTTTGAGCTTCATCTGTGCCTTCAGCTTCTTAATCATCAGATGACTATTTCTTGATGTCTAGCATCCACATATGTTGATTGAAAAAGTTGAATTATTTGTTGTTCACTGTAAGGCAGCGGTCGGTTATGGAAAGTCTATTGAATTCCCTCTGCTTGTATTCGTTAAGCTCGATCGTCAGTTCTTTACCCATGCTCAAATTTGTCTCTCTGATCACTTCGTAGCGGTTTCCACTCTCTTCTTCTCCTTTCTGCCGGAACTTCCACATGTTCTCCTTATCATCGATTACATAGAATATGTTGAGGACATCAGGGAGTTGTTCGATCAGATTGTTATCGTAATCGTAGGCAGAATCTGTCTTTTAACAGTTTTCAGGGTCAATTTCCAAAGCTATGACTCTTCCTTCACTGACTTTGTGGATCTCTAGCAATTAGTAGTCCCACTCTCCGCTCAACATAGCCATTTTGAGTTCTTGGACAATGCTGTCAGACTCTCCAATGGCTTAGACAAAGTAGAAGACAGAATTGAAGCCTCTTTGTAGAGTGAGTGGCTTCATTGCACCCCCAGAGATTTTGTCGTACTTTCCACTTGAATTGCTAGAGTAATACAGTTCATTCTTGGTTTAGATGACCAGCACACCATAGATGCTATCCTCAATACTTGTAAGTCCGGGGCTGGAGATGAATTCAGCTTTTTAGATATCACCGATTTGGTCTAGGATCGGCACATTGAATTGGATTGGCACTTTATGGATCATCAGGTGGTCCAAATCGCAGATCTAGCGTTTCATGTACGGCTGGCGATAGATAAGCCAGCACAGCCTCACCTCATTTGCCTCCATGCAGAGCATGCCAATCTTGACTTCGCGATCTGAGTAGTTGTGGCCGACAAAGCACAAGAATTGCATATCATAAAGATGCATGATTTTCTATGGACTAGTCTTGTCTGCTAGGTTGACCAAGATGAGCTCACGATTGTCAGGTACAAAGCTCTTGTACACCATGATTGGGTAATCGACTTGCACTGTTTGTTTGAGTGGTTTGACAATGTGTGCATATTCACCTTGGCGTTGCATTGGCTACCGTACATACCATTCGAGCATTGGAATAGACATTTAGTCCTGTTTCATCTGATACAGGAAGCCTCCAACAAAGGCCTTTCTATGGAATAGTACAGGTGTTGCAAGAGATTTGATCCAGCAATCACCAAACTTGTTCGCATATAGGTTTTTTGCGTAAGTTTAGAGGGCGTCGCGACTCATTGCAACTTTGACTCTTCTGATCTCGGAGTCATTTGGAATCCTCTCAACAGAGTCAGGCTTGATTCTTGTGTCAGAAATGTTGTATAGAAGAACCTCAAACTGATTGATATCTCTTAGATTGTCTGTAGCTTTCTGTTGGGCTTTCTCGTTCCTGTTAGAGACTTAGACATAAGATTTCACTTGATCAGCGTCTCTCCAGTCATAGATTAGACATGATGCTTCAGGCATTTTGTACTTGCATTTGAAGAAGAAAAGTTTTGGAGTTGCCTCGATCCAGAGTTCCCGCTTTTCCTTTTCTTTTTCTATTGGTAAAAATAATAATTTTGTTAAGAGCAGTGAATAGATAATCCCCTCCAGTTACTCAGTTAGTGAATAGCAAGTAGGTGGCATGTTAATCATTTTGAGTTTTTAATGTATAAAAGTATCCGAGATGATCGCAATAAGCATTTTCAGCGGGAAAAATTGACCTTCAGGTTGGCGAAGCCAAAAAGCTCGAAGTGCAAGAAGCATAGATCAAAGACCTATCAATGTAAATAAAAAGGATACTTACCTGCGACTCTTTGAGCTAAATCACCTCTTTTATCGCCTTCAGCTTACATCGCCTTGATTTCATCGGTCACGCTGTTAACCCTTTGTTGTGTTGAATTACGTACATCTTCTGGAATGACACCTTCAGCTTGAATATATGAGAAGGTATAAGCATAGATGTCATAAAACAGAACGGTAAAGCTCAAAAGCTTTCCATCCTGATCCCTGTCGTGGTCATGTGCGAATATTTGTGTTGGAGTTTATCTCAGGTACCGCTATGAGAAATTCTTGTCTTCATCTTTTAAGTCAATGACGAAAATCTGCTCTACTTTGTCACATTTTGGCATCCACTGGCCCATATCTTAATTTGACACTACTTTATCCTTGTCAGTCCCTTTAGACTTAGGAATTTCAGGTATCAGTTCAGACCCCCCACTAAGAACGTCGTACATTTCATCATGATTATGTAAGTCAATGATGATACTCAAGACGATAGCTGCTTTTCTTTCAGGATCGACACACGCATCATACTTTTCTGCATAGCTTTGTTGTACTGACTTATCTTCGCCCCAAATAGAGTCGCCCATGATCTCTTTATTGCCTAGCATCATCAACCTTCCTCTTCCATCTTGGATACTGCTGTGTTCATGGTAGTCGATAAAAGCCTCGCCTCCTCGCACTCGCAAGACTTCTTTGCCTTTGTTTACATCGTAGAAGTAGAGAGATGGACCTTGGTCACGAGATGGTTCAGTTCTTTTACTGCAATGTGAGAAGACGATGAATTTTTCATTCTAACTGACGACCATGCTGGGCACAGAGTTGAGATGGAATATATCCGTGTACTTTTTCATCATGAAACGTCCATTCATCAATAGGTCAAACAGCATCGACTTAGGTTCGATTCTGAAAGTGTAACAACTTTCGGAAGTTTCACGAGAGAGCTCTCCACGCTCTGCATTTTACTGGTGATTGAGAACTTAGAGGCACAAGTCAAAGTTTTTATCATCCACTTTTTAAGTAGCCCCAGTTGACTTCTTGTTAAAGAAGAAAACTTCGCCACTTTAGCTTGTGAAAAGCACCAGCTCTTAGGCACTCTTGCCATTTCGCTTGAATTTTACAGGATTTTATGCAAAGAAGGAATGAGTGCATTACATGCCTCTTTCAGACGAGTACTCGAAGAAGGAAATTACTCCAAGCTCAGACGAGTTTCTTGCTGGGTTAGGCTCAGTTTCCTGCAGCTATCCGTACAGATTCTAGGTAAACCTAAATTGGTCGTTGTGTTCATTTTTGTTGGCGCCGATTGATCTCGCTTCATCTGTTTCCAACTCGCGATTCTCAAAGTCAGTGTTCAGATGAATGACTTTGTTGTCAACTATGTAGCGCGGCTCAACTATTTGTACTGTGATGAAGCCATCTTTGACTTGTGGATTTGCGATGCATTAGATGTATCCGCCTTCAATCTTATCGAAAGGAACAACTTGATTGTTTTAAGCGTAGTAGTCTTTTGTCAGATCATCAATGTACTCACTGCTAGTCTTTGTAGTCTTTTCTCGCTCCTCGAAGTGACCAAACAGAAAGAGCTCTTCTTTCTCATCGTCGGTCTCAAGCGAATTTTAGCACTTGATCTTATACTCTAGATTCAGCATCATGTAGAGTGATGTACGATTTTCTAAGTCTTTCAGCATTAGGAAGAGCTTGACGACCTACTCTTCAGATAATTGATCTACCAGTTCGCATCTTTTGTCATGATTCAATGTGTTCCAGAATTCTACGGCCACGATTTCGTCCCCGACGATATGTGTGATGATTTTTGACTTCTCTCTTTCAGGTAAGTTCGACCAGAGACGAGATCTCTGTGACACTGTAATAGCAGATAAAAGTTTTTTCTGGAGACTAAAGATAGAATCCTCATTGAGACGAGTTGATGATCTGGATACCATTGAATTCATCTACTCTTCGATCTCAGAAATGACTGAGCCAAGTGCATCGACTTCTATTCTGTTAGTTGAATGCCACATAGCGAGGCGCATTTCCTTACCGATGTTGTCCCATAGTCTTATTTTGAGATCAGCTGTTAGATATTCGTCACTAACCATGAACTTCATCTTTTTAGCAGGATCGAAAGCTGCGAATATTTCCATTCGTCTTTATTTCGTCATGAGAGGCCAGAATTATTTGACATCTTGTGGGCGCAGGCAATCAATCACTTCTGGTCGTTGCTTAGAATCGCAAATTTGCATGAGTAGCTCAGTTCTTTGGAGGTCAGACATATTGTTAATGATCTAGTTTAACATTGTGCTCTGTTCTTACTTCAATAGCTCAGTGATGATGCTATCATTTTCATCTTCGGGATCGAACGTGTTCTTGAGGCTATTAATGAGTCGTCTGATCTAGAGTGTCTTGGTTACTTCATTTGCATTCTTATTCATAGTCTCTGAGATGTCAGTCCATTAGCCTGCTTTGGTGAGCAAATACTTCAGGATTTGCATCTTGTATGTCTTGTTGGCTTAGAAGACGAGTAGAAGATTGTCAATTTGATCATTGGTCATCGTTGTCAAAATAAGATTTAATCCTTACTCATCCATGTTTCTTTCAACAAAGCTTTCCATCAGAGTTCTTTACTCAGCACTCAGCTTTTTTATGAATTTATCGCGAGCAGTCTGAGTAAAGCAAGGAACGTTCTTCAAGAAACTCCTATCAGAAGACTCCTGGGATTGATGTTTCTTGTCGGTCTCGCCTAAAAATTACAAAGTTTGTGAGGAATTCAAGCGTGTTTAAGTTGTGTTATATCTGACACTTTTAATGAAATAATAATAAGAATATCTTACCTTGGACTTCTGTGCGAACGACCGTGATCATGCCCCCTGCATCGAAGCCGAACAAGGAAAGATCTTATGCGGCAAATTTAATCCAATCTGGGTCTTCAGGGTCTTGATTTTCTGGCAGCGGTATATCTTCGTTGTTAATGCTATATTGGAAAGTGTATTGCTACTTCTTGGTTGAGCCATATTATTCTTTGTAACGAGCAATGCAGTCTCCTATCGTCACATTTTTATCCTGAATGGGCACGTCTTGGACGTTCTCTTCACCCGGAGTGGTCAGGGTCACGTACGCCGATCCGCCGCGCAGCTCGCCGACGTTTGCAATAAGAGTGTCATTTTAGCGCAATTGTGACACGCTGGTGCACTCGTGGCCTCTCAGGGTGACACTTGTAATGTTTGTCACTCTCGCCACGTCTTGCACTTTACCGTGCAGCTGCTCGAGCGACTCACAGCCCGACAGTTTGAGCGGGACGATGCGAGATTGCATGCTTGGGATGCGCACAAAAACAGTTAAACTGCTCGAGGCACGCTCATCTTTTCTAAAGGTCTAATCGCGCTTCGCAACCAGAGTCTCTGAGCCAGTATGGCTTTAAGTTCTACTCATCTACGATAATGCGATAAAGTCGAATAAAAGATTTATTTTAATTCTTTATAAAAGCCCTCTAATAATCATCAAAATTGCAGGCAAGATACAAATAAAAACAATTCCTCAAAAATATTATTATTCAACTAATCATGACCAAAATACATTTCACAAGGGGTTTTGGGGTTTTGGGGAGATCGGAAGAGCGTCGTG
>ENA-UOYH01000732-UOYH01000732.1-marine-metagenome-genome-assembly--contig:-NODE-732-length-10739-cov-7.127462_pt1 | contig 10739 bp, 5 predicted proteins | sample MGYA00238175_ERZ767261 | MGnify/ENA primary metagenome ERZ767261 (study PRJEB28946, sample SAMN06267185) | marine metagenome | isolation source: Columbia River Estuary | place: USA:Columbia River Estuary...
CAATGAGCAAGCTATTGATCTAATTGCAGGACTAAAAGTCCGAGTGCCTAAAATTTCTCAATCCGGTTTTTTTATCGATTTAAAAGGTACAGTTATAACATCATCTAAGGCTGTTGCTGATTGTATACGTGTCACTTTGGAAGACAATAAAGACGCTGAAGTTATAGTTCTGGATAACACCGTCGGTATCGCAGTCATTAAGCCCTCTGAACCGTTAGCACCACTAGGAGTAGCGGAGTTTAGTTTGTCACAACCCCTTTTAAATACTGAAGTTACCGCTTCTGGGTACAGTTTTGACGGAACTTTAGACGCTCCTTCAGTCACCTACGGCAAACTGAGTGATTTACGTGGACTATCGGGTGAGACAAACATGACACGACTAGCACTTAAAGCATTGCCTGGTGATGCTGGTGGTCCGGTACTAGACCCAAACGGGGGAGTATTGGGGATGTTACTTCCCAAACCTACAAGTAAAGATCGTTCATTACCTCATGATGTGAATTTTGTTGTAAATCATAAATATATGACTCATATCAAAAAAGATAATATGTTATATTTATTTTATTTTTGAAATACAAAATTTCAAAGATGAAATTCAAATTTTTATGTCCCATAAAAAAGGTTTTAATCCCATAGGTCGTCCCTTACACAGATTTTAAAATCTGATATCATCTTACAAAATTTGATTCACAAAATTGTAAGATCATTGAGTCAAAATATTTATGGTGAAAGACAACATTGCAAAGTTGTAAATCAGAGTCATATGTCCCATATCAATTTTTATATTCCCATAGGTCGTCCCTTACACAGATTTTAAAATCTGATATCATATTTTAAAATTTGATTATCAAAATTATAAGGTCATTAATTCAAAAAATACAAGATGTAATACAACATTGCAAAGTTGTAAATCAGAGTCATATGTCCCATAACAAATTTTATATTCCCATAGGTCGTCCCTTACACAGATTTTACAATCTGATATCATATTATAAAATTTGATTATCGAAATCCTAAGGTTGTTATTTCAAAATTTATATGATGTAATACAACATATGAAATATGTTAAACAGAGTCATATGTCCCATAACACAATTTACATTCCCATAGGTCGTCCCTTACACAAATTTTACAATCTGATATCATAATATATAATTTGATTCACAAAAATCAAGTTTATATAAATCAAAGTATTTATTATGAAATTCAACTTTAGAAATATGTAAGTCAGAGTTATATGTCCCACAACACAATTTTTATTCCCATAGGTCGTCCCTTACACATAATTTACAATGTGTTATCATATATATTACAAAAGTTGATATTCGACATTATTAGGTCAATAATTCAAAAAATAGATTATGTAATACATCTTTGTAAAGATGTCAAACAAAGTATTATGTCCCATAACACATTTTATATTCGAGAAGATTGTCCCTTATACAGTATTTCCAATCTGATATCATATTATATATTTTGATTGTCAAAATAGTAAAATTTTGAATTCAAATTATATATGATGTACTATATCATTACAAACATGTAAATCATAATAATATGTCCCATAAAACACTTTATATTCCGATAGGTAGTTTGTTACACACATTTTATAATCTGATATCATATTAAATGATCTGTCATACAAAATTAATAAGGTCAATCACAAGGTGTTCAATGTGATTAACCTCTTGAAAATTCGTCATACACATTTTATGTGTATTATATCAACCTAAATTAGGGTTATATTCCAATTGTGACAGTAACCCTAAGCACATTTGACTGGGTAAATTTTTGTAATTGACAAATTTCACTGGTATGGTTTGCTTGTTTACTTTCTACATTTTCATTTTTGAACCTTCTTAAACTCCTAGTACTCCTCATATCCACCTACACCTGGTAGAGGAAGTACTCCATCATGTATGTCAAACAAAACAGCCTCTTCAATTTCACTACTATCATCCTCTACATCATTCTCCATCAAATGTCCTTCCTTCTTCTCATAGGCAATTTTGTGATTCTTCCTTACATATTGCTTCCAGTGCATAATCAACTCATTCCAAAAGTCACTATCAAGACGAAGATTATTGATACATGTCTTCACCACTTCATAATACACTCTGCCCGCATCCAACCATCCATCCATGAAAATCTTGAGCCTAGTTCCCTTCTTGACATGATATTTTTGGATCTTCGTTTTGTTGTATCTCTCCTTCTCAGCTGCATTCATCCTTCGAACTTGTTCATCCTCAGCCCAAATTTCATGACCATTCTCAAAGACAAGAAAAGCGTAGGCAATATCACTGTCAGTCAATCTGTCTAGAAGAGTAAGACCTGGATGCATTCGATAAAATTTGTTCAATTCTCTTCTTCCAACCACACCAGACACATACTTATCAAGAAATCTGAGAAATTCCTCCATGTCTTCATATGTAGGAATGTCATCATCTTGGTTCCGGTTTAATATGTGGCTGAAAAGATGTCCATCTGATGATAGTTTTGGATGCACACCCGATTTCATATCTCCTGTATTTGAAAGTATAAAATCAAGAAGGATTTAGCAATAATATGTTCATGTATCATGTAACCATTTTAAATGTGACTCACCCAAAAGCTGTCTCTTCATGTCTTCTTTGTAGTTGGATGCCATAGTACACCACCTATCATTTGCTGCTGGGGCTGCTTCCATTTCCCAAAACTGCTGAGTTGTCAACTCGGAAGGAGGCGATGTAACTCTTAACAACATCTGACACAAACTTCGAGGATTATCACTGTATTTGTACCAGTTTTTCTGTTTCAGCTTGTTCAGGGGGTGCATTTTGAGTCTCATAAAATTATTGATAGCATTGATATTCAAAAGATCAGCTTCCTTCATATCCTCCCTTCTCCTTGTTTGATTTTTACCCCTTGACTTACCAACAGACTTCTTTGTCATCAAAGAGATGCGAATCTTCAAAGCCTTGTTTTCCCTCTCCAACTGTTTCTCGCGCTGTGTAGAACCTACATTGAATGTAAAATCAGGATTACCTCTGATATCATCACACCTGTCACTATTGTTTCCATCGTTCTCTGAGCCTGAATCATCATCATCCCCAAAAGTCTTCCTACTCATCTCATTGGTTGGACTCGGAGTAGTCTGATGATGAAAATGGGTTTGGGCAATACTACCTGAAGGTGAAGCTGTTTTGGTACTTGAAGATGAGGAGGAATTCTGCTTGCGTTGATTTGAAGATGCAGTGTTACTGTCATTGCGCCGAGCATGTTTGCTTCTTTTGGCATTCCGTAGATGACGATTATGTATTTCTTGGTGTTCTTGAGTGAACTCTCTTTTGTTTGATCTTGATGGTGGTGGCATTTTTGACTGAACTTTGGTAGGCATCAATGATCTGATGAAAAATCGTTTTTGGAAATTATGGTAGGGTCATGATCATGTTGTAACTAATCACTATGTCATAATGTTCATCAGATCACAAAATTCGAAATTCAACTTGATCTCTACATGTTTTCATCAACTAGGAATTGGTACACACCTGGATGTAGATAAATTTTCGTAAATTTATCCCTCCAAATGAAACATTAGACATGTGGGAATTCTTAATAAGTTGAGAACAGAAACATAAATTTTGTCTGAAATTGTTGAATCAGCCTTTCTCTTGAAATTTCAACAAAAAGCCCTCCAATACACAGTTGTTATGAAGGAATTAGTAATGTATTATTGTGTCATCTGCAATTTCGGATTGACTTTATTTAAAACAGCCCCTTCTAACTTTACTATAGCGATTATCAGTGAAATTGCCTAGCCTCCACATTAAATTATCATTAATCAATTTAGCTATGGTGAAAACGCCAAGCCAAGAAATTGAATTATCATACTCTAAGTTATATATGTTAGCGTAGGAATACATATAAGACACAAATCTACCTCGTTTTCATATCATCTTTGATTAGCATTTTTTCGAGGCATATATGTTTCTGTTATGTCAAATTTAGAAAAGAAGAAACCGATTATTTGGATTGGAATTCTCGATTTGTAGCTTAACAAATGCAATCATGTGGCACATCTATAGCATCACATTCTATGTTGGAACCAGTAATCTTCTACTTTCTCAGCCAAGAAATTGAATTATCATACTCTAAGTTATATATGTTAGCGTAGGAATACATATGATACACAAATCTACCTCGTTTTCACATCATTTTTGATTAGCATTTTTTCGAGGCATATATGTTTCTGTCATGTCAAATTTAGAAAAGAAGAAACCGATTATTTGGATTGGAATTCTCGATTTGTAGCATAACAAATGCAATCATGTGGCACATCTATAGCATCACATTCTATGTTGGAACCAGTAATCTTCTACTTTCTCAAATGAAAGTGCATTCAGCCCTATCTCGTTTTTTCATGATTCACTTCATAGGAATCAGTAGTCATTCCACTTTTCGCCATGGCAAGAGTTCAATAACATTTGATATTAGAACGTTTATTGAAAAAAGTTATGAGATTAATAAAATCCGTTCTGGGACATGGAAAAGGACAAAGTCTATTCCTTTATATTTCAATTTCCAGCTTTTCCAAGATCACTTTATCATAACATTCACAAATTACTTAAAGCCATTGCTACAATGTATAAACATACCATCAATAAGGCAAGAACACCATGCCCTAAATGCAAGAAAGGAAGTTTTCTTCAAGGCAGATCACTAACAGTTCATATGAATCAATGTGAAGTTGCTGATGTCAAATTGAGTGATACTTTTGATTATGTAGAACATAACAAAAAAGGTGCAACAATGATAGTCACATCACACAGACCCTTCATCAAAGAAAAAAATCCATACAGAAAGACATGAATACTCCCCATTCCGATGGGACCACCAAACAATTCACACACTTATATCAAAAGCCATCCATACACAAGTTAGTTCAATACTCCACAAATCCTGACTACAGTCAATATGTACAGGCTGAAGAAGAAATAGAATTCAATAGCTCCACCAATGCTCAACCTGACAACAACATTACTATGAATCAAGATATGCAGTACTTGAATAACAACCTCCCATTGGATTCTATTAATGAGTACAAATACAAAATGAATTATAGAGTGAAACTACCTCCTATCCTTCTCTACCAGATAGATCTGGAACATATGATTCGATCTCACAGATCTATTGATTTGTCATTGCATGACAAGATTAATGCAGTGGTAGAACGACATTCATGGTATGGAATGAATATGTCAGAGAGTGCATTATATAGTAGGAAAGCCTTACTGAAAGTGCTTACAAAGGTTTTCAATCTCCATGAATCCAAACCAACCATTGTTAGAGTTCCAGTATCAATGAACACTTCACATGCATCAGTTGCAGTGTTCAATGTCAAAGCAAGATTATTGTCTATCCTTCATGACGAAAATTTAATGCAGCCACAGAATTTTGCAAAGGACTATGACATATTTACTGGAAAATCAACTGTTGAAATCACCCATTATGATGAGGTTCACACTGGCTATCTATTTGAAATGGCCAGATCTCATTGGTGCAAGAATGATCCAGATGCATTTCCAGTTCCTCTGATTGCTTTCTATGACAAGACACATGTGGATGTATTTGGTTCCCTATCATGTTCACCATTTATTGTATGGCCATCATTCTTCAACATGAATTGTCGCAGGAAGAAAGAATCTTCGAGGGTTCTAGGATATGTTCCCAATCTTGGATATGGCAAGGGTAAATCAAATAGGGAACCAAGTCATGTCAAAATTCAAGATGAACACAACTGTCTCAGACAAATCACAAAACAGCTTATCATGATAAATGAAAAGGGTGGTATTGCTACAATGGTTATGGGAAGAAAGGTCAACCTAAAGGTTTGGCTCCATATAATCACTGGTGACAATTCAGGACACAATGATCTTGTAGGTCATTTCAATGGGAGTGGAAAGACAAACCATCCTTACAGAGATTGCACATGTCCATTTGAAGACCTTGATGACCCTGATCCAATGTGTGTACTAGTCACTCCTAATTACATTGAAGAAGCCAGAGCTGTTCCAGGTGGTCTACAGTCTATTTCAAAAAAAGATATCAAGAATTGTCTCAGCGATGTGCCAATGGCTGATCTCCTACACAGTTATCTCGGCATTACACCATCAGAAATGTTACATGTCCTTGGATCTGGAATCTTCCCATACATGTTTGAGGTGGCTAGTGAAATTGTTGGTGAAAATAAAAGCAAATCAAAAGAAAAGGATGCATTAGATACTCTTCATCAAATGATTTGTCATGTTGGTCGAAGGCAAAGTGAGAAAGATTTCCCAAGGACATCTGTTCGGAATGGATTATTGGATGGGACAAAAAAAACTGCAAAAGAGTGTGTTGGCAACCTACTTGTTTTGTTAATATTAACATACACCTCCAAGGGAAAAGCGCTACTAACCCCTGGACTTCGGAGGAATAACATTACTATGACAAGATTTCAGGACTGTATCAAGATGATGTTGTCATTCCTGAAATGGGTTAAGGGACCCATCAAGATAAGCTTAATGCCTGGTGCAAAGATAATGTTGGTGAAAATGCTCAAACTGTTGAAAGAGTGTTTTCCCAGGAAGACTGCCCATGGGTGGAAAATTCCCAAGTTCCATGCCTTAGCAAAGTTTCTCCTTTCCATTGAAAAATTTGGTGTGGCATCAAATTTTGAAGGTGACACAGGTGAAAGATTCCTAAAAGCAATTGTGAAGAATTTAGCGAAAACTACACAACAAAGACCTGGTTCATTTGCAGAACAACTTGCTGAAAGACTCTATGAAGAGCATGTGTTTCAGCATGCATATGATTATGGTGTTATACCAGCTCTTGATTATGACTATGTGAAGGTACAGCACCAAGACAACATTACTCTTCGAGGCAAGTATCAAATGATATTTGGAGTAATGGACCGTTATGGTCGAGGAAGTGTCACCATCAATTGGCATCATGGTGATCGTCAAAAACTAGGAATTGGTGTTTCTGAGCTGATGAAAGTTGCAATTGCTGACTTTTCATTAGAAAATGGATGGACAGGAGCATTTCAAGTCACAGGATATACTAGTTACAAGACCCATCTTCCAACTAGTTCTGACATGGTAACATTTCATGCTAATGAGTTCACTCATGGAAATGAATGGTATGATTGGTGTATGATTCAATTTAAAGAAGAAGGGTTGGCTGACAATGAGTGCATATGTCCAGCAATGATTGTTGGTATATTCAAATATGACACTGTTGGAATTCCAACACCACATTTAATTGGCGACTTGGAATATAGTGCAGAATACATATCGGATGAACAATTGAAGGATGACACAATATATGTCATAGTGCATGCATCTTCTGATTGGCTTCCATACCAGAAACTAGAACAAAATTTCATTTGCTGTTTCAAACTTGGTGAATTGGATGATTCCATTTTCATTGTGGATGTCAAATACATAAGACATGCTTTATATGTTCAGAGAGATTTTGTGGAAAACAATACAAGCAGACTTCAATACATTTGTTCTCTTCCATATCGTGATTGGGGAAAATATTTTGATCATCTTATTGAAAATCGAGATGAAAACAATGAACATTAAAATATAATTACAATAAAAAGGATTATATAACATTTCAGGATACTAAGCTCTATATTATATAAAATAATGTCTATTCCTCTGGGAATATATATACTTAATGTCTCAATTGGAATTAACTTGATAAAAATACTCACAACACATATATTTGAAATTTAGTTTAATAACTTTCAATCAATTACATTTATTATTAATTCCTAGGTTTTTTTCCAGTATTGTTCTTGTCATCAGTTTCATTTTCAACCATTTGTTTCTTGATCAATTTGTTTCTTGATCTTGCTTTTCTCTTTTTATTTTTTGAGGAGTATGATGAATAAAGACGAGCTGATGCACCTAATAATGGATAAACATATCGTCCACAATACTTACTCCATGTTTGTGATGGGATATGCAGGCTAAACCCCTTTGTTACACACTCAAACTTCCTACCATATCCACATGCAAAGTTTAAATTGTCAATGGTCAAAGGATATGATTTGTCATGTTCGAAATCGATAATTTGACCACACCAAAATGCAACAACATGGTTACACAAAATACCATCTTCGCCGTAAGACGTGGATTTTAATGATAGTATTGTAGGTAGAGTGATACATTCAAGATCATTCAAAGTGGAGGTAGGTGTCCTGAAACTCCTCAAAGTATCCAAAGGCTGTCTCCCAATGTGATACTTGACTTGAAGAGGCCACAAACACTTCAGAATGGGATCATGAAATTGACCATTCCTTGATCCTTGTGGATTTTTCATTGACTGCGGAATTTTAACCTGTCCCATCTCCCTGATTATTGTTTCAACATTGTTTATCAGTGAAATGTGCTTGATGAAATTAGCCATTGGAATCAGACCTAGGTTCATGCATAGATTAGCGCATGATCCCTCGGCACATAAGTGATGCTCATTTTTGCGTGAATACCACCAATTATCCCAAACGCTTGGTGAAGGATCTTTTGGGTTGTTTGCATTGGTCTGAGATCGTGTAATTCTTCCTTCTGGTTCAACAATTTCATTATTTTTTGAACCATATCCAAAATGAAGATGACGGAAGGAACCAACATTAGCCACACTCACAATATGATCCATTAGATATGGTTCATGTGACAAATCTTCAGTAACTTGGTCATAGTTGCAATAAACTAATTTGTCATGAGACCGTGAACCTTTGGAGTGGGAAGACTTCAATTTTACTTGATATATGTTCCCATTTGAGCTGTGTTTGTGTAGGTGAATTGACTTCATAATTTGGCTCTTGGCTTTGGCGACACTATCCTTCATTAAGTCCTTAAACGATTGAGGCAGGTCCTTCCATTGATCCACTTCCATATCTTCCAAAAAATCATAAGGAATTAATTTGATCATTGATTGTGTTGCTTCAAATGTTGGGTTGGCGCATAGTTCTCGATGATAGCGCTTGAAATGGGGATCATTCCGCTTGCGACCAAACTTACATCTGAAGTAATATAGTCTTTTCCCATTGATCTTTTGCAAACAGATAGATCTCAGGTGCTCGTTGATCAACATTGATTCTTCATTCTGTTTGAGTGTTGAAGAAGGCACTTTGTAATTGGCTTGTTGCTCAGCAACATCCTCCTCCTCTTGAGTATATCCAAACCATTCATCCGAATCAACACCTTCCCAACTAGAATGATCTTGGAAATCTTCGTCTGCGAATAATTGTTCAAGAATCATTTGCTCAGGCCTTTCATGACGCCATTTGTCATCAATCATTCGGTGTTTTGTTGGTTGCCAACTACCCACAACAAACGTCAATTTGGAACAAAGGTCATGAAATAAGCCGTTCCCTGATCCAGTATTTGACTTGTCCATGAAGTAATCAAGTGAAGCTTTGGGAAACAATTGTTGAACCTCTAGCAGCTTATCAGTGTTGGCTTCTCTATCGTCACGCTCTATTGCATCTAAGATCATTGACATATTTCTTTGAAGACTTGCATCTGCGAAATTGAATAAGGCTTTGAGAGTATCATTTTCATCCCGTACACTTTCATCTGGTGCGTCAAATGGCATATTTCGCCAAGTGGATTGGATCCGTGCGTCATGACCTCCTATGATGTCCTGATACTCCTCTCTTTGCTTGTGATGACACATCTCATCTCGTACCCTACCAAACAAAGCTTCGGTGATTGCCCGGGATGATATGTGACTCTTCTTGATGTCGGAATTGTTGTTGGCATTTTTAGAATCAATCTTCATAGCGCCAACAAACGCAGCACGTTCATCGATCATGTAGGCATATTTATCTTTCTTGTCTTCATCAAACTTTGTGTCAAGATCTTGATACTGTGGATCATCGTCGGACTGACATGCACTAAATCCAAAATCACAAATGTTACGGGTGTTCCAGTTGACATGACTATCATAGGTCCTTTTTTTTTGATCTGAATTTTGATCCATCAGTAGTGGGTATGACTTCGACTCTTCTACTGGTTCCTGGTGGAAAGTATTAAGCCCATAGTGACACATTATATCACCTGCTGCATCATAAAAAAGGGTCCCAATGTCTGTTGGCTCCTTGGAAATTTGTTCTCCACACCTCATGCAAGAGAGTACACACATGTTTCTATCCCCCCGGTGTATATCGTAAGATGAATCAGCTACCACTATTATAACTTCAACCTTGTGCAATACTTCTAGCAACAGCTCCTTGCATCTATATGTGCGAAAATCAATTTTCATCAACTCGACCATGGCGGTAGTTAGTGCTCCAACCTGAAGAATGTGTCCAGCATATTTGACAATATGGTCAAATATCTCTTGGGCAGTCTTCTCATGTAGTGGCCCTATCTCATTGACAGCTAGTTTGAGATTCTCCTTGGAATATGGATGGTGTAGCCAATCCGATAAAAATTTTCTAACACATGATGCAAATGATTCAGTCATTCTCAATGAATCCTCTTTTAAAGTAGCATCTTGGAGAAGTTCTGGATTGAGACCTAAATGGATTCGGTAATACTTGAGAAAACAAGGTCTGAGGTCAAATTTTTCCATTTCGACTTCAGAGGTACTCATCCTAACAGTATACTTGTCAATTACTCTGACGAACTTGAATCCAATGGAAGTGTAGGCCTTGAAGAGAGGATCATTTTCATAATTCCCAGGAAGACAGAGAATTGGGA
>ENA-UOYH01000734-UOYH01000734.1-marine-metagenome-genome-assembly--contig:-NODE-734-length-10731-cov-2.841937_pt1 | contig 10731 bp, 2 predicted proteins | sample MGYA00238175_ERZ767261 | MGnify/ENA primary metagenome ERZ767261 (study PRJEB28946, sample SAMN06267185) | marine metagenome | isolation source: Columbia River Estuary | place: USA:Columbia River Estuary...
CCATGAGTGTCCATTAATTGGCTCGAGACGAAGTCCAGTTCTTCAGCAGCTTGTCGAGTTGTGATGAAAACTCTTGGACGAAAGCGTGGAGGCAAATTGATATTGTCATTACAATCTTTGACGTAAAGATCCTTGTCGTTCAGTTCCCGATACACCTTCAGGTCATCATTCAGTTCTCGAAACACTTGTAAGTCCTTCTCGCGTGAACTTGGAAAATAGATGGCGACATAAGGATGTTTGTAACCAGCTGCAAATCCATCATGTAGAATGTCATGAGTTTCATGTTCAGTCCAGTTGCAATGAGGCACCTTCCATTTTCCAAAGACTTGATGTATGAAGACTTCCATATTAGAATGATCGACAAATAATCTGAGTACATCTTTAGAGATGATCTTGAAATGGTACATACCCCAAGGTGGTACAACAGCATCTTCATCGCCTTCGTTATCTTCATCATCGTCAGAATCATCATCATGTTCAGGAGGAACTCTATTGACGATTGGCTTCGAATAGGTTGGTGATAAAGATATCAAAAACATAGGCATGTAATGGTAGATGAAATCACAATTATCACAGAAGTCTTCGTACTCCTTGATGTCTTGAAACATTATTCCAGTATTTCTAAGCTTCAAATTGAGCGCGTAGTTGAAACATCTGATGCCTCCATCACTGACTGTAGGATAGCATTTTGATTTATGTTTTAGATCAGATTCAGATTGCTCTTCATGATTTATCTTATCAATCAAGTAATCATGAAGTGATTCCTTCTGGTCATCAGTCCAGGTAGGATGATATTGACATGTCTCTGGTTCAGCTTCAGGATCAGCATTCCAAATGCTCCAACAGATTGGACATGATGTTGCTTCAACAGGACGCGCAGAATCACCAAGGATTTCATCAGCAATTCTAACTGCTCTTGCACAATATGTGATACCAGGACCATCTCCAATAGCGTCGCTACTGTATGCTTTGCCAGCTTTGAGTGTGAGTGATGTAGGCCTGTTCTTATCGAAGTCGAGACCCATAATCAAGGTTCTGAGATGCTTGAACTCTCTGATGGTCTTGAACGTAGCTCCTAGATCAGCAGGGTTGTTTTCAGAACTAATGTGCTCTAACTGTGCGATCCTAGCAGCAATGGCTTGTTGAAGTGCAAAGTATCTCCTCTCCATGTGCTTAGTGCCTTTGTAACGAGCAGGGTGAGAACCATTCATAATCGTGATGGCACTCGAACTGTCACTGTGAAGAAGAGTAGGTCCATCTTGATCGAATCCAAGACTTTCAAGAAATGGTTTGTATTCAAGAACAATCTTTAGCATAAGAGCTAGCACATACATTTCACTAACACAGCTTGAGGATGTGACCCATGTGGTCCACTCACTATGCCAGTAGAACATTGCAGGCTTGTGGGTGATACTTCCAATGAAACCGAATACAGCATTCAGTGATCGTCTAGTATCAGGATTGTTTGCGTCGTCAGAGTCTCCAACGAGGCCGATGATAGCGTCTTCCATGTTGCGTGGTCCATGCAAACGTAATGGTTGATCATGCGTTTCACCAATGTAAGCACCAAGTCGTCTCATAGCAGCAATGTGTGGTTGACCTGGATCGCAGACGAATTGTCCAAGGATTTTGGCAGCGTGTAAAATGTCAGGGCGCGTGCACGTCAAAAGATAAATCACTCGACCCATGAATGATCTGTAGTTGAAATTTTCAATCTCGGCGCGTGCCTTGTCATCAACTTCCGCAGCAATACCCCCCTGAGTTTTGGATAAAACTTGTTGAGCAATTTCAGGCGATTCCACCTTACGGCCAGAGCCTTTCACATATCCCAGATCACGTGCAAGTTCGAACGCAAATGTTGATTGACATAAATCCACGTACCCCCCTTCGAGGTTGCGCGTGATACCAACTGCGAGAAACCATGATAGATCACCGCGGTCTTCAACTTTGAATTTTGCATTGAGATCAGCGAGAAATTTTGCTTTGAGATAAGGATTATTGGTAAACACAATCATATCATCCACAAAAATACATGTGATTATCCAACCGTCATCACATGTCATTGTATATAGACAATGATCATATTCTGATTGTTGAAAACCTAAATCATGTAATGTTTTCGTGAACAATTTGTGCCATTCATAACTAGCTTGCTTGAGTCCATATAGGCTTTTGTGTAGCTTGAGACAGTGACCTTTAGGTACTTGAAGTCCTGGAAAAGGTCGTAGATAGATGTCGTCAGCCAGCGTTGCCCATAGAAAAGCTTGACTAACATCGAGGTGATAGAAATATACTGCTTTGTTAGCAGCAAATAAAGATAATAACATTCTGACTGTCGTAAGACTGACAACAGGAGAATATAATTGATTATCTTCATAATTGAGTCCAGGAATTTGACTGCAGCCTTGAGCAACCAATCTGCATTTGAATTTATCCAGAGTGCCATCTGACATCGTCTTGATAGTGAAGATGGGTTTGGTTCCAATAAGTTTGCCCATCGATTTGTCATGTGGAACGATAGAGAATACGTCGCGATTCATCATGCCAAATAGTTCGATAAGATAAGCATCAAAGAATTGTGGACCAAATGGAGTATCCCAAATGCCTTTAAGAGTAGTTGGCAATTTGATATCATAAAGTGATTTACGATTATCTTTGGGTTCAAATGTTGCGATAGGTCGTTGCTGTTTGGATTTGGCCAGTGCATCTTTAACAGATTGAAGAGACTTGCCATTCTTAATCTTGAAGTCTTTGCCTTCAGCAACGAAGTCAATTCCTTTGTTTGGGGATTCCTCTTTTAATGCAGGTATAGAGTCTGCACTGAGAGTAAGTTTATGGGTAGTAGAAGAAGATGTGGATGTAGCAGACATAGCAACCATAACTTCATCCCAGGTGACGTCATGTTCATCACGAAAATACTTGGATTTTAGAGAATCACAAGCAAGTAAAACGTCGTCATAGGCTTGAGCGAAGTGAGACCCATGTGGTCATGTGATAGAACGAGATCAGACTCAGAATATTTCGTAGAACATGTGGCCATTGCGATGGTTCCATACTCATGAAATGTGGTGTAGTCCTCGACTGCCAAAGGTAGTAGGTCACCCATCGTCTTCCTGTGCTTCTTCAGCCATTTAGTGAGAATGTCACATTCATTAATAGATGAAATCGGTTCATAAGTTTTCTTCTTGTAACCTTTCCATTGAATGCGAAGATACATCTCATACTCATCACTGCCGTCGAGCTTTGGACGCCAATTGAAAGAAGGGTTTGCTTTATCAGGAGCATGTATGTACTGAATCTGATATTGCTTGGCTTTCTTTTCAGCATTCACTCGTAGACGGTATTTTGATCTGGCATTTGAACGTGCGCCACGTGTCTTGGTTCCAGGAATAGTCTTGGGTTCAAAATCTGTCTCAACATCCTGTGAATACATTTCGTCTTGAGTGATCTGTGAGTCGTTTGAGTCAGGAACCGGATTATCGATGTCATCGACAGCATCATGATCAGCATTAGCATCGTCGACACCAGGATCTGCTTCGTCAGACTCATCAGTTACATTGTGTTCCACGTTGCCGAGTTCAAGAGGCTTCGAAACTTCATCAGCAATTTCTTTGTTCTCGACAGGTCGTAGAGGAAATTTTGCTCGTCGTAGATCTGGGACATCTTTGAAATCATCATCATCCAAAACTTTATTGAAAACCATACTTTCACTGAGTTTGAAGTGCTGAAAGAAATTTAATTTCCATGCAGGACCATCAGGCAAGGATTGACTTCTGAAATGGTCGACAGCTTCTTCGTAGCCAGGAATTTCACCACATATGTCGATAAATTCAACATTCTTTCGAGGATCTTTCCAGTCAAGTCCAAATGACTCCCAGACACGTTCGTCGCGAAAAGGGAATTTTGACTCGTCGAAAGATGTTCCATTTGTTCCAACAATAATGGCTCCGGTTTCAAGAATGAGACAGTAATGACCTTTGTAACCATCGCGATCAGCGAGACCAAGGTTCACTGCATAGTTAGAAGATATAGAGAACTTACTTCTGACTTCTTTCGACAGTGGTGGAAAACATAGGCATCCAATAGGGTAGATCCGTTCAACCATGCCTTTGCCATTCTTGTTCCGAAGTTCATGACCAGGTATTTGCTCAATGGAAGATTTAGCGTCTGGACTTCTGCGATGACGATTGATTATACTGTTATATTGAAATGCACAGTAAGTCCAGAACGCTGTAGGTAATCCAGCATAATCCAACATCGTAGCGACGCATCTGAGCAGCGGTCCATGTTGTTGTTCGCCAGTACCAAGTTGAGAGTGATGTCGTGGCACAATGTACTCAGGAGTAATGCCACGTTGCTGTAACCATTCACGAGTTTCCTTCGAATTGAAGTCAGGTTGATTGTCCATTCGTAGAATACCAAGATGAATAGGATTGGCTTTGGTACCTACATGAACAGCTTCAGGTTCGCCATTTATGTTAGCATAATATCTTGCGATATGTGGCTCAATACCACGCCATTCACTTGGTAGAACAGTTGCATACATCATCTTGTAAAGATTCTTTGTGTCAGTGATGCAGAAAAGAAATCGTTCCCCATGTATAGATGGAGGCTCGATGGGTCCTATAGCATCAAATACAAGTATTTGTCCAACGCGAGTAGGAATACGATGAAATCCAAGTGGTCCTTTCATCCATTGAGCTTTCATCTTTCTGCACCATTCGCAATCGTCAGGATCCAAATCTTTCTCGCCATGATTTCTGAAGAAGTGTGCCATGTGAGTCCGATTATGATTGCATTCTGCCTCAGTCATGTTACCACGGGTAGATCGTGAAACAGCAGGATTGGCAGATTCAACTTTAGCATCATCAAGTGGTTGATCGTCGCTGTCCTCATCGCTATCTTCACTGCAACTGGAGTAAGAATTCTTGCGAAATTTCTTATGCATCTTGACAACAGTAGGGTGAAGATTATAAGGAATAGGAAAAACATGGTTATCAGCTTCGACGGTGATGAGGGTGTTGCCTTCAGAGTCCATCAATTTCAAGTTCTCTTCACTGATGACAATAGAGCGTCCTTTTGACAACCTTGAGACTGATAATAAGTCGTGTTGCGCTTCAGGAACATACAGTGCAGGAGAAACAGTCATCGTCGTGTCGTTGATGCAAATCTTTACAGTACCTATCTTGTTGGCATGCAGAAGATTGTCTCCGACACCACTGATAGTGACAGGCTTAGGTAACACTTCTAATGACTCGAATACATCAATATTACAGAAAATATGCACGCTGCATCCAGTGTCTAGTAACACAGTAGCAAAGTAGTCATGATCCTTGGGCAAAATGCATTTTGACTGAAATGCTTTATTTTCCTCATGAAAATCCACTAGACGTTTCTTCTCATCCATAACGGTGATAAAACACTTGGCGCTTGATGCCATGGTGATGTCGTCGACACCAGTAATAGTCGCAATAGGCTCTCCAAATTCAGAGTTATCATCACTTGAAATAGCATCCAAATCGAGGTCGCTTTTTGACTCTTCATCATCGCTTGACATCAAAACTTGAGCTTCAACTACGCCTCCAGGAAAAATACAGCTATCAGGGCTTCTGGAGTCAATAATGGCTTGTTTTACCTCGTATAAAGGCGCAGGAAAGTTTAAGGAGGTGTCAAGTAACGATTTGATATGCTCAGCTCCCTCTGAAGTTGCTTGGTTGCCGATATCACTTTTGTCATGACTGCATATATATGAATCTTCAATTTCTGGGTCAGAATTATCAAAAATACCATTATTTGAGCTAGCAACATCAGTTTTAGGCCGAATTAGGTGCTTCTTGGGGCAAGAAAAGTTGCTGGGTGCATCCACGGACGATTTCCAACCTTCAGGAGGCTCAGAAGTAGCTTGGTTGCAGACTTCGCGATAAATATCTTTAGTATTTTTAGCATTTTTAGTGCCAAAATTAAGACATTTTTCCATGAAGAATTCCTTGTCAGAAGCATCTTGGTCAGACTGGCTTGTGCGGTTAGAAACACTTGCTGGCATTGTGTCAGAAGACTCTTTGAGCTTAGAGCAATTCCTATGGGATGTAGGTTTTACACTAATTACAGACACATTGCCATGCTTAGCGTTAAACTTATTGTTCTCGTGAACAATAGCACTTTTAGCAGAATGTTGTTGCTTGTGACGATCTTGACGCGGTCCAGTGTACTTTGACTTTTGCTTTCGCACTTCATCTCGTAGAGATCTGCGACTATCTTTGCAGTTCTTGTTCCAGTGATTTCCTTCACAAATGCTGCATTTGACTTTGTCAGTAGGCTTCGTACGGTTGATATCACCATATTTGGGGTCATGGTGATATTGACATGTCGGTTTTCCACGTGGACAGCAGCCAAATCGTTTGAACAGGAAACATTCCTTCTGAGGTGCATTCTTGCCTTTAACTGCTAAAGCTGCATTGACTTGTTGCGCGACTTCAGCCTTAATAGCACCAATTTCCTTCTTTTCTTTGCTCACTTGCTTCTTGATCTGTCTTTGATCGTCAATAGCAGAACGAGCATGATAGAAAGTAGATTTGGACTTCTCTCCACCAACTCTAGCAGCATGTTCGTAGTAGTTAGTCTCGACTTTGATTAGCTCAGCTTTCGTGACATGGAGATCATTATACTTGTCATCATCGCGAATTGTTTGTATAATATGGTCAAATTTGCGATCGGTGTATAAGCCTTTAAGAAGCAGTTTTCTGAATTGCTCTTCGTCAAACTTGATGAAACTTGTGCTATTCGCTTTCTTCCACATATTTTCTGCTCTTTCCATGTATGGAATAAGTCTTTCTTTACTGCGAACTTTGAGGTCCATGAGATCTCTAGCCAAGTTGTAGTTGTGGTTTTGATCGCGGTTGTAGAAAGTACTCCAAACATACGTCCAAACAGACAATACGTCGCGATGTTTGAATTTCTCGAAGAAAGTTGCTCCTTGCAGTTGAAAGCAATGTTTGAACAGCGTCCAGATAAAAGTTCTTGATTCTGCGTCGTGTTGGGGCTCCAAATCAGATTCTTCAGGTCGTTCCTTGTTGAAGTGAGAGAGATAGAACAGCAGTCTGTCATTACCTTTAGTCATCACCCTTTTATGATCAGCCTGCGCTCTTTTTGCAATATCTGACTTGGAAGATCCATTGCCATCATCTTGTAGTGAAATCTTGACGTTTGGGCCACCAGGAGTGGTAAAATGGGCCATATCCGAGCTTCTGACCCGAGATACGTTTTCACTGAGTAGAATTTGTTTCACCCATCCAGGAATCGACTGCGTTTGAGATTGCAAATCGTACAACTTGATAGAAAAATTTGTAATGCCTTCCTGGAGCCTTTCCGCCTGTAAATTCAAGTTAGAGATGTGTTGTTTAAGAGCAAACAGCATTCTTCGTGTTTTAGTACTTGAAGAGGTTTTGTGAAATATTTTGGGGGACACATCAACTTCTTTTAAGACGTTTCTTAAAGAAGGGTTTTCTGAGTCATTTCCAAAGGTCGCGTGTTCGAGTCCCTCTGAGACGCCTGGACTTTTTAGTGATTCGTCTTGTTGATAATTTGATTCTTTTGACTTTTTAGACAAATTAATTTGCAAATTCTCAGCCGAATTAGATTGGAAAGTCCCCAATTTTTCATAATCGTCCCCAAAATTTGATGATTCTTCCTCAAAATGTGATGAATCGTCCCCAAAATTTGTAGACTTTTCTTCAAAAACTTGTGAAATTTTCATGTTCGTCCCTCTTCTTCGAGACTCAGAGGCACCACCCACAGTAGGCGGTATGAAATCTTCTTGGATCTCTTTAAGAGTTTGTTGCATCTTCGTCGATGATGCTGCTCTCCTTTGAAACGACACTGTTTGTGGAGAGGTATGAGGTGGTGTCGCAGTCTTGAACTCACGACTTTGACCTCGTGTCATTATATGACCATTTTCATCCATATAGATGGATGTATCCTTTTGTTGAGAGGATAGTTGTTCCAAAAGCTCGTTGACAGGTTTCATATCAGATGAAGTTGAGCTCGCTTCTTTCACAGTAGAAGCTCCTCCATGAACAGTATCAGGAGGATTGGTGTCAGAAAATTCATCATTCGATGATAAATTTGATTCAACATTAGTATTTGAATCTCCAGTCACAGGACCTACAGAGGCATTAGGATCTGACTGTGTATTTGTCTGAGGATTTTCGCTTGCATCTTGAAACTGTTTTCGTAATTCGAGTTCTTCTTCGATGGCTTCCTCTTGTAGAACAATACACTGCGTACTAAGAGTTGAGATCTCGTTTTCAATACTCTTTAGTTTGCTTTGGTGCTGAGATATCGTCATATTCAGTCTTATAACATCACGCTTGTTACGCTTGTTGTTGGCCTTTATTGTGCCAGTGATATGCTTAGCAAGAGTGATCAGTTCTTGTTTAGTGAGACATACACGGACTTCGTTATCCTGCAGTAGATGGGCAGCATCCTTTTCAGAAAGAATGTCAATAATCTTCTCCGACCAAATAACAAGATCCACTCCAACATTCCATTTGATTTGAGGACCTAGTCTCTTGTCTGAGATGACTTGTTGTGCCGCTTTGTATCCACTACCAGGCTTGTCTAGTGCAAGCTTCCGTTGGCTCGTACCTGAAACTCCCTTTTCAGATTGATTCGCTACCATGCGAAAATTGGTTAATGACCGGATGTCATCATTACCGTGGAGCGCTGGTGTGGCAGCAGGAATAAAATTTGCAAATTGTCGATAGTTATCCATGGGTTAATTCAATCAGCCAGTGCTTCGCTAACTATAAACGCGACTCTACTCTGCCAGCTTATCGGTGGGTTAGCTACTCCCACCTCAACCTGGTATCCCGTAGTAATCGGAGTCAGCAATTGAATTATTTATTATATAACGAATATTAGTATTAGGCTCATATAAAATACATAGCAATATGAGAGAGAAGCATAACCTGGTATCCCGTAGTAATCGGAGTCAGCAATTGAATTATGAATCAATCACTCCGAGTACCACGAAATACCGAGAATGATTCAGCTAAATGCGTTACAATTGTGCTTATCGACTAAGGGCGACTAAGACATAAAATATAGTTAAAGCATTCTAGCTGCGCAATAGATTTAGCTTAGACACATTAATTCTATCCAATGGAAATAATTCAATGGTCCACAAAATCCTCAAACATTGCGATGCACTTTCACATTGAAATGTAAAAGAAGTATATACTACTATAAGACATACAGTATATATATACGACATACATACAGTAGTTTATAGTAGTCTTATATACAATACATTACATAGGTGTATCATACATAAACATATATATATTTAATTAGGTGAATTAAATATATTAGTTATGTGATTATACTATGTCCAGATGTATTGGTATATGGTATCATATAAATGACATGTTCATAGTATTGAAACTGTAAACATATATAACATTATGATTAGTATCATTACAAAACAATCACTATATATAATAACATAAAGGATATCATTATATAGTAAACAGTATATATAATATCACAGTAGATATCATAATAGAGTAATGATTAAACATAATATTATAATAGATGTCATAGAAGACTAATCACAATGTATAATATCATAGTAGATATAATAACATAGTAATAAGTAAGTATCATATCATAGTAGATATAATAACATAGTAATGATTATACATATCATCCTTAGTATATACAACATACTGATAAGAATGAATATAGTAGTAATCATCACTATAACTATGCAATTAATAACACATAGATCAATTAATATATATCATGTATAAATATATAGATACATTTATCTAGGAATAATTGCACCCCCCATACGTTTACAATCGAAGATAGGAAATGTACAAAACAATTAATAGATAAATTTATATTTATATATATAACACATGATAAATACATTATTTAATGATCATGTCCTATACATGCGTAATGGCTACGGTATCCTTTTGCCCTGGCTTGACGCACGGTGAGGATACGGTGGTGATGAGGAAATTGAACAATTCGACAGTTAAGGCTGTGATAGTATCTGCTTCCTCGGAAAATGAAACAGTAGTTCTCGATGTGTCCTTGTGATCCACATAGAGTAAGGGATGCGACAGTGCATTCATGATTCATTTTCTCAATTGATCTAGTCGATCCATATCGAGATGAGCGATAGTTTCTGTGACCATTGTCTGGGTTTCTACGATTGCGTTGGTTCCTTGATCCATGATGAGATGGTGAACGCGATCTTCCTCTGGACCTTGATCTAGATCTAGATTTAGACTTGGATTTTGATCTGGATTTTGACACGCGTGCAGGTGTATTATTGCGCTGTCTAAAGACCTTAGGTCGACTTGATGAAGAGGATGATTGTCCAGCTTGACTGCAATTAGGAATCTTCTGCGTCTGAGTCAGTGCATGATTTAGAGCAACCGTGTTAACATAACTTATGAATGCCGAACGATCATTATCATAACAGTGAGGCGTCGCAGGAACAGCTTCATCCATCTTGATTGTTTCTTCTTTAGCAGTTTCACGTGATGGTGAAATCTTTATCTTTGAGAGTGACCTTTCAGCGCGATTAGAGTTGATACGTTTGTTACGTCGCTTATCGTTGCCTTGAACTTCGTCATCATCATCGTCATCGTCATCGTCGTCATCGTCGTCATCGTCGTCATCGTCGTCATCGTCGTCATCGTCATCATCGATTTCATC
>ENA-UOYH01000736-UOYH01000736.1-marine-metagenome-genome-assembly--contig:-NODE-736-length-10726-cov-3.416189_pt1 | contig 10726 bp, 7 predicted proteins | sample MGYA00238175_ERZ767261 | MGnify/ENA primary metagenome ERZ767261 (study PRJEB28946, sample SAMN06267185) | marine metagenome | isolation source: Columbia River Estuary | place: USA:Columbia River Estuary...
GCGAAACTCAGAACCAAAATCGAAAGCTATAAGCCCGGTGATGGAAGTGATTGGCTTACCTTCAAGCGCGCCACTACCTTAGCTATTGATAATTTCGGTAACGAAGTCACTGATTTGAAGATTGAAGATTAACCTGAAAATATGGATGTCATGTGAAAGATGTAACTCTTACAAACTATTCTGTAAGAAGACTGAAGTAACTCTTAATCACATTTGCTTAACAATTTGAAACTCATACAAAAATTTAAAAATATGATTTTACTTTTTGACATCAAAATAAATTCGTTATTTAAAAAAAATAAATCTTAAAGATTTTAAATTAACTTTTAGAAGTAAATATAGAGCTGCTGATATAGAGCCTAAAAAAAACTCAATTGTTCCTGGAGCTTTATTTGAAATATCTAAAAGTGATGAAAAAAAATTAGATGTTTATGAAGATTATCCAGTTCTATATAAAAAATATTATTTTACTTATTATGGTAAAAAAGTAATGACCTATACCATGACTAAAAAAACTTTATTTGCATATCCAACAGAACGATATTTAAATGTTGTAAAGAGAGGTTATAAAGATTGTAATTTAGATAATCGTATTCTTAAAAAAGCATTAAAAGCTTAATTAAAATATTGATATGATTTGTTAACAAAAAGAAGTTGAGTTATAAATAAAAACAGTTAAACAAATGAAAATAGTACATGCCCTCGTGGTGAAATTGGTAGACACAACGGACTTAAAATCCGTGCCTTTTTGGAGTGCCAGTTCGAGTCTGGCCGAGGGCACCACTAGATGAGAGATAAAGTTTATTTAATTTTTGATAAAACGAAGGCTTCTTTAAAGATTAAATCAATCTTAATTAAAAAAATTAAAATTACATCTTTAAAAAAATCCAACATAATAATTGTTTTAGGTGGAGATGGTTTTATGCTTCAAACTTTAAAAAAATTGCACAAATATAAAAAACCTTTCTATGGAATTAATTCTGGAAACTATGGTTTTTTGATGAATAAGTTTTCTAATGAAAACATTATTAAAAATTTGAATATCTCTAACAGTATAAAAATTTATCCTCTACAAATGACCGTTACTAATAAAAATAACCAAACAAAAAAATCAATAGCTATTAATGAGGTGTCAATATTAAGACAAAGCAAGCAGGCATCATCAATTTCTATTACAGCTAATAAGAAAAATATTATTAAAAATCTTATCTCTGATGGAGTGTTAGTTTCAACACCAGCAGGTAGTACAGCTTATAATTTATCAGCACATGGACCAATTCTAAATTTAGATTCAAGAAAACTAGCAGTTACTCCTATTAGTCCTTTTAGACCTAGAAGATGGAAGGGTACAATTATTAGTGATAAATCTAAAATTTTAATAAAAAATTTAGATACAAATAAAAGACCTATCAGCGCTGTTGCAGATAATTTTGAGGTTAGAAATGCAAAAACAATTAAAATTCAAGCCAATAAAAAAATTAGCTTTGAATTATTATATGATAAAAATAACAGTCTTCACAAAAAAATAAAGATTGAACAAACGCGTAAAGAAACTTCAAATAATTAAGTGATGGTGCCCCCGCACGGAGTCGAACCGCGGACCTATTGATTACAAATCAATTGCTCTACCAGCTGAGCTACAAGGGCATAAACGATTTCTATTAAGAAATCTTAGACTAATCAAGAATTTTTTTTCAAATAACTTAAATGATGAAACACAATCGCTGCACTATTTGAGATATTTAAGCTTTCTACATCCTTATTTATGTCAATCTTCACAAAAAAATCTGTGTACTTTCCAGTATGTTCTCTCATACCGAAACCTTCAGATCCAAATAAAAGAACATTCTTTCCTTCCCACTTAATATCTGTAAAGTCTTTTTCTCCTCTTGCATCAAACCCATAAACCCAAAAATTCTTTTCTCTTAAATTTTTAAGTGTTGAATTTATGTTTGATACTTCAAAAATATTAATATGCTCCATGCATCCACTTGCAGCTTTATACATAAGCTTACTATCAGACGGGAATTGTCTTTCTTTAACTATTAATCCATCTATATGAAATGAAGAAGCACTTCTAATTAACGATCCAATATTTCTAGGATCTGTTACTTCATCAATGCAAACAAATGTTAATTTATTTTTTCCTTTTATAAATTCTTTTAAGTCGGGTTGATCGATATGCTCAACTTCTGCAATGTACCCACCGTGCATAATTTGATCTTTAGAAGTGTACTTATCTAATTCTTTTTTTGATTTAAAATAAACCTTAACGTCCTCTAGAACATTTTTTTTTGGGTTTTTTCTATGAATATTTTTTTTACTTTCTTCTGTTAAAAAAACTTTTAAAACCTTTCTTTTTGGGTTTCTTAAAGCCTCAATTACAGCATGTTGACCAACGATTAAAAAAGATGATTTATTCATAAAATTATCTTTGTTTTATACGTATTTTCCTCCATTTTCACAGTAAATCTCGTGTTGCAATTGCATAATAAAAATATATAAAACGCATGTTGTTTGAAGCTTTATTGAGCAAGGGGACACTTCCCCAAAAAGGAGGGGTTCCAGAGCGGTCAAATGGGGCGGGCTGTAAACCCGTTGACTTCGGTCTTCGAAAGTTCGAATCTTTCCCCCTCCACCATTCAATAAAATTTTTTATAACAATGGAGTGTTATTCTTGATGTTGTGCGGGTGTAGTTCAATGGTAGAACGCTAGCCTTCCAAGCTGGATGTAAGAGTTCGATTCTCTTTACCCGCTCCAAGAAAAAAAGAAATTATTAATAAAACTAAAACTGAGGTAAAAACGTAATGTCAAAAGAAAAGTTCGTAAGAAATAAACCACACTGTAACATCGGTACAATTGGTCATGTCGACCATGGTAAGACAACATTAACAGCTGCTATCACAATTACATTAGCAGAACTTGGTGGAGGAAAAGCTGTTGCTTACGATCAGATTGATAAAGCCCCTGAAGAAAAAGAAAGAGGGATTACAATTTCAACTGCTCACGTTGAATATGAAACTGAAAAAAGACACTACGCACACGTTGATTGCCCAGGTCACGCTGACTATGTAAAAAACATGATTACCGGTGCAGCTCAAATGGATGGAGCTATCTTAGTGGTTAATGCTGCTGATGGTCCTATGCCTCAAACTAGAGAACACATTCTTTTAGGAAGACAAGTTGGTATTCCTGCAATTGTTGTTTACTTAAATAAAGTAGATCAAGTTGATGATAAAGATATGATTGAACTTGTTGAAGAAGAAATTAGAGAACTTTTAACTTCATACAAATATCCAGGTGATAAAACTCCTATCGTTAAAGGATCTGCATTAGCTGCTGTTGAAGGTAGAGATGAAGAAATTGGAAAAAATTCTATTATAGAATTAATGAAAGCTGTTGATGAATTTATTCCTCAGCCAGCTAGAGAAGTTGACAAACCTTTCCTAATGCCTGTTGAGGATGTTTTCTCAATTTCAGGAAGAGGAACTGTTGCAACTGGTAGAATTGAATCTGGTGTTATTAAAACTGGTGAAGAAGTTGAAATCGTTGGTGTTACTGAAACTAAAAAATCAGTTTGTACTGGTGTTGAAATGTTCAGAAAGCTTTTAGATTCAGGTGAAGCAGGTGATAACGTTGGTATTCTATTAAGAGGTGTTGAGCGAGATGATATTCAAAGAGGACAAGTTCTTTGTAAACCTGGTTCAATTACACCACATACTAAATTTGAAGCTCAGGCTTATGTACTTAAAAAAGATGAGGGTGGAAGACACACTCCTTTCTTTACTAAATACAGACCTCAGTTTTACTTTAGAACAACAGATGTAACTGGAGAAGTTACATTACCAGCAGGAACTGAAATGGTTATGCCTGGTGATGACGCTAAATTCACTGTTACATTAATTACTCCAATTGCGATGAGCGAAAAATTAAACTTTGCTATTCGTGAAGGTGGTAGAACAGTTGGAGCTGGAGTAGTAACTAAAATTATAGAGTAAACTCTATAGGAGTGTAGCTCAATTGGTAGAGTGCCGGTCTCCAAAACCGGAGGTTGAGGGTTCGATTCCCTCCGCTCCTGCCAATAAGCTAAACAGTATATTATGAAAAACCCGATAAAATTTATCCAAGAAGTTAAACAAGAAGCCTTTAAAGTTTCTTGGCCTACCGGAAAAGAGACAATGCAAGGTGCATTAATGGTATTTGCTATGGCAGTTATTATGTCTCTTTTCTTTTTGCTTCTTGATCAAGTACTTAAATTTTTATTGGAAGCTTTACTAAAGGTAAGTATTTAATGAAAAATTGGTATATTGTTCAATCTCACTCAAATTTTGAGAATAAGGTTGCTGGATTAATTAAAGAAGAAGCTGAAAAAGCAAAGATTTCTGATAAAATTGGATAATAGACGGTTTTTTTACGCTGCAGAGCTTCGATATAGCCGGCGCTTAAATTATTCTGTCGCGCGGCTTTTAGCAGGATCCGCATATAACGGCGCGAGGTCGGCAGATCATCATTCACCTCGTTTTTACAGCGCAAGGTTTGGGCCAAAACCGTCTCACCGGCGAAACGGATCGGGGCTTCGATCACCTCATAATTCTCGCCCTCTGAGGCGATCACCCGCGCCATATCGCTCTCGGTAATTTCGTGAACAACCCCTTCGACCCGACCACCTTTACAGGGCTTTATATTGGCAAAACTCGGTTCAATAAAGTTTGGCCCAACCAGCCCCATCACCAAGGCATAATCGTCAAGATAGCTGGATTGGCTCCGCAGCGGGGTGATATTGCGCACGCCAGAGAGATATCGCGTCGACATGTTCGATCCATATCCAAAGTAAAATGCCATTCAGAACACCCCGAAATAATTATCTCAAAGTGAGTGATAAATTTAAGCCCCGTCAAGCATGCAATGCGTTTTGACTTTAAAGATTTCTTATTTACTGCCAGAGCAAGACCTTTCGCCGGCTCCAGATGCACGTCATCGCCTTAAAGTTGACCCGCAGTTAAAAAAACAGCGCCTATATATATGCGATGCAAAACTGTATTTAAGCCGTCATGCTTGAAAACGTCTTAAGCCCATTAATCGCTTTTTGACGGTCAATATTTTATATCATCGCCGGGACGGTTATTTTAACCTTCAGCAAGACCACAACCGCCAGATGCCATTTCGACAAAGCCGCCCTGCGCTTCAAACAGACCATCGCAAAAGAAACGCCGCGGTACAAACTGGCAGACACCGTGAAACCGGCTATTCTGCCGCAAGTTTGATCACAGGTTCCATTCTTTGCAGCATGGCATCGCTGAGGTGGCATTTTATGTGATGGTCATTGTCCAAAATTTGATTTTTTGGAATTTCTGTTTCGCATAAATTATCTGCCACATGCACCTTCCAATGGCATCTGGTCTGAAATGGGCATCCGCTGGGTGGATCCATGGCAGAGGGAATATCGCCCTCAAGCACGATGCTCTGCTTTTCAACGCTCGTATCGGCAATTGGAACCGCCGAAAGCAAGGCTTGCGTATAGGGATGATAGGGGGGCGAAAATACTTGCTCTGTGGTCCCAAGCTCAACCACATGCCCCAAATACATCACCATGACCCGATCACTGAGATAGCGAACGATTGACAAATCGTGGCTGATAAAGAGCAGCGTCGTTTTCTCGTTGCGCTGGATCTCCATCAAAAGATCCGTAACCGCCGCTTGAACTGAAACATCCAAAGCCGAAACCGGTTCATCGGCAACCACAATCCGCGCGCCGCCCGCAAACGCCCTTGCGATCCCTACGCGCTGCTTTTGACCACCCGAAAGCTGGCGCGGCATCCGCTGCGAAAAAGCCCGGGGCAGTTTCACCAGATCTAAAAGTTCAAGCATACGGTTCGAACGCTCTGTATCGGATGAGCCGTATTTGAAAACCTCAAGCGCGCGCATAATTTGACGGCCAACCGACATAGAAGGGTTCAACGTGTCAAACGGATTTTGGAAAACCATTTGAATATCTGCAACTGTTTGAGTGCTACGATCTTCAATTGCAATTTGCTGAATATCGTTTCCGTCTAATAAAATTTGGCCATCTGTCGCCGTTTCCAGACCCATGAGAACTTTGGCAAAGGTAGACTTGCCGCAACCAGACTCTCCCACAATCGCAAGAGTTTCGCCTTCACGCGCCTCAAACGAGATTGACTCATTCGCTTTGACAACGCGCTTTTCCCCTGCGCTGCCAAAAAGCGCATTGGCGGCAACTTCATAATATTTCTTAAGCTTATCAATTTTGAGGATCACATCCCCAAGCTCTGACTTAGAATTTGCGCTTGAAGCACTGGCAGGTTGCGACCAGTCGATATTTTGAACTCTTTTGCAGCGGCTTAAATGAAGCGCATGGCCTTCGATTGGGACCATATCAATAGCCGAACTATCACAGACCCCCTCTTGGAAATAGTCGCAGCGTGGCCCAAAATTGCACCCTGGCGGCCGTTCATGCGGCAGTGGAAAATTTCCAGGAATAGCCACCAATGGACGGGTTGTTTTATTTGCCCCTGGCAGCGGAATAGATCGAAAAAGGGCCTGCGTATAAGGGTGCTGCATTTTTTCAAAAACATCTTTAATTCTGCCGGTTTCCACCGCTTCACCAGAATACATTACGCAGATGCGGTCACAGGTTTCCAAAACAAGCCCAAGGTTATGCGAGATGAACAGCATGGATGTGCCATATTTTTTGCCCAAATCTTTCACCAGCTTGACAACCGCCGCCTCAACCGTGACATCAAGCGCGGTGGTGGGTTCATCCAAAATAAGCAAAGCCGGTTTTGACATCAGCGCCATAGCGATAACGATCCGCTGCTGCTGGCCGCCGGACAATTGGTGAGGATATGATTTAAGGATGCGCTCAGGGTCGGGCAGCTTAACATCTTTGACAACCTCGAGCGCCCGTTTATAAGCTTCTCGCTCGGACACCCCTTCGTGGATCATCGGCACTTCTGTTAGCTGCTTGGAAATTTTCAGCGCCGGGTTCAATGAGGCCATTGGTTCTTGATAGATCATCGCAAGTTCATTGCCGCGAATATTCCGCAACTCCTCGGCGCTCATCTGAGCAAGATCGCGGCCCTTAAATTTGATCGTACCGCCAACGATTTTGCCATTCACACCAAGATCCTGCATCACGCCCAATGCAACCGTAGATTTCCCACACCCAGATTCTCCAACCAAACCCACGGCTTCACCAGGTTGAACAGCAACGGAAAAGTCCATCACGGCTGGAATTTCGTTTAATCGGGTAAAAAAGGATATGGAAAGCCTATCGATTTCCAAAATCGGACCGTCAAAATCTGTTTTATCCATTTTTCTTTGCCTATTCAGTTGACGCGTTTAAGTGCGCAATTTTTGACGAGTTCTAACTTTCTAATCCTTCAGGCTTTCCTCGCGCAGACCATCGGCCAGCAAATTCAAGCCTAACACAAGGCTCAGCAAGGCAAAGGACGGAACCAAAGCCGCATGGGGATAAATGGAAAGCAATTTTCGACCATCATTGATTGTTGCCCCCCAGTTGGGATCCTCAGGCGACAAACCAAGACCGAAAAAGCCAAGCGTTCCAAGTAAAATAGTGGTGTATCCAATGCGAAGGCAAAAATCTACGATCAGCGGCCCGCGCGCATTTGGAAGTATTTCCCAAAGCATGATATACCACGCACCTTCACCCCGCGTCTGCGCCGCAGCAACGTAATCTCGGGTTTTGATATCCATGGTTAAGCCTCGGATAATCCGAAAAACAGTTGGTGAGTTTACAAAAACCACCGACACAAAAACGGTCAGCAATCCCGCATCCACGTCAAACAGATCTATCGCGTTAAAGAACTCAATTTTACTGCCCGTTTCATTGATCAACGAAACATATAATAGCCCTAATATGGCCAGTCCCACGCCCAGCAAAGCATTCCGCTTCGCGGGAACTGTATGATAACGCGAATAGATCAATACAGAGTAAAAAATTAATGGGAACACAAACAAAACAATCGCCATATATTGCGGCAAACCGGTCAGTCTGATTTCCGGAGTGACCAAGAGATAAAACAGCAATATGACTGGAAACGCCAAAATCAAATTTGCGACAAAAGAGATCGATGTGTCGAGCCGCCCCGCATAATAGCCGGCAGGAATACCCAATGTGATTCCAACCATAAAGGCAAATAACGTGGCCAAAGGTGCAATCACAATAACGATCGTAGAACCGGCGATCACGCGGCTGAAAACGTCTCGGGCTAAATGGTCGCCTCCCAATAAAAAATGCTTGTAACTGTCATCTTCGGCGCCCCTTAGGGCAGTGCCGGGAACTTTATTCTTCATACCTGAAAATTGCGCCAATGGATCTTGCGTAATTATCAGATCCATTGCACCTGAGAAAAATCCTGTAAACACCCAGAACATTACAATCGCAAACCCGATCATTCCAATAACCGAGTCAAAAAGCTTTCCATATAGGCCCAGCGATCTTTTATATCGCATAGAGATAACAAAAAGCACCACGAGAGAAATCCAAACCGGCCCAAGCTGGATGATCATGCCCAAAAATATTTCCGTCCACGATAAAGAAGTCATTGCAGGGTCCTTTTCACGTAACGCTTATGCGTGGATTCAAATAAACGTAACCGATGTCAGATATGAGCTGCGTGACAAGAACCACCACGACAGAGACCACCGATACCCCTAAAAGAAGCTCAATATCATTATTCCCGGCAGCCTGCACCAAAACCCAACCAAAGCCTTTGTAATTAAAAAGTGTTTCAACAATTACAACGCCGTTTAGCAGCCAAGGAAATTGAAGCATAATCACCGTGAACGGCGCAATTAAAGCGTTTCTCAGCGCGTGTTTCAAAACAACATTCGGGAATGAAACGCCTTTTAAACGTGCGGTTCGGATATATTGGGCGGTCATCACTTCGGTCATTGAGGCCCTTGTCATCCGCGCAATGTAGCCCATTCCGTAGATCGCAATCGTTAAAACCGGCAATAAAAAATTCTCAAGATTAGGGTTTTCCATCGCCGAGGTTGCGGTTCCTTTGAACCATTTCAGCCCTACGGCGCTGGATGCAAAAATAGATATTAGAATCACGCCTGAGACATATTCAGGGGTCGCTGTGGTCAAAATCGCAACCGTTGACAGCGATCGATCGGTTCGGCTGCCTTCGCGCATGCCGGCCAGAATACCCAGAATAAGCGCACTTGGCACCATAAGCGCCATAACCCAAAACATTAACGTACCGGTCAAAGCAAGCCGAGTGCCAATGATCCCCGAAACGTCATCTTTAAAGCGCGTTGAATATCCCCAATCGCCTTGTAAAATCCCACAATATTTAGGAGCATCACTTACGGAAATTTCAGAGCTGATGCATCTACCGCGCACTTCTCCATCCGTGCCTTCGATCACATATCCCGGCAAGACACCTAGCCACTGACCATATTTTACAGGCACGGGTAGCAAGTACCCACGATTGAGCAAATAAGATTGAACGGCCTCATCGTTCATCCGAAAGTTGCCTTGGGTTTTGGCAAGCTTTTCTAAGTTAGGATATAGGTTTGTTAAGAAAAATACGACAAAAGTTAAACATAAAGCCGTGAATAGCATGACTGCTAGACGCCGCAAAACAAATAGTGCCATTCCTAATCCTGTTCTATCTGATTAAAGTTTTAATCTTTACCGTACACGTAAAAAGGCCGCACTTCTTCTAAGTGCGGCCTGATAAATTTAAGTTTTACGCTTTAAAGCCCCACTTATAGTGATGTGGGTGGTAAGCGATGTGCTGCTCACATTGAAGGTCAGGTCGATGGCTTCTGTACAAAGCGCGCCAATATGGCTGAATTGTCACACCCTCGTCAGCGATCAGAGCTTGGCATTTTCCTGCAATTTTGCGCCGTTCATCCGCATCGGAAATTGCATTCGCCTCGGCTAAAAGTGCGTCAAACTCTGGGTTACTCCAAGCAAATTCATTCCAGGCCTCTCCAGATCTATAGGCTAAGCCCCACACTTGTGTTGCAAAGGGGCGATGGTTCCAGTTTGTTGAACTGAAGGCATATTTTGTCCAATCATTCCAGAAAGTAGAGCCTGGCAAAATTGTTCTTTTCACCTTAAAACCGGCATCCCTAAGCTGCGCTGCAACCGAGTCGGTTGTGTTTTTTCGCCAATCATCATCTATCGATGTGATTTCATGCTCATACTCTTCCATGCCAGCTTCTTTCATCAAAGCCATGGCTTTCTCTGGATCATATGGCAACCTTACGACGCTTGGATCATACTCCGGATGCATAGGCCCAGCGTGGGAATTGTCCGCAGGGGAACCTTTCCCCGCATAGCCCAATTCTAAGCACAGTGCATTATCAACAGCCATAGCAATCGCCTGTCTAACGCGTTTATCTGCATAGGGTGTGTTGCCGTCAGCATCTTGGGCGACCTGGTTTGGCCGGATAACGATTGTCGATCCAGTCGCAATAGTAGAGTTTTCCCAGCCTATCCCCGGTACGATGTCGACATATTCTCCTACAGTTTCATAAAATACATCAACTTCATCGCCTTCCGCCGCGGCAATCCATGCTGACGGGTCAGTTCCATAGTCGATAAATTCAATACGATCCAGCGGCACGGTTCTCCCAACTGAATAGCCCCACCACTCATGCGCTTCGTTTTTCACCAGCGCAGCTTTGACGCCTACCTCATAACCATCTGGCATGAATGGGCCAGTT
>ENA-UOYH01000740-UOYH01000740.1-marine-metagenome-genome-assembly--contig:-NODE-740-length-10667-cov-3.448347_pt1 | contig 10667 bp, 10 predicted proteins | sample MGYA00238175_ERZ767261 | MGnify/ENA primary metagenome ERZ767261 (study PRJEB28946, sample SAMN06267185) | marine metagenome | isolation source: Columbia River Estuary | place: USA:Columbia River Estuary...
CCCCAAAACCCCAAAACCCCAAGATAGATAAAAATTGTTCAATTGACTGTTACAAATTAATTAATTTCTAATTGATATATTTTTAGTGAAAATACATATTTATAAAGCAAACAAACTAGCTATTCATACACTTGCAAATGAATTTCATCAAGCAAGGCAGCGACAAGGCTGCCAACAAAATGTGTAAGTTGTCAATCAAATTGATTCACCTCCCCTGTCAACAACTTAACATTGGAAAGTGTTAAAAAATTGCACAATCTTGAGCATCACTCATCAAGCCAATATCGTCGCTCAAAATAACTGTTCCATTTTTATCTGTTTAATGAGCATCTCGACAGATATTGGCTTAAAATTCATATTTATGTCTACAAAAATGATTTTTCAAGACTTTCTAACATTGTAGATTTATTACCGAAAAGAAAATATGAAGCTGCAAAAAACTTACAACAAGATCTTTCGAAAAGATTAATTAATCATACAAAAAATTCTCAAAATATAATTGATGAAATTGAGATTTTTATACTCGCAGCTATTCTAATCACGTCCCTTATTTTCTATTTGTTTTTTCGTTCGTATCGCGCAACGTTCATCTCTATGTTTGTAGTAGTTATAGGGGTAATGTGGACTTTTGGTATTTTAGGTCTCCTTGAATACGAGATTACTGTACTGACAGCACTAATCCCTCCTTTAATCATAGTTATCGGTATCCCCAATTGTATATTCTTAATTAACAAATACCAACACGAAGTTAATAAACACGGAAATAAAGCCAAGTCTCTACAACGTGTTATTACTAAAGTCGGAAATGCAACACTGATGACCAACACAACTACAGCCTCTGGTTTTGCTACTTTTGTCATTACTCAAAGTAAGCTTCTCACAGAATTTGGAACTGTAGCCTCTTTGAGTATTATGGCTATTTTTGTGCTATGTTTGCTCATTATCCCCATTATTTACAGCTTTATGCCTATGCCTAAGGAAAAGCATTTAGAACATCTGAATAGGCAATGGATCAATAGATTAGGGGACTGGATTGAAAAAACTGTAAAGCACAAAAGCATCACTATTTACTCCTTTTCACTTATCTTATTAATCACGAGTATTATTGGAATTTATCAAATAGAAACAACGGGCAGTTTGTTAGAGGACATGCCAAAAAGCGCAGAATTCTTTAAAGATATCGAACGTGACGAAATGCGTCGTATCATTCTTGAAGAGTCTTTACGTATCGATGGTCGTGGTCTTTCTGACATTCGTCCAGTTGACGTAGAGGCAACAGTTCTTCCAAGTGCACATGGTTCTGCTGTGTTCCAACGTGGTGAAACTCAAGCCCTTGCTGCAACAACACTTGGTTCAAAAAGTGACGAGCAACGTGTAGACACTCTTGAAGGTGAAATGTTCAAGAACTACATGCTTCATTACAACTTCCCTCCTTATTGTGTTGGTGAAACTGGACGCGTAATGGGAGTTAAGCGCCGTGAAGTTGGGCATGGTCGATTAGCTCGTAGAGGAATAGCTGCATGTCTACCTAGTCTTGAGGAGTTTCCTTATACCATTCGAATCGTCTCAGAAATAACCGAATCCAATGGCTCTAGCTCTATGGCAAGTGTTTGTGGCTCTTCACTTGCACTGATGGATGCAGGAGTACCAATAAAAGCTCCAGTCGCAGGAATTGCTATGGGTCTTGTTAAGGATGTTGATCGATTTACTGTGCTAACTGATATTCTTGGCGATGAAGATCACCTTGGCGATATGGACTTTAAAGTTGCAGGAACGTCAAAAGGTATTAATGCGCTTCAAATGGATATAAAAATTGATGGTATCACTGAAGACATTATGTCTATCGCACTTAAGCAAGCAAAAGATGCAAGACTTAATATTCTTGGTCAAATGAACCAAGTTATTTCTGAACCTAATGCGGCATCGAAGAATGCGCCTAAAACTAAAGTTATAAAAATCCCTACTGACAAAATTCGTGATGTTATTGGTAAGGGTGGTGAAACCATTAGAGGTATTGTTGCTCAGTCAGGTGCTAGCGTTGATGTTGATGATGATGGAAACGTTAATGTTTTTGCTAACGATACTGAAAGTTTTGAGAAGGCAGTGCAAATGGTTAAAGACGTTACCGCAGTCCCAGAAGTCAATAAAGTTTATATGGGTAAAGTTGCTAAAATTGTCGAGTTTGGTGCCTTTGTAACAATCATGCCAAATCAAGATGGGCTTTTACATATTTCAGAAATTGCTCATGAAAGAGTAGAAAAAGTTGAAGACCATTTAAAAGAAGGACAAGAGCTAGAGGTTAAGGTTCTTGGAGTTGATCGAGGTCGGATTAAACTTTCACGCAAGGTTTTAATAGACAAGTAGTCAGTTAAAAGCCACCGAAAGGTGGCTTTTTTATTTAATTTCTCATAATTATGTCAGAAAAAAAAATTGTAGAGTTAGAAGAAAAAATAGCGCACCTTCAAAACATGTTGGATGACCTTAATATGGTTGTTTTTCGTCAAGGTGAAATAATCGAAAAACTTAATACTCAGATTAAAGAAACAAATGAAAAACTCATAAGTCAAAACGAATCACAGTCAGATCAAAATCAAACCAATGATGAAAAACCACCTCACTACTAGAGAAACTTACAAAAACTTTTTTGACTGAGTTATTATTTACTTTTTAAAATAACAACCAGTTTATAGTGATAAGAACTTACTTTAATTTTTTAATATTATTACTTTTATACTTCTTAATTGGTAGCTCTTATGCTGGTTTTTATGATGATTGGCCTGATGAAGCTATCTGTTTGTGGTTAGAACAAAGGCCTGATCATGAGGGTTATTTAGAAGAGAATGAAAAAAGAGGTTTAAATTGTTTCGAAAGAGAAGATTTTAGCCCTCGAGATTTTGTGCATGTACCACTTAATCTTACGATGTATTAATTTTTTAAGCTTTAACAATTAAGCTTGCTCTATTCGTTTCATCATAATCAAGAGCGCTACTCCATTAAGACCCCAAACTATACACAAAAGATACATATTAAAGGTCAAGCCTAAATACTCAGCCAAATACCCAACTAGAGCTGGTCCAAAAATAAAGCCAGAAAACCCTAAAGTTACAAGATTTGCAACAGTTAATGCTATTGGTTCGTCTGTTATTTTGATAGCTTGTCTGTATATAATTGCTATAAAGTTTGCTGTTCCAAAGCCAAATAAGAGCGTTCCAAAAACGATGACATAGAAATTTGTCGTTAATATTGAGAGAAAAAGAACTATTCCAGCAAGGATACTTAAATAACCTCCAATAAATTTATCACTTGTCTTTTTTATCATCTTTGAAGCAACTAATCTTGCCGTAATTTCACCAATATTAAAAGCAATAATAATACTTCCACCTAAGTACAAAGGTATTAATAAATCTTTCGTTAACCAGAGTGCAGACCAATCAAGAACTATGCCCATAGTTGCATAGTTCATCATCATTAAAAGACCAAAAATTAGTATTGAATTTTTTGGTAATTTAAATTTAGGCGTTTTTTCAAGAGCTTCAAATGATTTTGAGAGTCCAAATATATATATTGTTAATGAACCCAAAATTAACATCGTACCTGTAATTAGAAATATTAAAGGGGGATTATCTATGTATTTAATCGTAAAAAATGCGGAAAAAGCCCCAACCAAAGAGCCAACACTAAATGCAGCATGATAGAGAGGAGTAAGTATTACAGCGGTTTTACTTTCAATCATTGATATCTGCGCTTGAGCAGAAGGAGCAAATAATCCAACAAAAAAACCAAAAGGTATATAAACCAACAAAAACCAGAGATAGTTTGGTGATAATATTAGAAATAAAGGGCAATAAGCAATACCAAGTAGACCTAAAGCGATTGAGTTTTTTGTGCCTATCCTTGGAACAATTAATCGCCCTGAGGTTTGATTTCCAATTAGATTTGAAATACCAAAAACCAATAACCCAATACCAATTTCTGCTTCAGTTATTTGAAGCCTTTCCGCATTCCATGGGATATAGACAAAGTATATTCCAATCTGAAAAAGCACAAGAAAGGCGCCAAGGAAAACAGTATATATACCTTTATTAAAAGATTTACTTTCAGTTATAGTGTTAGATACTAAATTCATACAAAAAACCTATTTAATCTTGAGAGCAGACTGGTCAATTAAAAGACCCTCCCAACCCGTATTCATAAAGTTACGAATATTTAAATGAGAAGAGTTGCTTTCTGGCGAATCTAAAACTGACTGGTAATGCTCACCAAAGCATTTTATCGTCTCAGCTTTAGAAAGAGAGTGCATTAATCCAAAACAAAAAACTTTTGCTGATCCTTGATTTTCTTCTTTTGAATTAACTAATCCATTATTTTCAAATGCAATACTCGAAAAACTATAGTCCCTCGCTATCAAATCAATAAAGTCAGAAAACTTCATCTGAGCCCCAGATCTTAGCTTTTCTAGATATTGCTGGGTATTCATTACATTTTAGGTGTGCATTGGGTTTGACTTATTTACATCAATGTTAAGTTTTTTAATGGCACTCTTAATTATTTTTGACTCTAAGATGCCATCATCAACAAGCGCCTTTAGCGTTACAAAAACAATATAGTTCGCGTTCACTTCAAAGAAGTATCTAAGTTCTTTTCGAGAATCTGAACGACCAAACCCATCAGTACCTAGAACTTCATAATGCAGGGGCACATATTTACGAATCTGTTCAGCGTAATTTCTCATATAATCCGTTGCAGCAATCACAGGACCTTTAGATTTTTTCAAACATTCACTAATATATGGTGTTTTCTTTTTATCACCCTCTTGAAAGAGATTGTCACGGTCAACAGACTGAGCTTCTCTTGTTAGCTCATTAAAGCTCGTGACACTCCAGATATGAGATTTAACGCCCCAATCCTTATCAAGCATATCAGCTGCCTTTTCAACCTCTCTGAGAATCGCACCACTACCAAGTAATTGGACTTCAACTTTAGACTTTCCAACTGTTTTTAATGGGTAGATTCCCTTAATTATTCCCTCTTCAACTCCCTTAGGAATTGCAGGGTGAGTGTAGTTCTCATTCATCAGTGTAATGTAATAGAATATATTTTCCATATTCTCATACATTCGACGCATACCATCTCTAAGAATGACAGCAAGCTCATAAGCATAGGTTGGATCATAAGAGATGCAGTTTGGAATGGTATTAGAAACAATCAATGAATCGCCATCTTGGTGTTGAAGGCCTTCGCCAGCGAGTGTAGTTCTCCCCGCAGTTCCACCCATCAGAAAACCTTTGGCTTGCATATCTCCAGCAGCCCAAGCAAGATCCCCAACCCTTTGAAAACCAAACTTTGAGTAGTAAATATAAAATGGAATCATAGTAATGTTGTGAGAAGCATAGGAGGTTGCAGCTGCTATCCAATCAGAAATCGCACCCGCCTCATTAATACCCTCCTGCAAGACTTGCCCCTTAATATCTTCCTTGTACCACATTACCTTATCTGAGTCCTCGGGCTCATAGAGCTGCCCTGAAGATGAATAAATACCCATTTGTCTAAAAAGACCCTCCATACCGAAAGTTCTTGCTTCATCAGGAACAATAGGTACAACTCTTGGTCCAATCTCTTTATCTCGGATCAATAATGACAGGAAGCGTACAAATGCCATTGTGCTTGAGGTTTCTTTTTCACCACTACTCTTTAGCAATACATCAAAAACATCCAATTTTGGTACTTTAAAAGACTCTAATTCAAAACTTCTAATGGGTAAATATCCACCTAAAGCCTCACGTCTCTCTTTTAAATAAGTTATTTCTTCACTATCTTCAGCGGGCTTATAAAAATTAAGCTCTTCAGCATCTTTTTTTGTTACTGGAATATCAAATCTTTGTGCTACTCGAACTAGCGCATCTACGCCAAGTTTTTTCTGGCTATGAGTCGTATTCTGACCCTCTCCTGCCTCACCCATTCCGTATCCTTTAACTGTCTTTGCTAATATCACTGTAGGCTGACCGACATGCTCTTTAGCTCTTTTATAGGCTTGGTAGACTTTATTAGGATCATGTCCACCGCGAGTAAGCGCAAAAATCTCCTCGTCAGACATATGCTCGACAAGCTTTAATGTCTCTGGATACTTTCCAAAAAAATGTTTACGTACATACGCGCCATCTTTTGCTTTATAGGCTTGATACTCACCATCAACTACTTCTTCCATTCGTTGCTTTAAGAGGCCTGAAGTGTCATTTTCAAGAAGCTTGTCCCAGCCTCTGCCCCAGATTACCTTAATAACATTCCAGCCGGCACCCCGAAACATTCCTTCTAGTTCTTGAATTATTTTTCCATTACCACGAACAGGACCATCAAGCCTTTGAAGATTGCAGTTAATAACAAAAATAAGATTATCAAGCTTCTCTCTTCCGGCTAAAGAAATTGCACCAAGAGACTCAGGTTCATCAGTTTCACCATCCCCTATATAAGCCCAAACAGTTCTTTTGTCAGTTTTAATAATATCTCGATGCTGAAGATACTTCATAAAGCGAGCTTGAAATATAGCCATGATTGGACCTAAGCCCATCGAAACGGTTGGAAATTGCCAAAAATTAGGCATTAGCCATGGGTGTGGATAGGATGAAAGTCCTTCTTGGTTAGCCTCCTGCCTAAAATTAAGCATTTGCTCTTCAGTAATTCTTCCCTCTAAAAATGCCCTTGAATAGATTCCAGGCGCGATATGCCCCTGAAAGAAAATTAAATCAGCGCCCTGGTCTAGATTGTTTCCACGGTAAAAATGGTTAAATCCAACTTCATAAAGTGTTGCGCTTGATGCAAAAGAGGCGATATGACCACCAAGCTCGGAAGAGGTTTGGTTTGCTTTTACAACCATGATCATAGCATTCCAACGAATAATTGACTTTATTCTATGCTCAATTTCATGCTTAACGACTAACTTGGATTCTTTTTCTACTGGTATCGAGTTAAGGTAGGCTGTATTAACACCTTCTGGCAAGTCCATGCCATCTTCATGGGCCATATCCATAAGCTTTTGAAGTATGTATTTAGCTCTATCTTTTCCCTCAAATCTGGCTACCGACCTAAAGGCCTCTAGCCACTCAATAGTTTCTTGGGGATCAATATCTTTTTGAGACATAAATATTTAGTTTAATTCAATAAGGAATCTTATATATTTCAACTTTCGAAGATATTATCCCTAAAAAATTACAGCAAAATTACTTTAATGAATGTCTCAGAAATAATAAAACAGCAGATAAAGAAGATAAACCTACAAAGGTTTGAATGACGTCATTTGCAGGGTAAAAAATATTTGAAATAGAGGCGCCAACAAATAACGCCAACAAAGGCATTAAGTACAATTGGCTAGCGCGTAAAAATAGCTCTTTAGATGAAATTTCTAATGTAATCATGTCGCCCGCTTTGACGCCATTTTGAAGAGGTTTTTTAAATAAACTAAAGCTTGAAAATAAACCAGACAGAACGCCAGTTCCGCAAGCATTTTTTGAAGAGCATGAGTTACAACCAACTTCTCTATTGGACTTAATAATCATTGAGTCATGAGTTATTTCAACTACTTGGAAATCTTCTTTCATTATCTAAAATAAATGTTTGTTAAAATGAACGCTACTTCTATTTTAACCACTATTTTAATGAATATTTTAAGTTCGATCTTCAAAGCATATGATATTAGAGGAATTGTTGAAACAGAACTTACTCCTGAGATAGTCAAATTGATTGGAAAGGCTGTTGGTAGTGAGTCAATTGCTAAAGGTGAGCGAGGCGTTGTTGTTGGTCGAGATGGTCGACTATCTAGCACAGAGTTATCTGAATCATTAATATCAGGACTTATTGAGAGTGGTTGCCACGTCGTTAATATTGGAATGGTCCCATCCCCACTTGTTTATTTTGCAACTCACACTAAAGGTGCAAGCTCAGGAGTTATGGTTACTGGCTCACACAACCCACCTGAATACAATGGTCTAAAAATCATGGTTGCAGGAGAAACCCTCTCTGCTGAGAGAATTGAAGCTCTGTATACAAGAATTATTGAAGAACAATTTTCAGTTGGCTCTGGAACCTCCACCTCGATCAATATTGATCAAGACTATATCGACACCATCAGATCTGATATTGTTTTAGAAAAAGAGCTCAAAATAGTTGTCGACTGTGGAAATGGTGTCGCAGGAAACATAGCACCTCAACTTTTTGAATCGCTCGGAGCCAAAGTTACTAAGCTGTTTTGTTTAGTTGACGGTAGATTTCCAAATCACCACCCTAATCCATCCCAACCGGAGAACCTAGAGGACTTAATTAAAGAGGTAATTGATACTGGGGCTGACTTAGGACTTGCCTTTGATGGTGATGGTGACAGGTTAGGTTTGGTTGATAATAAAGGACAGATCGTTTGGGCTGATCAACAGATGATGCTTTATTCAAGGGATGTCCTTAGTCGAAAAAAAGGTGCAAAAATTATTTTCGATGTTAAGTGTTCTTCGATGCTTCCAAGAGATATTTCCAACAACGGTGGCGAACCTATTATGTCTAGAACTGGACATAGTTTTATTAAGAAAAAACTTAAGGAGACAGGTGCCGAGCTTGCAGGAGAGATGTCGGGTCACATTTTCTTTAAAGAGCGCTGGTATGGCTTTGATGATGCTCTCTATACCGGAGCAAGGCTTCTTGAGATAGTCTCAAAAAGCAACAAGACCTGCTCCGAGATTTTTGATGAAATGCCAGTAAATATAAGCACGCCAGAAATTAACATCAATTTTGAAAAGCATGGTCAACAGTTTGAAGCAATGGAAAAATTATCAACGAATATAAATTTTCCAGGTTCCAACATTAATACTATCGACGGTGTCAGAGTGGATTATGAAAATTGTTGGGGTCTTGTTAGGGCATCAAACACAACCCCTTGTTTAGTTTTAAGATTCGAGGCTAATGATGATGAAGCACTTAACGAGATAAAGAATAAGTTTAAAGACTGGCTGGAAACAAATAATATTTCAACGAAAAATTTATAGTTGAATTGCTAATAAAATAGGGTAAAAATACATTTTTTATCTTTATCAAGAACATATTACTTGATTAAGAGTTTAGCTCAATAACCTCGGAGTATTAAATGGAAGGACACGTCAACTTTACGCTATCAGACCGCTTAAGAAAATCCCCTTTTTACGAGGCAACAATTCGCGCTGGCGCTCAAACATTCACTATCTATAACCACATGATTATGCCGACCTCTTACGAGGGTGAAGAAGCGGATTACTGGAACTTAATGAATAATGTCACTCTGTGGGATGTTGCTGCTGAGCGTCAAGTAGAAATAATCGGAAGTGATGCTTACCGCTTTGTCGAATATATTACTTCAAGAGACCTCTCCAAATTGCAGATTGGACAAGGGAAATATGCCCTTATTACCGATGAAAATGGTGGAATTATAAATGATCCAATTATTTTAAGGCTGGCTGACAATCACTTCTGGCTTTCAACAGCAGACAATGACGTACTGCTTTGGACTCGAGGACTCGCATGTGGCTTAGGATGGGATGTTCAAATAAGTGAGCCAGACGTCTCCCCTTTAGCTATCCAAGGCCCGAACAACTTACCTTTAATGATCGATCTTTTTGGTGATTGGGTTAAAGAGCTTAAGTATTTCTTTTTCAGAGAGTGCGAATTAGAAGGTATTCCTCTAATTGTACAGCGCTCAGGTTGGAGTAAACAGGGTGGCTTTGAACTCTACCTAAGAGATGGCTCTCAGGGTGAAAGGCTCTGGGATATGGTTATGGAAGCAGGTAAAAAATATAACATCAAACCTGGGACTCCAAATAACATTGAAAGAGTTGAATCAGGTCTATTCTCTTGGGGTAATGATATGGATGTAAACACTAATGCACTTGAATTGCCACTTGAAAAGTTTTGTCAACTCGACAAGAGTGCTGAATACTTGAGTCGTAATGCCCTCCATAAAATTAGATCTGAGGGGGTTACTAGGAAGGTGGTTGGTTTAATTATCGAGGGTGAAGCATTCGTTGGTGGTTGCGCAAGTCCTTGGGAAGTTAAAAATAACAACAAAACATGTGGAAAAGTCACTAGCGCTGCATACTCACCTCGATTGAAAAAAAACATCGCCATTGCAACGATAGATAAAGGTTTTAACGCTATCGGTTCAAAAGTTGATGTAGATACTCCTTGGGGTTCAAGGTTAGCAACAGTAACGAACATACCATTTAACTAAAATCGTATAAGACATTATCATTAATCTATGAATCTGATATTCTGTATCTCTAGTTAATATAAAGTTAATTTAATTCTAGTATGAAAACAAAAATAACTGGCTTTCATCTAGACGAAGATAATCACTGGGTAGCAGACTTATCTTGTGGCCACACTCAGCATTTCAGGCATAATCCGCCTTGGCAACAACGAGAATGGGTTTTGTCAGATAATGAACGTAATAATTTCATAGGGTTTGAATTGGAATGTAGGGCTTGCAAGGCTGAGCATGACTTACAATAAGACTGAGATTACCAAGGTTCGTAATTAGCCATCCTCTCACACATATCTTTTAAATATTTAAAGCTATAATCAGAGCACTCTATACATTTTAATATGGTCAATTCCAGCTTCTTTGTAAATCTCACCAACACAAACAAAACCAAGATCTA
>ENA-UOYH01000746-UOYH01000746.1-marine-metagenome-genome-assembly--contig:-NODE-746-length-10596-cov-2.225021_pt1 | contig 10596 bp, 7 predicted proteins | sample MGYA00238175_ERZ767261 | MGnify/ENA primary metagenome ERZ767261 (study PRJEB28946, sample SAMN06267185) | marine metagenome | isolation source: Columbia River Estuary | place: USA:Columbia River Estuary...
CTCATCAAAATTATTAATCATGGTTTGTATATCTCGGTCCGCCAGATCAACGAGATTCTCGAAGTCGAACATATTGTCTTCAATCGCCATCACCAGCTCTTCATCCATTGAGCGCATTAACTCAAAGATTTCACTCGCGTCTTCCGATTTTGTTTTATCCATGATTTTTGCTGCGACTCTCAGCCCACCTAATTGTGCGGATGAGATCGAAGTCGATTCAGAGAACTTCGACTGCATGACTTTTTCTAACTGCGCCAAGGCCGATTCAGAAATGGTATCTAACGTGGCCAGACGACTAATCACCGTGGTTTTCATGTCTGAGGGAAGATAGCTCAACACATCTGTCGCGGTGCGCTCGTCGAGCATCGCGAGTATTATTGCAATGACTTGGGGGTGTTCACCACCGACCATATCGGCGATTGCCCTGGGTGCCATCCAATCCAACATTTCAAGCCCGGAAGACCTTGCAGCAGGATCAACTTTCGCGAGCACAGTGGCCGCCTTTGATTCTCCTACTGCTTGCAGAAGCACTTTTTTAACGTAGCCGGGGCCTTCCAAGCCGAGGTCTGTAAGCCCCTGCAAATTATTCAGAAATTCATCAACGACCGCGACCACTATTGGTTGAGGCACGTCACTGACACTAATCATCGCCCTGGAAACAGAGGTCACTTGCGTTGGTGACAAGGTTTGCATCACCGCTGCAGCACCTGCTTCTTCAAGCAAAAACATCACGATTGCCGCTTTCTCTGTCGCAGTTAGCTGTTGGAATGCAAATTCAAATTCTACGGGTAAACCGTCACCATCTACTTCATCTACTGCTAGTTCTGCCATTTCGTCCTCCCAGCTACAACCAAGCTACTCTTCAATCCAGCGTTTCAATAAATTGGATACTCGACCTACATCATCTTTCACAAGAAATCTCATCAATGCCACTTTTTGGTCATAAGGCTGAGAGGTATCAAGATACTCAGCCGGTATGCCAACCGCCTTGGGTTTAAGGCGTGCGGTCACATCTTTAATCGTTTCCATATCACCCATTTCTACCAACTGTCGCTCTTCATCTGTAATGTTGTCGGGGTCTTCTAGCTCCATGGGTATTTCGAACTCTTTACTTTCTTTCATGGATTTCAGGAACGGTCTTGCCATCGTGAAATAAACAAAAAACAAGAGTAAAAATACTGCACCCATCCGAACAAAACCATTTAATTTATCAGCTTCGAGATACCAAGGCAGCTTTTCCAAATCTTCCACAGGCTTTGCGAATTCTGCAGCTACAACCGTCACAAGGTCTCCGCGACTTTCTACAAACCCAATCGCCCCTCGAACAACTTTTTCAATCTTATCAATCCTGAGCGCTAAATCCTGCTCGTCTACGACACCTTCTCCATCACCATAAATCGACTTATTGACGATGACAGCAACCGAAATTTTCTCTATCGACCCTACCTGTTGTTTCACGTAGCGAATTTCTCGGTCAAGTTCATAGTTCCGTGTAGAAGAACTACTGCTCACATCCGCCGCATTTTCTGCTCTAACACCCACGCCCGCACTTGAAGTTGTTTCTGTAAATGCAGGGCTAGCAGGCGGTTCGTTGCTAAAACTGCCAGGCACACCAACGGCTGTCAGCGCATTGTCTCGTTCCAATTGCAAAGATTCAGATCGAGTCCGTGGGCCAACGCCACCTCGGTCGAATTCCTCCGTTGTCGATTCTATTTCTGCAAAATTAAGCATCACGTCGACCTCGGTACGCACGTTACCCAGGCCAACAACCGCAGACATCAATTGTTGAATACGCGTTTGGTAAGAGGCTTCTACTGACCGCTTATGTTCCGATTGAGCGGCAGTTAGCGCCATCGCGGCGTCCGAATCTGAGTCTGTCAACAGCTGCCCGGTGTCATCAACGACGGTCACATTTTCTCTGACTAGGTACGGAATACTCGACGAAACCAAGTGCACAATGGCTTGAATTTGCGATCGAGAAACCACTCTCACTGGATAGGGTCTTACGACCACCGACGCCTTTGAAGGCGCCTGATTTCTAACAAAAACACTCTGCTGCGATTCGGCAATATGGACTCTAGCCGAGTTAATTGAACCAATTTGAGAAATCGTCTTGGCTAGCTCATTTTCCATCGCCGCCCTATAACTGACCTGCTCCATGAATCTGCTGGTTGTTATTGAACCTTGTTCGACAAGCGCCCCCAGACTACCCAGGGCTGCGCTTCTGGGAATATTCTGGGAAGCGAGCAATATCCTTGCCTCGTGATATCGATCGGTGGGAACCTGAAGTTCTCCCGAGGAAGTATCGATATACACCTCGAAGCTACTCGTCGATAATAAATCGTATGCGGCCTGCCGATCACTTTCCAACATGCCCGGATAAACAGACCGGTAACCTGGGGCTGAGATCCAAACATAGAAAAGCACACAAACGATGATCAGCATTAAACCCAAAACAGCTGGCAAAGATTGTTTTACTGCCGGCTGTTCAAAAAATTTAACGATCGCTGACTGTGGAGATTCAGCAGGTAATTGGGACATCGAAGATCCATCAGCTTGACGTTCTGTTAGCGCTGTTTCGATATTCGCAGTTTCATTCTCTGCAGGCTGCAAACCTGCTAGGGGAGAATTCAAAGCTAATTCGGACATGTCAACTCTTCCTAAAAATTAGATAACTCGCTTAAACAGGCATATTAAGAATGTCTTGATACGCCTTGAGGACCTTGTTTCTCACCTGCAATGTTGCTTCAAACGCCAGTGACGATTTTTGCATGGCAAGCACAACACTGGTCAACGGGACATCTTCACCACGTTCGTATGCGCTCTTGAGTGCGCTACTCGTTTTTTGTGATTCATCCACTGCATCTAGGGCATCTCTCGCGACAGACGCATAATCAACTTTCTGTGAAGCGTTTGCGCCCTGTATATTCGTGGCTTTCGGAGCGAAGTCATCTACCGGCGAGACTTGTTGTCTGTGATTTTGTATCTGGCTCATCAAAGCGGCGACAGAGGAATCATACGTTGCCTTAATCATCTCCTACTCCCTGACCTATGCCCACTTGCGTCTTGGTATATCAATGCCTCGGTCTTTCATTCTAGAGACTTTGTAGCGAAGTGTGCGCTCACTTATACCCAATCGCGCGGCGGCCTCTTTCCGAGTTCTGGAATTTCTTAAGGTTTCTGCAATCACTCTGAACTCGTTTGCATCCATCGCACTTTGAAGCCCTGATCTGGATTGATCACCCTCAACCGAGCCATAACTTGGCTGCTCACCTTCATTCGCGCCATAAAAAGCATTCGATGATGGAGCACGCATTTCACTCGGGACGTCATAAGCTGGCGTGGTAAATCCGGCACGCACTTCGTGCCCTGTCGTTGGCACATCATAGACAGGATCATCAAAGAAAAGATGGTCAGCAGTAATGTCATTACCGTCTGACAGAACGACCGCACGCTGAATGACGTTTTCCAATTCTCTAACATTCCCAGGCCACTCATAACCCAGTAATTTGGTCAAAGCATCCGGTGAAAGATTAGGCACCTGCTGTCCGTTGCCATATTTGACTAGAAAGAAATTTGACAATGGTAATATGTCGTCAGAGCGTTCTCGAAGTCCGGGCACATTGATTCTAAAGGTACTGATGCGGAAATAGAGGTCCTCTCTAAATTGTCCAACACGGATCGCATGTCGAAGATCTCTGTTCGTCGCAGTGATAATTCTTGCATTGACCGGCCTAGATTCTGCACTGCCAATCAGCGTAATTTCTTTTTCTTGAAGGGCTCTTAATAGTTTGGCCTGAATCTGAAGAGGCAACTCACCCACTTCGTCTAGAAACAACGTCCCACCCTCAGCTTGCTCAAAAAAGCCAATTGTGGTCTTGGTGGCGCCAGTAAAAGCGCCCTTAGCATGACCAAACAGCAAACTCTCAGCTAAAGCTTCCGGCAGTGCTGCGCAATTAACTGGCACAAAGGGTCCATTTCGTCTTGGAGAAAAGTCATGCGTTAAGCGCGCCAGCACCTCTTTACCAGAGCCGGTTGGACCATTCATTAAAGCGGTCACTTCCGACGCACCCACGCGCTCAATCAGTGCTAAAAGGTGCTGAGATAACTCATCCACGAAGACATAAGAATCACCTTTGAGCAATCCAACGCGTGCATGAGCAGCGATATCTTCCCATTTCTTTTCAGTGTCTTGTCCCTCACAGATGACTTCATCAATGCCTTTCTTCAGGGCGTCCAATCCGAGTTCGAATTGATGCGGATGCACACGAAGCACCGTAAAGATCTTAAAAGGAAAACTTTTGATGAGATTCATCATCGCATCCACTGATGCGAAGCTGTCGGCACAAATCGAGAGAATCACGGGCCCAGTCAGGTCAGCGATCGAATTTGAAAGGGAGTGAATGTTGATCGGCCTAGGGGCCAGACCCATCTTGGTCAGCGTCGTTAACAATGATTGATCAATTGAAGAAACGTCATCCCAAATAATGTCTAAAGGCTGCTCGCTGTACATTTTCTCGCTCTCATTTAAGTCAGTGAGAATATTAAAGCAATCAGCATGCCAACATTTTATTTTGTTAAAAAACAACAACTTGGAAACAAAACGGCAAAGTTCCGGCCAAACCCTACCGGTTTTGTCAATTTTTCGACACCTTCTTCCTATCCTAATCCGTACTTCTTAATTCTCTCTATCAGCGTTGTTCTTTGGATTTTTAGAATACGTGCACACATCGAGACATTCCCATTCACTTCTTCGAGCGCGCGGGAGATCATTCTCTCTTCGACCTGATTGACAACTTCTTTTAATGAAAGGTTTTCTTCCTCGGCCTTGTGGATGCCACGGGCCATCAAAATAATATCCTCGAACTCCTGACTGTCCTCGCTAGCATCCGGCTCAACGTCGCTTGCCGCACTTACCGCCTCAGCCGCTTCCTGCAAACCCGACGGGAGCATGGCGGGATTAACCCTTTCCAAAGAAATTACTTCGCCCGGATGCAATACCGATAGCCGATGAATCATATTCGACAACTCTCGAATATTGCCTGGCCACTGGTATTTCATCATTTCAGCGAGAAAATCCGCTGAAAACTTAAGCGGCTTTTGGTCCTGCTTGTAAAGATCACAGAAATGATTCACAAACAGTGGAATTTCCTCTGCTCGCTCTCTTAACGGGGCCAGCGTCAGAGGCACGACATTAAGCCTGTAGTACAAATCTGCCCTGAAACTACCGCCCTCGATCTCCTTCTCGATATGACGATGCGTCGCTGAAATGATGCGCACGTCTACCGCAATAGACACATTTGAGCCTACAGGGTCGACAACACGCTCTTGAAGCACCCTTAATAGCTTTATTTGCATATCCATCGGCATATCACCGATCTCATCCAAAAAAAGCGTGCCGCCATCCGCCGCAATGACTTTGCCAATCCTATTGGCGATAGCGCCCGTAAAAGCACCCTTTTTATGGCCATACAGCTCACTTTCGAGCAAATCCCTCGGGATAGCGCCGCAATTCACAGCAACAAAGGCTTTGTCTGACCGATCAGACAGATCGTGGATTTTTCTCGCGAGCACTTCCTTGCCCGAGCCACTCTCGCCGGCAATTAACACGCTCACGTCAGAGGGAGCAATCTTCTCGATTAACCCCAAAAGCTCTTTGGTGACCTCACTCTTCCCAAATACTGGCTGCATGCTGCTTCGGCTTTGAATCTAACGTGGGATATCATGGCAACCAGAAAAGACGATAGCAACAACATCTGATTGCCCACATGCGCAAAACGGCCATTTAAATCCGCTTTCTCAATCAATTACTGGCCAAGTTTGCCGCATCAATCGGCAAACAGGGGGTTATCAATGCAATAATCAGCCTTTAGGTGTTGATTATTCATGGCATGATTACTGCTAGTAAATTAACACAGGAAATAACAAATTAAATTAAAGATATCGAGCATTTGACCGATCAGTCTAATGGAAGACCAATCCTTTAAGCACTAAATTATGGCTGGAATAGATTACATTAATGCCCTTGGCGCCGGCGCTTCATTTGATACAAAGAAAATTGTTGAATCTTTAGTTGAAGCAGAAAGAGCAGGTGCGCAAGCTCAGATAGAGAGAAAAATCGCTGACGCAGAGTCAAAGATAAGCGGTTTAGGCTCAGCTGCGTCTATTCTCGACATCTTAAAAGAAGGGGCAGAGCTGCTTAACGACGCCAAAGATTTCAACACACTTTCCATACAAAACAGTCAATCTTCCGCGCTTGGGGCAACGGCCACCAATAACGCAAGAGCCGGCACAAACAGCGTCAATGTCACCAGTATCGCGCGCGAGCAACGCAGTATTTCCGATGGATTCGATTCTTCGAGTGCCGTCATTAACGGCGCAAACACCACCACCATGAGCATTACGATTGGCGGTGCTACCGAGAACATCTCGGTTGAATCGGCTTCCCTTGAGCTCATGCAAACGGCCATCAACGATGCAGACCTCGGCGTTAGAGCCGAGATCGTCAATACCGGCACCGGATCAGGCAATTTCCGTCTCCAACTGGTCGGCGAGAACGGCTCCGATAATGCCTTTTCTGTCTCATCCGATTTCTCCGGGCTCAATATCCAGTCGATCCAGTCAGCGTCAAATGCCAACCTGACCGTGAACGGCGTAGACTTTACACGCTCAACAAACCAAATTTCAGATATCATCGAGGGCGTTAGCCTCAACTTAACGTCTGTCACCGATGGCACTGCCACAGTATCGGTCGAACGAGATGTCTCGGAAGCAAAAGGCAACATTATTGCTTTCGTATCCATGTATAACGAAGCCAGTCTTGAGTTTAAAAAACTGACCAGTTCTGAATTAGACGGTCCCCTTCGCGGCGACAGTATTTTCAGATCGATGACTCGCAGCCTCCGCTCTATCGTCGTTGGCACTTCGTCATCGCCAGGAAGTGCCGTCAGCTCATTATCTAGCATGGGCATTAGCATTGATCGCAACGGCCAATTGAACTTTGACGAAGCAGCAATCGATAAGGCGCTTAGCAGCAATTACGACGACGTGGTCAAGGTTTTTACGGCCAATACCAACAATCAATCGAGGTTTAGCACCGAAGGCGGAGGCATCGCCGGAGATATCAAGAACCTCATTGAACGCATAACAGCCTCAGACGGCTATCTGGTCACAGCAGACGCAGCCCTGCAAGCAAGAAAGGTCGAGTACGATAAAGATGCTGAGGACCTCGCCACCAGAATGGAAAAGGTTGAAGAGCGATACAATCGACAATTCCTTGTCATGCAGAGCATTATTGAACAGATGAACAGCACAAAAGATAGCATGAAAAGCTCTTTCGAAAATCTACCATTTAGCAATCGCGACTAATCAAGCTATAATTCCAGCTTGACCTCACCAAAGGCTCGGTAATGAAACCCAACGCTGAACCAACCTGTAAAGTTTGTAAGCAAATCAGAATGTTTTTGTTGTTTGCGGTTCCCATCCTGATGCTGATTGGCACCCGGCCTGATATTGCCGTTCCCTCGATACCCATTGAATTTATTTTCACTAACTTCATTTTTATCGGCTTTATCGCGGTCGTTGCCTGGCGAATTTATGCCGACTATTGGAAAGGCCGCAAAAAATAGCCCTTCCCCTCCTCGCCTGCCGAGTAAAAAAACACTCGGTTCTTGTTGTTTTGAAAACATCCCTATTTTTATTAAAAATTTCCTAAAGTTTCTTTCAGCCCTGCCGATAAGGTTATTGAAAGCGGCAATGTACTGCCGGTTTCGTTACCCAAGCGTGTGACAAGCGCTCGGGTAGCAACTTAACGGTTGCGTCGTATGGCAAGTGTGAGGGGTCGCACTGTCCATGCAGGGTCGTCATGGTTAAAACCATTCACGTGGCCTTCTAAATACACTTTAGGGGCTTAAGTTATGGCTTTATTCATTAATACAAATGTCGCATCTTTGGGTGCGCAGCGGTCTCTGGCCACTTCCGGGGCAGAGCTCAAAACCGCGATGGAACGTTTATCTTCGGGTAAAAAGATCAACAGCGCTGCAGATGATGCGGCCGGCTTTGCGATTGCCGAAAGAATGACCGCCCAGATCCGCGGACTCAACATGGCCACCAAGAATGCCAATGACGGGCTTTCTATGCTGGGCGTGATTGAAAATGCAACCAATGATGTCACTGATATGCTGCATCGCATGCGAGAACTTGCGATTCAAGCAACCAACGACACCAACAGTAACGAAGATCGCGCATTTCTTCAGAAAGAAGTTACCGCATTGATCGCAGAGATCGACCGGGTTGCAGACGATACCCAATACAACGGTCAAACAGTACTCGATGGCACTTTTCTAACAAAGTCAATTCAGGTAGGCACGGAAAAGGGCCAGACAATAACTTTTAGCGTCAATGGTACCGGAACGGAGAACATAGGTAGCAAAGACGCCGCCGGGGCTTTCACTACCACTGACGTAGGCTTAACCGCCAACAGGACAGATGACGTTAAGTCTATCGACATCAGCAACGCAGCTGGCGCCCAAGCGGGTCTTCAGGTGATCACTGATGCAATCGAACAGGTCGCGGGCGATCGTGCCACCTATGGTGCGTTACAAAACCGACTGGAATATACCGTGTCTAATTTGATGAACGTTGCGGAGTTTACAACCGCTGCCCGTTCACGCATTGAAGACGCTGATTTCGCTGCTGAAAGCGCACGCTTGGCAAAGGCACAGGTCCTGCAACAAACAGGTACCGCAATGCTGGCACAAGCTAACGCTTCTTCGCAGCTCGCTTTATCCCTGATTAGATAAGATTCGCGGGCTATATGCCCGTCTCCTATCTCGTCAGGATAAAAACACGAAAGCGGGATTGTTGATCCAGGTTGTCTGTCTCGGCAGATGACTCAGCATCAAGACTGGTTTCGTGGCAACTTAACGGTTGCGTTGTATGGCAGGTGTGAGCAATCACACTATCCATGCAGGGTCGTCATGGTTAAAACCATTGACGTGGCCTTCTAAAATAACTCTTAGAGGCTTACTTATGAGTTTAACCGTTTATACCAATGTCGCATCTTTGAATGCGCAACGGTCTCTGGCCACCTCGGGGGCAGAGCTTAAAACCGCGATGGAACGTTTATCTTCTGGCAAGAAGATCAACAGTGCTGCAGATGACGCTGCAGGCTTTGCGATTGCCGAAAGAATGACCGCCCAGATCCGAGGCCTCAATATGGCCACAAAGAATGCCAATGACGGGCTTTCTATGTTGGCTGTTATTGAAAACGCGACCAATGATGTCACCGACATGTTGCACCGCATGCGAGAGCTCGCAGTGCAGGCGTCGAATGACACCAACAGTAGCGAAGACCTTGGTTATCTCAATGCAGAGGTGACTCAGCTTAAAGCTGAGATTACCCGAATCGCAGAGGATACCAAGTACAATGGGACAGCTTATCTAGACGGTGGCGCTAATGGCGTTACTGGTAAGTTTCAGGTTGGCACCGAAGCAGACCAAACCATCTCCTTTACCATAGAGGCAGTGGATGCGGCGAGCATAGGCACCGCCAGTGGCACTCAGATAAGCGCTATCGATCTCAGCACATCAGCTAATGCAGGTGCCGCCTTAACGGTGATCACTGATGCCATTGAGCAAGTTGCTGGAGATAGAGCTGGATACGGGGCTATCCAGAACCGGTTGGAATACACGGTCTCAAACCTGATGAACGTTGCCGAGTTCACTACCTCTGCTCGATCTCGTATTGAAGATGCGGACTTCGCCGCAGAAAGCGCCCGCCTGGCCAAGGCACAGGTGCTTCAACAAACCGGTACTGCCATGTTGGCCCAAGCCAACGCAGCACCACAACTGGCACTGCAGTTAATCAGAAATTAGTCGTGAGCTGAATTAACGCATGAAGGGTTTCAACGAGCTGTGCCGCTCAGTCTTACATTTGAAACCCACGCTTCTCAGACCAGGGGCTCACGACCCCTTTGACTGAAAAGTTAAAGAGCCCTTGGTTTGGGGCACTTGATGAGAATCAAGTCGTTAGAAGCAAAGTGAGATAACGGGCGCTGAGGGGTCGGCGCCCACTCTCAAAACAGGAGTTTACAGAGCAAGACGTCTGCGAGACGGAGAAAAAAATACTAAAGTTTCTCAGGAACATCCCGATAAGTGTCTTGAAAGCGGCAACAAATAGCCTGCAAAACCGACAGAACCTGCCGATTTTGCCTCTAGGCTGCCGTTTTAGACAGAAGTGGTGCCGGTTTTGCCGGTTTGGACACCAACTTCAACATACAGATAGCTAAAGGGGTTTAGTTATGGGAATGGTACTGAATACGAATATAGGCGCAATTCAAGCGCAAAGAGCTTTAACCGAGTCTCGAAAGGATATGGAGAAAGCAATGGAACGACTATCCACCGGCAAGAGAATCAACGGCGCCGCCGATGATGCTGCTGGTCTGGCGATGGTCGAACGTATGAATACACAGATACGTGGATTGACCATGGCGACTCGAAATGCCAACGACGGTATCTCACTCATACGAACCGTCGAAAACGCCTTGGTCGAGGTCTCTGGCATGCTGCAAAGAATGCGCGTGCTGGCTGTTCAAT
>ENA-UOYH01000747-UOYH01000747.1-marine-metagenome-genome-assembly--contig:-NODE-747-length-10579-cov-3.900400_pt1 | contig 10579 bp, 10 predicted proteins | sample MGYA00238175_ERZ767261 | MGnify/ENA primary metagenome ERZ767261 (study PRJEB28946, sample SAMN06267185) | marine metagenome | isolation source: Columbia River Estuary | place: USA:Columbia River Estuary...
AAACAGGCAATCCTTCCCATGATGTTTTTGTAGGGATTACAAATAGATCGGCAATAGCATGAAATGGCCTTACATCTATCTGCTTATCAATAAAATAAATATTAGAATTTTTATTATCTTTAATTAAATTTTGTCCGTATTCATTTTTATTATCTCCTACAATTAATAATTTAATACATTTGTCACTCATCTTATTTACAGCATTTATTAAATATTCTACTCCTTTAATTGGCACTAAATTAGCTATGGTTACAATTACAAAGTCTTTTTCTGTAAATTGATGTCCTAAAGGAGTTACATATGTTTTATTTTGAGAAATGTAAAAATCTGTATTTACACCTAAATAAATTAATTTTGTTTTGTTTTTAATTTTACTAAAATACCGAGGAATCATGTCATTGTTTAATACTAGTACTTTGGTTGCCAATAGAGATCTTAATTTCCAAAGTTTAGGGTTTCCCCAACTCATGGCTTTTTTTGTATAAATCCATTTTACACCAGCTAATTTAGCCGCCAAAGGTTCTGTTATATCTGAGCTCCAATTCCAAGAATGAACAATATCAAATTTATTTTTTAATTCTTTTTTTACAACATCAAACATTTCTTTACTTGTTACAACATTAATGATCTTTGCACCTTTTGGTGGAATTTCGTTACCTGGACCATAAACAAATGTAACTTTTGCACCTGCAGAAACTAATTCTTTTGCTAAACTTACTCCTGTTTTACCCGAACTTTGATTTGTAATTGCTCTGATAGGATCAATTTGTTCAATTGTTGGTCCAGCGGTCATCAAAATTTTTTTTCCACGTAATTTAGATGACAATCCAAATTTGTTTAAAACAAAATCAAGTACTTCTTCTGGTTCTGATGCTTTTGCTTTTCCTTCTATCATATTTGGTGTAACAAAATCTATTTTATTTTTTAGAAATAAAATATTTTTCTTAACTGCAATATTGTCATACATTGATGCATGCATTGCTAAAGCCATGACAATTGGTGTTTTAGAACCAAATCCTACAGTAAGTACTGTTGAAATTGGTGTATCATCAATTCCATTTGCAAGTTTACCTAATGTATTGGCAGTTGCTGGATACACAATAATAAGATCTGATCTTTTATAATCTGCAATATTGATATGTTCTAATTTGCCTGTTAATTTTGTAATAACATCATTTCCTGTTGCCCATTTCATATAATCAGGCTGAATCATTTTTGTCGAGGCTCCACTCATTACACAGGTAACTTTTGCACCATGTCTCATTAGTAATCTTGCTAATTCAATTGATTTGTATGCTGCAACACTTCCAGCAATACATAACACAATTTTTTTACCAGAAAGTTCTGTACCTTTTGATTCAACTATATCTAATGATGGATGCTCTAATTTTCTTTTAGACAATTTCTTTCCTCAGTTTATTGTATTCGTCTTCATCCATTTGAAATTCATTTTCAATTGCTGGAAATTTTTCATTTTTAACTTCTTCTACATATGATTTTACAGCATTTCTTATTTCTTCAGATAAAGATAGATATCTTTTTGCAAATTTTGGTTTTATTTTTTCAAATAATCCTAACATGTCATGAACTACCAAAACTTGTCCGTCACAATTTTTCCCTGAACCAATCCCTATGGTTGGCACAGAAATTTTTTCTGTAATTATTTTTGCAACTTGACTGGAAACCATCTCCAAAACTATGCTAAATACACCTGATTCTGTAATTATTTTTGCATCTTCAATTAATTGAATTGCATCTTCTTTTGTTCTTCCTTGAACTGTATATTTTTCAGCAGTTTGTGGTAATAATCCTAAATGACCCATAACTGGTATCTTTGATTCTGTTATTGATCTTATTATGCCTGCCATTTCTCTTCCTCCTTCTAATTTTATTGCATCAGCACCAGCTTCCATTAGTTTTAATGAATTTGTAACAGCATCCTTTTCATTTTTGTAGGAATTAATTGGTAGATCTGAAACAATCAATGAATTTTTTCTTGCATTTTTTGCAGCAGTTGTAAATCTAATCATATCTTCCATAGTCACTGATGATGTATTTTCATATCCAAGCATGACCATGCCTGCACTATCTCCTACAAGAATTATGTCCACTTGTTCACATAATGTTACCATTGTAGAATCATATCCTGTTAAAACAGTGATTTTTTCTTTTCTTTTCATTTGTGTAATATCTTTAATTGTTTTATGCATTTTTTGCCCTTCTTTCTAAATTTTTTCTAATTTCTAAAATTGATAGTTTAAGATTTTTTTTATTATTATATTTAATAGATTTTTTTCCTTCATTTTTTGATTCAGTAACAAGTAATTTCATAGCACGTGTTACATTATCCACTATTGTAATATCAGCTGTTGCAGCAGTTCTTGAAAGAGGATTTAAATCGAATGTAATAATTTTCTTTTTTGCTTTTTTTAATGCGATTGTTCTATCACCGTCTTCTAATGGAACTAAAACAACATCTGCTGAAAATATTCCATCTTTATCTACAATTCTTCTTGCACTGTCAATTCCTAATAATTTTGTGGATGATTTTTTATTTAATCCAAAAATTTCTTTTGCACCTGATTTTTTTAAAATTTTGGTAATTGCTTTTTTACGTTTTTCACTAGAATAAAATAAATTAACTTCAATTTTTGAATCTGTATTTTTTGCTAATGCAATTATTTCTTTAGGACATAAAGCTGCATAATTACCATTTACTGAAATTACAGAATTTTCTGCATTTTTTAGCATAAATGCTGCTGCTTTTATGGCTTTTTTAGCAGATTTTGAAGTTTTTTCACCTATTAGGTAGTCAAAAGCCTCTCCCCTACCGTGAGCCAAAAGCCCTTCTTTTGCAACTAAATTATTATCAAATCCATTAACTAATTTTTCACGAATTAAAAGTGAATTTAATCTTGGATGTGATTTAGGAATTGCAGTCATATTTTTAATTAATTATAAAGAATTCTTGCACCTGTATCATCTAATTTTGATTTTATTATTATTCCATCAGAAAATTTTTCTAAAATTTCTAAAACATTATTTTCTTTTTCTTTTGGAACCATTGAAAAAATTGTTTCACCAAATAATGCAATACCACATTTAATATTATTTTTAGATAATTGATTGACTACTTTTTGCATTCTTGGTGTCATAACATTTACATATTTTGCAAATTCTAGTGACATTTCTTGAAAATGTTCATAATTTTTTGATTCTAATAATTCATTGACCATTTTTCCACCAAGTCCATTAATTTGTGATAATTTTTCTTTGATAAATTTACTTGTTGAAATTGGGGAGAAACATATCATAATTATAGAAATTTTATCTAAAGTAATTTTTTGAACATGTCCAATTCCTGGTGCCCCTGGTTTATCTCTAATTTCAAATCCACCATGATATGATGCTAAAACATCCCCTAATCCTGTTTTACATTCTATTTCAACATCATGTGCTATTTGTGCAACTTTAATTTTAGATAGTTTGCATTCTAGTGCATCATTTAATGCAATAGATAATGACAATGCAACTGCTGCACTACAACCAAATCCATATCCGACTGGTACATCAATTTCATGTATGATATCTACAAATTTTCCTTTTGTAGAAAATTTACTGAGAACTACTTCAGATACTCTCATATCTCCTGATTCAAATCCATTTACTTTGATTGTAAAATTTGAAATGTCGTGTTTTGTTTTGTTTCTAATGGTAACTGTAGTCTTTACACCTTTTTGAATGGAAAATCCTGCACCTAACGAACCTAATTGTTTTGAATCTTTTTTGTTTAATTCAGCTTTGAAAAAACCTGTAATGTGTGCGGGACAAAATGCTGTTGCCATTATGATCAAATTTGACATATTTGGAAAATATTAATACTTGGCTTAAATAATATAAATTAGTATAAATTGACTACATTCACTCGACGCCTACAGAAAATTGGAAGTAGTATGCTTGTTTCACTTCCAAAAGAATGGATTGATGCAAATAATCTAAGCAAAAGCAATCAAGTTGAAATTGAAACAAATCAAAATAATCTATCAATTAGAACACAACTAAGCAAGAGACCTTCAAAAGAAGTTGAAATTTCATATCCCTTATCAGAAGGTGAGGGTATTGTTCCAACAATTACTGGTGCATATCTTTTAGGGTTTGATATTATCAAAATTGTTGGAAAATCTTCTATCTCAATTAATGATAGAGAAAGTGTTAGAGGTTCTATGAGAAAATTAGTTGGATTAGAAATTATTGATGAGGATGCAACAAATATTTCTATTCAATTTTTACTTGATGAAACATCAATCAATCCACAAAATATCTTAAAACGAATGAGTTCAATTGCACTTGGAATGTTTAATGATGTTGTATTATCCATAAAAAATGGCGATAAAACAAATCTTGAAACAATAGTAAATCGTGATGCTGAAATCAATAGACAATATTTTCTTCTTGTTAGGTTAATTCGAAGTACAATAATGGATACTAGATTAGCTGGTATTTTTAATTTAGAAAATATAGATATTCTTGATTACAGAATTGCTGCAAATACACTTGAAATTGCAGGAGATACAGTTGTAGAATTATCTAAATCATTAATCAAATCAAATCTATCTAAAGTAGAATTAAAAAAATTATATGATTTTGCAAAAGATATGGAAGAAATACAAATTAAATCAATTGATTCTTTTATTTCTAATAATAGAATGCTTGCAATTAATGCAATTACATTACAAAAAATTAATTTTATAAAAATTTCTAAAATTCGTTCTTCTTTAGAGAGTGAGAAGCAAATTTCTCTTCCATTATTTGATCTTATCTATATGTTTGAGAAAATTCTACAATCTTGGTCTGATATTAGTGATCTAGTTAAACCAAGTTATCAGTAAAATATTATGATATTTTTTAGCTATTATTAAAAAAATAATTATAATAATTTTTTTTTCGCAGCATAAATCATTACTGCACAAATTGTTTTTGAATCAATAATTTTTCCAGATTTAATCATTCCAATTAATTTTTTAATATCCATTTTTACAACTGTGATAAACTCATCATTATCTAATTTTAATTCAAATTTCTTTTTTGTTCCTGATGCTACAAAAATGTGAATTTCTTCTTTGTTATAGCCTACTGAAGGAAAATATGAGATTAATTTAGTCATTTTTTTGGCCTCGTAACCAGTTTCTTCAATAATTTCTCTATATGCACAATCAATTGGTTTTTCTCTTTTTTCTAAAGTACCGGCTGGAATTTCTAAAATATATCCATGTGGAAATCGATGTTGTTTTACTAGTAACACTTTACCTTTTTCGTCAAATGCAAGCATTGCAGCTGCACCTGGATGTTCAATAATTTCTCTTCTAACTTTTCTATGTTCAACTTGCATATGATATGCATTTATTTCAAATAATTTACCTTTGTACAGTTTTTCTTTTTTCACATTAACTTTCAAAAGTATTATTATTTAATTTGTTTGGTATGTTAAATGTAATTTTGATGATTTCTTGAAATCAATAATAGTATTTTTTAACCATTTGTTATAAAATGAAATTTTTTTAGGAATAAACAAATCTGCAGATTTAACATTTTTTAAATTTCTAACTTTTTGCGTTAATTCATCTATTTTGTAAATATTATTACTATACATAAATAAAACAATTTGATTTTTTGCAATAAATGGAATTTGTAAATATGTATTAGAAAATTCTTTATTCATTTCTTTTAATGTTTCTTTCAAATCACTTTCTATCCATGTAATAATTGCATATGGAATAAATTTCTTAATTTTTTTTGGATCATAAATTGTTGTAAATTGTATTCCCTCATTTTTCTGCAATTTTTCAATACATCTTGTAATTGTTTTAGTTGACATTTTTGTATTTTTTGCAATTGTTTCAATTTTTTGTCTTGGTTCTTTAATTAATTCCTCTAAAATTTCTAAATCAGTTTTTGTTAGATCCGAATTGAATCCTGGATTTTCAGCTTCAAAAATTGATAATACTTGAAAATCTTTCATTAATTTTTTTGCAAGTTCAATTTTTTGTTCTAAATTTTCTTTTACAATAATACTACAAACTGTTATTCCTCCAACACATGGTGCAACAAAATGTGGTTCTCCTACTAGACTAACTTGTTCTAAAACTTCTTTCATATTTTCTCCAGATATTACAAAATACAAAATACCGTATCCTAACACTGGTGGTTCAACTTTAATGAAAAACTCTTCAATTATCTCTAATTTTTGCATTTTACGTATTCTTGCATTAACTGCTCCTCCAGACATTCCTAAATCAATTCCAATTTGTCTGTCTGATTCTCTACAATTGTTAAGTAATTTACTTAGAATTTTAATATCAAAATTGTCCATTATGTAACTTTTAGAGCCTCCATTAAATATAGAATTTACTAATGTGATATAAAATTGTCTATAATTTAGCACTAGGAATAATATATGTTAAATATTAGACTTTTTTTATTATTTTATGGATTACCGGATGAAATTAGCAAAAAGAATGCTATTCAATAAAAGAGGTAGTTTGATCGGTGCAGTTTTAGCTGTAACCATTGGAATTTTAGTAATTCATGTTAATTTTGTAATATTTCAAGGACTCTTTGATGCAATTGTAAGAGATATCAGTGAATATCGAAATGGTGATGTTCTTGTAACAAATGAAGATGATTACATAGATAAATCAGATTCAACAATTGTAAGATTCTTTGAAAGAATTTCATATGTTGAAGCGGCGACACCGCGGCTTTCATCGACGGCAGAAATGGAAATTACAAAAAATGGAAAATTAATCGAAAAAACTAGAATACCTGTAGTTGGTGTTGATCCATTTACTGACATTAGAGCATCTACTGTTCATGAAACTGTTACAGAAGGAACTTATGTTTTCTCAAGAAATTCTATTGTGTTAGGAAATACTGTAGCAAATGATCTTGGAGGAGCTGTAGTTGGTGATAATGTTAAAGTGATGATTATTGATAGATGGGGTGAAGAACAAACTAAACGATTTACTGTATCTGGAATTGCAAAGTCACCTGGTGGTCAAGGATTTGATTATAGTGCAGTTATGCACATTGATACATTACGTGATATGACAGATAGAATAGATCAAACAGGATCAATTATGGTAAAATTAAAGGATCCAACCAAAGCATTAGAAGTAAAAGAATTTTTCTTATTATCATTTCCAAATGATGATTTCTTAGCAGAAACAATAGAAGAATCAGCTGAACAACAACTTGCTGGTTTTAGATCCGGTATAGCAATGATTAACATGATTGGATATTTTGGAATGATGTCTTCTGCATTTGCAATTGTTACAATTCAAATGATGTTAGTAAATGGGAAAACTAGAGAAATTGGTGTAATGAGAGCAATTGGTGCTAAAAGAAAAGATATTTTGATAATTTTTATTTTTCAAGGTATGTTAATTGGAGCAATTGGTGCTGGAGTTGGAACTGCTACTGGATTAGGTTATACCATTTATGCAAAGGAAACAAAAATGTCTTTCAATAACAGCTTACCACTAGAAGTAAGCTACAATTGGGAAAAAATTATTCAAACTGCTTTGGCTTCATTTGTTCTGGCTATTATTGCGTCATTATATCCATCGTATAGAGCTACAAAATTACTACCTGTGGAGGCAATGAGAACTGGCTAAAGTACTTGAGGTTAATAATTTAACCAAAATTTATGGTGATGGGGATAACACAGTGAAAGCTCTTGATGATGTATCATTTTCAATTGAACAAGGTGAAGTTGTCTTAATTGTTGGAAGTTCTGGTTCAGGTAAATCTACATTACTTAACATGATTGGACTTTTAGATAGTCCTACAAATGGTAATATTTTGATTGATGGAACTAATACTACAACTTTAAGTGATAACCAAATTTCATCATTTAGAAATAAGAAATTAGGATTTATTTTTCAATTTTCAAATCTTTTGACAGATCTATCCGTTTTAGAAAATATATTGTTACCAATACAAATAGCTGGAAGTGAATTCAGTTCTGAAAAGGATGCAATAGATTTACTAAAAGCAGTTGGATTAGAGGATCAAGTGTACAAACGTGCAAACAAAATTTCAGGTGGACAAGCTCAAAGAGTAGCTATTGCAAGAGGTTTAATCAATAAACCTTCAATTGTTTTAGCTGATGAACCAACTGGTAATCTTGATTCAGTTACTTCAGAAATAATAGTTGATTTAATGAAATCCATGGCAAAAAAACTTAATCAAACTTTTATTATTGTTACTCACGATAGAAAACATTTTGGAAATGTTGACAAAGTTATTACAATTAAAGATGGTAAGGCATTTCAAGGAGAAGAACCTTCAACAATGGAGATCACTGTATAATGAATTCTAAATTTCTATTGATATTATTTTTAATTGGATTTGTACCATTTATTTTTACAAATTCATATGCTGATTGGAAAGATGGACCGATTGAATCTGGAAACTTTGGTGATTCAGCATTTGAAAGAGATTTTGGTGATGTAAAATTATTAGATGCATATTTTGGTACTCTGGATAATAAAATAGAAGTTGAAACTGGAGATAGTAATGTTCCATTTACAATAGAATTTGCAAATGTAGGAACTCAAGATATTACAGGAATTGAAGGAAAACTTGCATTACCTTTAGGATTTTCAGGTTCAAATGGTCCAGGTACAGCAATTAATGCTAATACCAATACGAATTCTCTGGCTGGTAAGAATTTTCATTTAACTTTCTATGTAAATTTGGATAAAAATACACAAATTCAACAATATTCCGGAACTGTAAAAGTTGATTATTCAAGATTAAGAGAATCTGGTGTTAGAACATCATTTTCTACTTTTGATTTTAAAGTAACTGGAGATAGTACAATCAATGTAAGAGCATCAGAATCATTTCTTACATCATTAAAATCAAATAATATTGTTGTAGATATTGTAAATGATGGAACTGCTCCAATCTCTGCAGTTGATGTCACAATAAATAATGCACAAACCTCACTTTCGTCAAACACTGCATCAATTACAAATATTGAAAATGTTTTAATTTTGGAATCAAGTTGGGATCTAGGAAATATTGCAGCCAAATCATATGATTCATTTGTTGCAGATGTGTATGTTCCTGAATCCCTAAAGGGAGAAACTTTACGAATTCCTTTATCAATTTCATACTATAACACACATGGGGATAAAGAAACTATTTCAAAAATCCTTGATTTTTACATCAAGGGTTTAATTGATCTTACAATTTTTAATGTAAAAGTTATTGAATTATCTGGTACACAAATGGTAATTGGTGAAATAATTAATGAAGGTAATGAAGATGGATTATTTGGTTTTGTAACTCTTGATGCTAACGGTGATTCTAATATTAAATCAAACACTCAATTCATTGATGAAATTGAAACTGATGCACCTGTTCCATTTAACATTCCAATTGAATTCGATGGGGAACCAAAATATGGTGAACATGATATTACAGTTACTGTAAGATACAAAGACAGTGTAAGAGATGAAATTTTCTTACCTTACGAAACCACAATTTTGGTAAATGAAATATCTGAACTTGAGGAAGATGCTTTTGATCCTACAGTGATTGCTATTCCAATAATTTTGGTTATAGGTATCACAATTTTCATAATTCGTAGGCGTAAAAAACAGAATAGTTAGGTATTAGTTTTAAATCTAAAAAGTACTAATGAAATAAAATGAAATTAAAATTAACTATTCTCATTTTAATTATTGTAATAAGTATAGGTAGTATCATTATTGCAACAGATTTTTTTTCAAATTTAAAATATGTAGAAATTTCTAATCAGTATGAGAATTTATTAAAATATAAAAATGAATTAGAAAAAATTAACGAATACAATCAAGAAATTTTAAAAGATTTAGAATATCAAATTACAAATTCTGATGATGCTAATATCTCTCAGATAAATAATGAGATTGATGTAATTAATCGAGTCATTATTGAAAATAAATTAGAACTTGAAGAAATAATCGTTAAATTATCTCAAATTGAATCTAATCCTTAAACTATGAAAAATATTTTATTTTTTTCTAAATTCATATAGTAATTTGTAAAGGGATTATTGTTGTTAAATCACCGGAAATTAACTTTCATTGGAGTTATTTTGTTAGTCATAACTTTTTTGATTAACTATTATCATGAAGAATATCATCCTGATATTGGATTTAATTATGCATATATTTCAGGAATTTTAATGTTAATTTCATTTGCTGCTAGTTTTTTTATATTTACCAAGGATAATTTAAAAAATTAACACAATAAATAATTGGTCTCAAATACAATTTAGATCTAGGATTATAAGCAATTATCCGATATTCATACTATGCCTGGTGACGAAATTGAAGTTCCAAAGGAACTACGTGAATTTATGCCTGATGGCGCAGAAGAAACTATTCTTGGACAAAAAAATGGGGCGCAAAAACAATATCGTTATGGTAATTTGCATATTAGAGAATATGATGATAAATTTTTAGTTCATACTGATAAAATTGATCCTAGAGTAAATCCTATTGGTCATTTAGTCCATGATGCCCCT
>ENA-UOYH01000750-UOYH01000750.1-marine-metagenome-genome-assembly--contig:-NODE-750-length-10560-cov-3.942574_pt1 | contig 10560 bp, 5 predicted proteins | sample MGYA00238175_ERZ767261 | MGnify/ENA primary metagenome ERZ767261 (study PRJEB28946, sample SAMN06267185) | marine metagenome | isolation source: Columbia River Estuary | place: USA:Columbia River Estuary...
TACTATCTGTGCCATAAAATACTTTATAGCCAGTTGCACCGCTCACAGCATCCCAAGATAGTGTTGGTGTTACAGATACATTTGTAGCGGTATTTGTAGGTGATAGGTTTGTAGCACAGCCTGGTAATTTAATAATACCAGTTACTTTTACATTATCAATACCCAGATATTCAGTGCTTGCGCCAGTTACATCATAATTGAAAATTACTTTCATGGATGTGGTACCATCTGGAACAGATACGCTCTTAGATGTCCAGGCATCTGTAGCGCCACCATTTACAATTAACTCTTCAGTTAGACTTGCTGTTTCACTACCGTTATAGAAAATGTCATAAACAAAATTATCTTCATATTGTCCAGATGTTTCTGTTTCTGAATCTATAAAATAATCAAACGAGAAGGTTAAGTTATCATGATTGCTTAAATCAACGGTATTAAAAGTAATTTCAGCTTCGTCAAGATATCCTTTATTACCCCAGGCATTTGTGGTATTTGTACCTAAAGAGTTTATAGTTCCATCTATTACATTTCCCGTTAGTTTTATTTCTTCCCATTCAAATTGTTCATCACTGTCATTATTTCTTACATGCATGAATAGCTTGATAGTGTCACCGGGATTACCAATTAGAGTGTTTCCTGTTAATGAATTTATATCACCACCAATTATAGTGTCATTAGGCATGTCATCATAGTAAGTTGCAATCTCTATTAGCGCTCCTCCGTTTTTACTGTACAAAAGCCTTACATAATCATCACTATCTAAATTTGCTGTTTTTCTAACCTTAACTGTGAAATTTAAATTTGCGGTGCTTGTAATATCTATGTTATCTGTTGTTTCCCAAACTGCAATGGTACCATCATTTTTACTCATGTGTACATGGTCACCCGAACCACCGTGAACATAAAGCTCACTAGTACTTCCACCACCTCCGCTTAGGGCCCAGTTGATTCCAGATGCAGATCCAGTTGTATCCCCATTGCTTTCTCCGGTAAGGTCTTCAAAAAATAAATCTACTGTGGATGTACCTTGTATGGCATCTGTATAAGACCAAGAAGGTGTTGCCCCATCAAAATCTTGTATTGCTAAAGTTTCTGAAGGGATGTTGACTGTTATGCTGGTTGTAGCCGTATCACTACCAGAACTATTTGTAGCTGTAAGGGTTACAGTGTAACTTCCCGCCGATGCGTATTGATGGCTTGGACTAGTTGCACTAGATGTGGTGCTGTCTCCAAAATTCCAAGAGTAACTGGTAGCGTTTGTAGAGTTATTTGTAAAAGTAATAGTTTGCGTAGTATCTACTGCGTTTGCACTAGCAGAGAAGGCAGCTGTAGGAGTAGGGGGTGCCGAGCTACAATCATCTACAAAACACCATTGAGAACCCTGCTGGTCACAACTATTATTTGTTGTGCCACTTGGAGCTGTACTGTTATTACCATAGCGACTTTGCCATATACTTCCTTGGTAATGGACACGATCTCCTATAGAATATTCATTTATATCTCCTGAAACCCAATCTGGGTAGTCAGAACAATTTAGTTGCGCAAAAGAGGATTGGGCACTAAGTAGGAAAATAAAAAGCGATGCTAATTTTAAGAATGTTACGTTTTTCATATTTGTAAAATTAGGGGGGCAACAAATATCGGGGTCAAGGCTGTTTCAAACAAGCATTTTGTAGGCAAAGAGCTACATTTTAGACAAGAGGCAAAAAAATTAGTTTAAAAACACTACCAATAATTTATTAAGAGTTTTTGTTAGCTATTTCGCCGCTTTTTGGTACATAAAATATGCCCTCGAGTTGTGTTTCAGCGTTTTTTATGGCTGTTTTTGAAAGGCTAATTGTTGTTGTAAATCAAGATTTAGGGCTATAAAAAAACCTCCACCCTTTTTTACAAGGTGGAGGTTTTTATGATTTGGTAGTGGTTGGCTATTACTGCACCAGTACCTTTTTTGAAAACATAGCATTACCTGCTTTTAATTGTACAACATACACTCCCTTTGCAAGCCCTTGTGTGGATATGCTTTGAGTTTGTGATGGGTTGTGTAGTGTTTTTGTACGCACACTCATGCCTAGCATGTTGTATAGTGATGCAGTTGTTTTATTTGCCGATGCAGCAATTCCTGTAATGGTTATAAAATCTTGGTTGTTTGCTTTAAATACAGATACTGTGTCTGTGTCAAATACATTGTTTGTATTTAATACCTCTGCTCCTAAAATTTCTGTTGTAAAATGGATTCGAAATCTACCTACACCTCTAAGGTCCTGCTCAGCAGTTAACTCAAAATCTTGTCCTTGTAATTGCGTGAAGGTTCCGTAAAGTGCGTCCTCTAAATATACATTAACGTTTTCTGGCAGTGTGTTATTAGAAATACTAATTCTAAAAGACTCCCCTTGGTTTTGGTTTATAACTAGTGGCACTGCAACGTTAAATGCTGATTCTGTACCCATTGCGTTAATTGCAAAGTTGGTTCCTTGATCATCCTCAAGTAATCTAGAGCTCAAGGCGACGTCTTGGTCAAAGGCTCCTGCATCATATCCAGGGTCTAAACCTAAGGTTAAGCCATCTTGGAAATAAAACCTAGTATTTGCTTGCTCGCTATTACCATGGTATAGTTTTATAAATAATGTATATGTTGTTAAAATTGGCGCACTAGTTAAAGATTCATTTTCAGAAATAATGTCTGGTGTGGAGATTAAATTTAGGAGGTTTGTGGTGCGGCTTTCTTCATAATTTTTTGAGTAACAAGTAAAAGAGAAAATCAAAGCTAATAATGGGAGTAAAATAAGTTTTTTCATAACATTTTTTTTGGGTGTGATTATTTATACTGCAAACATAATAACAAATTCTTAAATAAAACACTTTATCTGATAAATAATACACTTAAACGATTAATAATGGTTTTTATTAGTGTTTAAAAAGTATTTTCTTACAATTTAGACCCCGTAAAACCGAAGTTTATCGATAAACTGCAATTTTAAATTTTTTTTGTTTTTTTATTGGATTTTTGTGTTTTTATCGAAATTATTTGCTTTTAATCGTATTTTATGTAGAAAAAAATGCGATAAAACGGCAATTTTTACCCATCGAAATAAAATAATCGATAAAGTGCACAATAAATGTAAAGTGTTGGAGGTGTGTGTTTTCGTGTTGCTATTTTAAAGCAAAGAAGGGGCTATTATACCCTAGGGTATGCTTTTGAATTATAAAACGAGTAAGCAAGCAGTGCAATATGAGGACCACACAAGTGGCTAAATGCCTTTTGTTGTGCTTTATATACAGGTCATATTTATGGAATACATTAAAATAGATGCGCTATAGAGCGTAATACACCCAATATTTTATTTCTTGACCAGATGTGTTATAAGTATATTATATACAGCGCTTTAATTTATTTTTTATGACCCAATTTGCATTTTGCAACTATGGGAAAGTACGGTATAGGGTATTTTAATGCACCTTAGATGGTTAATTATGTATATTGGTGGCACAATCTAACTAATGAGAAAAATAGCACTTCTATTAATAGGTCTTTTTTGTGTTTGCGCAACTGCTCAAACATATAATCAAGGGTCTGTAAAAAAGTATGGTTTTTGGGATACCCAATACCAAGAGCCCATTATTATTTTAAATGACTCAACTCTTTATAGAGGTTTAGATAAAACAAAGATTTCTTTTCCCAAACTAGATTTAGATGATTCTAACCTAAAGGCTTTGATACCACTTCAAATAAAAGACACCCTGTTTTTGGTGGAACAAAGCGGGGGCATAGTAGTAAAGTATTACAACCGCAACTTTGAGCGTATTGATGAGTCTCGTACCCATCACAATCAATACCATAGCATACCTTTTGTGTATGAAGACCAAATTTTCTTGCTTGGAGGGTATGGTATGTTTACCGATAAAAACATTTTAACCACCTATAGTTTCCAAAATAAAGAATGGTTTGAAACTAAAACTTATGGAGAGAAACCCGCTGTTATTAGAGATAAAGTTATACATGCCAAAGCCGATGATACTATTTATTTTATTGGTTGTGATACTGTTGAGGATTTAAAAATTTCCCCTCAAAACTGCTGGGTTTATAGCCTTGATTTAAAGACCATGACTTTTTCTAGATTAGGGATTCTTACCATTAATAGCTACAGAGAATTAGCCTACGGGCATCATAATCCATTTACCGATAAGGTGATAGTACAAACACCTACTTCTCAAGACGAAAATGGTTTGCGTTTGTATGACTTTAAAAACAACACCTATATAGACAATAATGACCCTCAAATTCACCAAAATTTTTCTTCTAGTAATGTATTAATCCAAACGGGTGATAAACTACATGTACTCCAGCGTAATGGAAGCTATAAAGTATATCTAAACTTAAAATATAAAACAGTTTCTGAGGCTATCTACCAGAGTTTTACTGGCAAAAAATATCCTATCTACACACAAAAATACAGCAATGTGTTATACTATACCGTAAGTTTTGTTTTTGTGTTGTTTTTGATATTAATTGGGGTTTTCGTTAAAAAATGCATTGCAGATTACAACCTGGTTACTATCAACACAAAATCTCTTGAGATAAAACACAAAGGAAAACTCGCACCTATTTTTGATGAAATAGAATTAACGTTGTTGTTCAAATTAGCTCGGGGCCAGTATATTCCTTTTGCAGCCTTACTAGAGATATTTAGTGAACAATCAGATAGTTACGAGACACTCCGTAAAAAAAGAAAAAATCTTGTGTCTTCCCTCTCAAATAAGTTTAATACTTTATTAAAAACCAATAAAGAGCCTGTTTTTATCTACAAAACAGATTCTGAAGATAAGCGCGCCAAACTTATAAGATTAAACAAACATCTTGTAAAGATTATAAAGTAGCTTTTTTGTTTATATAGTATAGGGTTTTAAAAAAAGTATCCCCAAGAATAAATCAGTATTCTTGGGGATAATTTGTACCGGGGCTAATTAAATAACCGAGCTTATTTTTTATGTATTGACCAAACCCAATATGCAAAGTTTTTAATTCCTTTGAGTGTCATAATTTTATATTTTAAAAGTATGATTTACAATTTCCTGCGGTGGTAGTAATTTTTAAAATAGGTTTGTCTTTATTAGTTGTGTTTTGTAAGGTGTTTAAAGCAGCTGTTTTAATGTTATTGACCAACTACAATCTGTATAAGCTTTGATTGCCATAAGGCCTTCTAGCGGGCTTTATCTTGCTCCATATCCATACCCGTATCCATACCCGTATCCATATGCGTATCCATATTTGTCAATAAACTTATCGGGTTTTGTGTCATCGGTAATTACATACCCTATATTTTTTTTATTGTATTTTTCTTTATAGTCCAAAACGTAGTTTACTAATTTTTTAGATGAAAAGTTTTTTCTAAAAACATGAACAACATAGTCTGATTTTTCTAACAACTCTAAAGACTCAACCATAAAAAGGATTGGTGCACTATCAAAAATAATATAGTCGTATTTTTCTTTGAGAAATGAAATAAAATCATCAAATCTTTTAGTTTTAAAAACACTAGTTTTCGTATTTGTTTTTGTTCCTGCAAACAGAGTATCGAGGTGTTTATTACTTGTTTTATATTCTTCAAAAAGTGCCTCGAAATTAGTAGTAGTATTGTCTATAATATTTGTCAGCCCTTTACAATTGTTGGTTTTTTGATCAAATAATTTTGATAAATCAGGATTCCCTAAATCTGTGCCTATCAAGACAACTTTTTTACCCTTACTGGCTAAAAATGTTGCAAGATTAAAGGCAGTAAAAGTTTTCCCTTCATTTTTAATACATGAAGTAATCATAATAGACATCCCTTTTGGGGATTTTGGAATTACCATAGTTATATTATGATAAATTCTCTTAAAAAGCTCGTATTGAACTGCTTTGGTGTCTTTCGATTCCTTTTTTTCCGAAAATTTCACAATACCAAGAAAATTAATATTGGCCAGTTCTTGTTTTAAATATTCTGTATCAATTTTGAAGCTTCTTAGAAAACATAAACCAACACAAAATCCAAGTGGGAGAATTAAACCAGCAAACAAAAAAGCTGCAAATATTTTTGGTTTATCGGTTTTTGATGTTAAAATATAATCAACTTCATTTATTACCTTAATGTTTGATTCTACAGAAGACACACTAATTAACGCCTCTTCTATTTTTTGAGACAGGTATGCATATAAATTATTTAAAAGCAACAGGTCTTTCTCTAGGTTGCCCAGTTCAGATTCTCTCAGGGGTATTATACCAACCAGGCTATTGTTTTTTTGTTTGAACTCATCATATCTATTTAATTTCATTTTTAATTTATTGATATAGATATTTAAACTATTTAAAATATTAGATCGTAAATCAATAAGCTGGTTTTGTGATTGTATGAGCAGCGGGTTTTTTGCTGTGGACTCAACAAGCAGTGTGTTCTTCCCTAAAATAATCGTGTTAAACTGTAACACCATATTATTTATATTTTCATTTTCAATACCAATATCTGTAGGTAAAAGCTCGAAAGAGATTTGCTTTTCTACCTCATCTATTAATTTGAGAGATAGTTCTGTCTGCAATGAATTAGCAAACATTTTTTGTTCAATATCATTTAAATTATCTAACACTAAATTTGTTTGATTCTCTGGCATGTATACGCCATTTTCTATTTTGTAGTCAGAAATAACAGCATTAAGTGAGTCAATTTTTTCTCGTAAGGTGAAAATTCTAGATTCAATAAAATTTATGGATGCATGATATACATTTTTCTTGTCACGAATATTATTTTCTATAATTTCATCCACAATGCCATTTAAAATCATTGAGTTTAAATACTTGTTTGCCCCAGTATAGGAGATATCATAGGTATTTGATGTTTTAGCTACATTGACAGCATAACTTGCTTTTATTGCATTAACGGTCTCTCTCTTTTTATATTGATTAATGATATAAGAGTCTTGGCCTACATAGTTTGAAATTTTTGTTTTGTAGGTAAATAACGAACTTTCAAATTCACTTTCATTTCTTGAAAATGAAAACACGGTGTCATTTACCTCTATGGTAACGCTCTGATTGTTAAAACTAATAATACAGCTGTTTTGAATAGTTTCATTTTTAAAATAAAATTCAAAGGGTACTGACTCTTTGGTTAGTAGCGTATTAGATTTGAGTTTGTTTATTTTAAAATACCTGTAATTAAGGCTTAGTTTTTCTACTACATTATTTAATATTAATGTTGATTTAAAAACGGAAACATGGTCTTCACTGCCAAGCTCGTTACTAGCATAAAGAAAATCATATTGATTATTATTAATAAACGATGAAGGGTCTGACTGGTCTTTACTTATTAGTAAGGTTGTGTTTGTTTGAAATTTTTCTTGGTGGTAATAATTGTACACAATACCAATAGCTGAGAAGACCAATACAGATGAAATAATGAGCCATCTTTTTGATAAAAGAGTAAACACTATTTTTAAAAGATCTAATTGATCTTCACCGGCCTGTTCATTGGTATATTCCATTACCTTACAATTAACAAGATTGTTGTTACAATTGATGCCAGTAAAGCCAATGAGCTACTGTTTCTTAAAATCCCAAAATCAAATGCCAAGGATGCTGTGTCTGGTCTTACATAAACCTCATCGTTTTGTTTAAGGAAATAATAGGGTGAGGTTATAAACTCATAGGATGTTAAGTCTATATATTTAGTTTCAATTTCTGTATTGGTGTTGCGTATTATTAAAACTTTACTTGGATTTGCTTTATTTGTAAATCCTCCAGCCCTGGTAATTAATTCTGTGAGTGAAATATTTTGATTTATTACGTTAAATACACCAGGGCTATTTACCTCTCCTTGTATTGAAACTTCAAAATTTAAAATTTTTATTCTAACATTTGGATTTAGTACGTATTCCTCTAATTTAGTTTTTATAAGTTCTGCAAATTTAAAACAGGTTAACCCAGATGCTTTTAAACTTCCAATAATTGGAAACTCTATATGTCCTGTTCTATCAACAAGATACCCTTCCCATTTTCTTGCCTCTGTATTTCGTACTGTTCCAATTTTGGCCATTGAAGTTTGTTCGAAAATTGCAGTACTCTCACTATTTAAGGATGAAATATTAATATCTAGCAAATCACCATTAGCTATTATAGCTTCTGGGTTTTCTATTTTTAGATTTTCAGGAATCTTTTTAAATAGCAGTTTGTTGCTAGAACAACTCACAAATAAAACGGATAAAAAAAGTAGCCTTAAATTGTTATTACACTGTAACACGAAAAGTATTTTTCAATTAGTATAAGACAATAGTACAATTAATTAAATGTGTAGATAAATGTTCTTTTTTTAATTAAATATCTTTTTTTTAAAATAAACATCTATAATTCAAAACTAAGAAAATGGCATTCAGAATTATTTATATAAAGGGCTTATACTTGATAAAAGATGTTTTACTTGTATGTATTATTACTTCAAAAATTTATACTTATTCTTTAGCAGGTATGTTTCAGAATACCCAGTTTTATCTGATATTTCTGAAAGTATCTTCCCTTTTAAAAGCATTTTTTTGGTTAACTCTAATCTTTCTTGTTTTATGTATTTAGCGGGCTTAAAGTCTTTGTGTATACTGTTAATATCGTTGTAGTCTAGGTTAAATTCTGCCTCTAGCATTTTTAAAGTTACACGGCTCAAGTTTTTGTTAATGAACCGCTTAATGTTGGATATCAACTGCTCGTCTGAAATATTTTTCTTGCTTACTCTTTTTACAACTATAAACACAATGAGTATAAGTAGTAGTGCCCCTAGATATAAATATGGCTCTTGACTGCTAATTTTAAAATCTTTAAATATTAAATTCTTTTCAAAATCAACTAGATTATCTATGGTGTATACTCCGTGAATACTCCCAAAGCGTATTGTGCTATTTTTCTTATAAACTGCTTGTTTATTAAATTCATCAACTATATAATTATCTAGGATCTGTTTTTTTGTTTTTTCGAAGATACTTATGCCGTTATTTCCAGATAAAAAGACCAAATTATCATAATCTGAAATAGTATGGGCTGTATTTTTAATAGGTAGTTTATCTAGTAGTTGAAGCCCGTCTGTTGTTCTTTTAAAAGTAAGTAACATTTCATTTTTAGAAATAGCGTAAAAATCATTGCCATTTGTATCACTCTCTACAATATCATTAATCTCATGAGCAATATCACTATCTATAACATCCGTCTTAAAGCTATTTACATTTAATGAAATGTAGCTTTTATTGTCTATAAAGTGAAACTCCCCTCGGTCTTTAATTCTTTCATTTATTTTGTTTCTTATAGGTATTACATTTTTTTGAGCTGGATATATTAATTTAAAATTATTTGATTTATGCCCGTAGTTGTATATTCCCTTATCAGAAATAGCCAAATAATTGCCATTTCCAATAGCATATATGTTTGACATCCTTCCATACTGGCCTTTTGTTCTTATTGAATTGTCGTTATTATATAATTTTGTTTCTATGCTGTCTTTATAGGTCAATAAACCATTATAGCATATAAATGTGATGCTGTCAAATTCTTTAATTTGCCCATCTGTGTAGGTAATTGTGTTTAATTTATTTCCATTAATGAACACTCCGTCATAGGTGCCAAGGGCATTGTCACTAATTGATCGTACACTTCCAAAAGGTGTAAAGGAGTAGGTGAGGCTGTTATAGATTAATAATTTCCCTCTTGCAATGAGAAAAAGGTCATTGTCCAGATACGCAAAATCGGTGGTTGTATTGGTTACGAACTCGGGTTGTGTTATTGGAGATTTTACAAACTTTACTTTATAATTATTATTTTTTTGAAAAATGGAATTGATTGGCCCTACTATTGAGGCGTCATGGAGTGTTATATCATCTCCAGAAGCAGTGACTTTATAGATGCCTTTGTTGCTACTAACGTACAGGTCACTCTCATATGACACAAAATTGTAGAAAATTTTGTCATCATAAATTTTTTTGATCGTAAAGCCGTTAGTAAACCCATTATTAACTAAAACAATGAGACTTACAATGATTTTAAAGTAAAGCATGTTTGTATTTTAAGATACAATTATATACTTTATTTTTTGTTGTGACAAAAATTATAATTTTTATAAATTATCTTTTTTAAATATTTTTCATCCTATTAACCATCTGTATAGATAGTTTAAAAGTGTTTTATTAGAATAGTGAATCCTAATTTTATTTAAAGCACGTTTTCTGAGTTCGTTGTTGAAAAATAGTTGGATTAGTATTGAACATATATTACTATATCTTTCAATAACAATTAAAATTTTAATTGATGCAATGGTTAAAAACCGAAAGATTTTATCATGAAATAGACCATAAAATGAGGATGTTATCTGCAGGTCAAATATGTTAAATTTTTCTATAGTCATAAAAAAGTGCTTAACATAAATGTCTTTTTTAACATTCTCTGTGGTTATACTACTTTTACAATTCAATTTATAAATATCATAGATACTTCGATGGCTATGTTTTACATTTATAAACCCACCATCGTTTATTTGAAAATTATACAAACAATGATCA
>ENA-UOYH01000756-UOYH01000756.1-marine-metagenome-genome-assembly--contig:-NODE-756-length-10494-cov-2.158491_pt1 | contig 10494 bp, 6 predicted proteins | sample MGYA00238175_ERZ767261 | MGnify/ENA primary metagenome ERZ767261 (study PRJEB28946, sample SAMN06267185) | marine metagenome | isolation source: Columbia River Estuary | place: USA:Columbia River Estuary...
GCGACCTGCGGCTACTCCATAGGCACCGCGGACGCGCATCGGCTCCCGCTCCAGGTCCATCAGCTCCTGGGTGTCCACCTCCCCGCCGACATGCTCGAGCTGGTCGAGGAGGCGCCGACCCAGCTACTGGTCAAGCATGTCTTTAAGGGTTCCCCCGCGGATGGAAAAGTCCAGGTCGGGGACTTCCTTGTGGGCGCCGGAAGCAAGGCTTTCAAGACGCCCCACCGCAACGGCTATGGCATGGACGTCTTTGGGCCCCAGGGCCCGCTGCTGGACTTTGCCGTAGCCCTCGAGGACTGCCAGAGGAGGTCGAACAAGGGCCGCTTGCACTTGGATCTGCTGCGCGGCGAGAAGAAGCTGGACGTCACTCTGAAGGTCGAGCGCAAGTACGGGACCTTTGGCGCTGCCTATCCCTTGGACTGCAAGAAGAGCGAGCTGATCCTCGACGAGCTGCTGACGTACTTGATCGATCAGCAGGGCGAGGACGGCTCCTTTGGGATCGCCCCCCACAACACCTTTGCGCCCCTTGCGCTACTGGCGAGTGGCAAGACCAAGCACATGGCGGCGGTGAAGCGCAACGTCCAGTGGCACGCGCGGACTACGAAGGCCGTCGACGAGGGCAGCCTGATCAACTGGCGCTACATGACTGCCGGGATCGTGATGAGCGAGTACTACCTCGCGACCGGCGAAAAGTGGGTGCTGCCCGAGCTACAGGAGGTCTACGATTTCCTGCACTCGACCCAGTACACCGACCTGGCCCAGGTCAGCAAGCGCGTCCAAGAGACGCACCCCGACGCCGTGCCCCGGGACGCCATGGACTCCCACGGGGGCTGGGGCCACAACCCCGGCTATGAAGGCTACGGTCCGATCTGCATGCTTACCGGCCAAGGCGCCTTGGTCTTTTCCCTCATGTCGCGCTGTGGTATCGAGATCGACCGGGCCCGCCACGAGGCCGCCTACGCGTTCCTGAAGCGAGCCACCGGTAGCAATGGCTACGTCTGGTACGAGGACTCCGTCGCCGGAGACGAGGACTGGGCCGACATGGGACGCACCGGCGCCTCTGGCATCGCGAACCTGCTCAGCCCCTACAAGGACAGCGTCTACAAGCGCCGCGCCCTCACCCACGCCGCGATCATCGCCGAGCACCCCGACAGCTTCCCCGACACCCATGGCTCACCCATCATGGGCATGGGCTACGCCGCCCTGGCCGCCAACGCCGAGCGGCAGTCCTTCCGAGCACTCATGGACGCCAACCGCTGGTGGTTCACCCTGTCCCAGTGCACCGACGGCACCTTCTACTACCAGCCCAACCGCGACAACGCGGGCTACGGCGACGACTCGCGCCTGTCGGCCTCGGCCCTGACCGCCTTCGTGTTCTCCATCCCAAAAGCCAACCTCGCAGTCACGGGCAAGAAGCCGAAGTAGGGAAGAGTCCGACGGGCAGCATGGTCGTCCTAACCACTGCTGTCATGGTTGCGCGCATCATGCAGATCGATCTACAAAATGGGCTTGGCCACGGAGAATCACGGATCTGACAGTGACGGCCGACAAGCTAGCGCTATTCCTGTGCGGTCAGTTTGGCGCTGTGGGGCTCTTCAACTTGAGGTCGGCCCAACCAGCAGCGCCGGCGTGCACCAGCACTCAGTGATTTGTGATACCGAGCGCGACGCGTGGCTGTCCTGGATCAACAAGGCCCCGAAGCCAAGGCTTTAAGTAAAGGAGGCTGGGCCAGCTTGTCTTCTGACGATTGACCGGCGAGCAAGGCCCAAGCCGACGCTATTATGGGTGGTCAAACGCCTGCCTATGCTTCATAACGACCCCATCCCCCTGCCAGAAGACCCCCTCGAGGGGCCTGCGAAGCGGCTGCGGGGACTCACGCTGGTGGTGCCCTGGACCACGGGGCCAGATCCTGGCCGGGACGAGCTCTTTCGGGTGCAGGCCCTACGACGCGAGCCGGGAGAGGCGAATGAGTGGCGCGGGTTGGACCTGTTTGTTGCGCCTCGGCATTCGGAGAACTTTAAAGCGACGCGGCGCATGCAGCGCGAGTTTGGCGTTACGGCGAAGGACCTGGAGGATGCGGCCACGGCAGACTTGGCTTGGGCGGCCCTGCGCGAGTTCGTTGATGGTGGGCCGATTTTGGTGGCACGACGGGAGCAGTACGTGCCCTGGGCTAAGGCCCTCGATCCGGAGGACAACCCCTTCGACGAGTTCCACTCGGGCACCCAGGACTTACTGGCGTTGGATGAGTTACGGGGACTGCTGCTCCCGGGGCGCGTGACGCGCGAATACCGGCGCTCGCCGGCCCAAGCTGGGCGCCCTGAGCCCTGGACGCCCGAGACGCTTCTGGAGGCTTTCACCGCAAGCCTCGCCAACTTCCTGGCCTTCCCCAGCCCAGTCTTGTCTCTGGTCGGCCGGTACATGGCCGACGTGGCGCGCGGGATCGGCGCGGCCGAGGGCGAGTCCCGGGCGGCGGCGGCGTTGGTTTTCGCGTTGACCATGGTCGAGTACCCATCCGTCTGGGCACGACGTCCGGGCGAGCTCTTCGACGGCGCTATGCCCGACGGCAGCTTCTCCGCTGCACTCGGAGCGGACCCCGATCCCGAGATCGCGCTCCAGAACGCACGGCCGCGATGGCACATGCCCTTCGCCACCCTCGAGGAGCTGCCTTCGCTTCCGCCCATTCGCGAGCGCACAACGGTGCTCTCGGACGACGACCTGCGCAAGGTCGACGAGATCTTCCAGGTGCACCTGCCCGCGCACTTTGCCGGCGACGGCGAGTCCAGCTTCCGCGAGGGCCAGAAGCGCGTGGCGACCGAGATCGCCGCAGGACTCGGCAAGCACGAGCTGCTGCTGGCCCACGCGCCTACCGGCACGGGCAAGACCCTGGCGTACCTGATTCCCCTGTGCCTGTGGGCCACGCGCCAGGAGCTGCGCGTCGGCGTGGCGACGTTCACGCGCGCCCTGCAGGACCAGGCCATGGAGCGCGAAGTCCCCCTCGCCCTGCTGATGCTCGCCAAGGCCGGCGTCGATGTGAAGCCCCTGGTCGTGCGCCTCAAGGGTCGCACCAACTACCTATGCTGGCGCGCCATGTGCCGCATGGCCCCGGTGGAAGAGGGCGTTGCCGAGGACACGGCCCAGGTCAAGTTGGCCTGGATCACGATACTTCTATTCGCAGCGTCTAGCGACGACGGCGACCTGGACGCCTTCCCGCTGACCACGCCTTTGCCTTTCGCCAAGCCCGAGATGTGGCAGCGCTCCCGGGCGCGGCTGCTGCGCCAGGTGCGCGCGGAGACCGGCTGCTGCTCCACGGGCCGGGACCGGTCGACCTGCGGCGCCGAGGTCGCGCGGCGCCGGGCCGAGCGCGCCAACGTGGTCATCGCGAACCACTCCTTCGCCCTGGCGCGCCAGCAGTTTTTCCGCCACGTCATCTTCGATGAGTGCGAGCACCTGCACAACCAAGCGAAGGGCGCCTGGAGCCACGAGATCGATCCGGCGGACGTCGAGGCGAACCTCGAGAACCTTTACAAGGAGCGCACGGGTCGGGGTCCCTTGGCCGACGCTCTGGGCAAGGCGCCCGAGGGCTCCGCGATCCGCGGCATTGCAGAGGACGCCATGCACCGCATCCGCGATGCGGGCATCGCACTGAAGGCGCTTAGGCGCGCGCTCAACCTGTACCGAACCTGGCGCGATGCAGAGGTCCCGCGCCGCGATCGCCGCGAGCTGCACGGCCTGTTCCGCGAGTTCATTGAAGAGGGTCCCAGCGACGAGCTGGTGCACGCCCACCGCGGGCTGGTCTATTCGCTTTCGCGCCTGGATGCCGGCCTGTCCGGACTCTTGGAGAACATCGAAGAGCTGCCCTCGAAGCGTCGCGGCCGTATCCGCAACCGGTGCATGACCGGACGCCTAGAGCTGCTCGAGAGCAACATGGCCCTGGAGGCCTGGCTGCCCCAGGACGAGTCCGCGACCCTGAAGCCGAACCTACGGCCCGAGGTCTTCTACGACGTGGACTTTGAAGAGTCCCGCGGGTGGAAGCGCAACCGCAACGCTACCGGGCCGAAGCTTGTCGCCCGCGTGCTGCTGCCCCAGGAGGACCTCGGCATGCGCTACCTGCCCGAGCTCGAGAGCGCTGTTCTGATCTCGGCAACAACCTGGATCAAGGGCAGCTTCGAGGCTTCGTCTAGGTACCTCGGCCTGACCCGCGCCGCCGAGCCGCGCGAGGACGAAGAGCGCGAACCCCGCGAACACGAGACCCTGTTCGTGCCCGAGATCTTCGACTACTCCCGCGTGCTGATCGGCGTGCCGCGGGATGCGCCACCAGTTGCGGGCAAGCACGCGTTCCTGAATTACACGACCAAGTTCATTGCCCACCTAGCCGAGCGGACCCGCGGGCGCATCCTTGTGCTGTTTACTAACGGCGCCGACCTGAAGCAGGTGGGCGAGGGGCTCGAGTCGCGCCTGGCCGGCTCGCACTTGCCCGTCTATTGGCAGGGCATGGGCATCGCCAAGGAGGAGCTTGCCGAGCGCTTCCGTGAGCGACACGATTCGATCCTGTTGGGGCTCGACACCTTCTGGTACGGATCGGACTTTCCAGGTGAGACCCTCGAATACCTAGTGATCGTGCGCCTGCCCTTCGGCGTGCCCGACGACTACCACCACGCCCAGACCTCAACCATGGGCAGTGGCGAGCAGCGCAACACAATCTACATGCCGCGGGCGCTGGCGCGCTTTCGCCAGGGCTTTGGCCGGCTGATGCGCCGGGAGACCGACAAGGGGTGCGTGTTCGTGCTCGACAAGCGCATCCTCGAGCCTCGCCAACGAGCGTTCTTGCGAGAGCTGCCCACGACCTCGCTCGAGGACAAGGACGGAGCGCGAATGGTCCAAGGCGACACGGACTTCGTTCTCCACGAGGCCTTTGCCCACATGGAGATGCTGCCGGACATCCGCAAGCGTGGACTCGACTCGTCTTTTAAGGAGCCTGCGCCGGAAACAAGCACCTACACCCCTGATGACGATGACGATCGGCCCGCCTTTTTCCCCAGCGAGAGCCTGCCGTTCTAGGGTTACTGCTCACTTGCCCCATTCGATAACGGGGACCTTGACCAATGCCCTAAATGCCCTAGCCTGAAGGGAGCCTGCCTTCCATCCCTCTGCCCATGTTCGCATGCTTACAGGCCGCCCGGGTGCCCCTTGCAAACCTCTGGATTGCGGTTGGCGCATACGGCCAGAGCACCATCACGGCCGGCGCCAACCAAGGCCTCGGTTCGACTTTTGCCGACCTAAGCTTTGTCATTCTCGCCGACTAGCCCCTCGGGCTCGGCAGCTGTTTCGAACTCTTGCCTCCACCATGACTCGCCGCCTCACTAAATCTCGGTTCAAGCTCGCCTCCGAGTGCCCAACGAAGCTCTTCTACACCCGCAAACGCGACGTGTATCCCGACAAGTCCTACGACGACTCGTTCCTGGCAGCCCTAGCCGAGGGAGGAAATCAGGTCGGCGAGCTCGCCACGCTCTACCACCCGGGCGGCACTATGGTAAAGACCCTCAACGAGGCGGACGCTCTGGCCCAGACCGCGGACCTTCTAAACCAAGAGAACGCCATCATCTATGAGGCCGCAGTCCTCTTTGAGAACCTGTTCATTCGGGTGGATGTGCTCGTAAAGCGCGGGCGGCGTGTGGACCTGATCGAGGTCAAGGCGAAGTCCTGCTCGGCGGGGGGCGCCGAGCAGTTCATGGGCAAGCGCGGCGGGCTGCTCAAAGAGCACCGGCCCTACATCGAAGACGTCACCTTCCAAAAATACGTCCTGCAGAGCGCCTTCCCCACTTACCAGGTCACCGCGTACCTAATGCTGATGGACAAGTCGGTGCCCTGCCCCACCGACGGGCTGCACCAGAAGTTCCTGCTGGTTGAAGACGCAGATGGGCGCGCGGACGTGCAAGTCACCGCAGACCTGAGCGAGGCCGAGCTCGGGACGCCGCTCCTCCGCGCAATCAATGTGGACGAGCTTGCGGAGGGGATCCTTGGTGCGACGGACCATGGACCGGATGCCAACCTAAGCTATGGCATGTGGGTCGCGAGCCTGGCCGACTTCTACGGCAAAGACCGCAAGTTCCCCTCACCCATTGGCGCCAAGTGTGGGAGCTGCAACTTCCACGCGACCGACGCCGAGAAGGCCGCCGGCCTAGAGAGCGGTCTGGAAGAGTGCTGGTCCGCTGCACCCGAATGGACCGAGCCAAGCTTCGCGGTCCCCAAGGTCTTGGACCTGGGCGGCTTCCAGGGCAAGCAGGCCCTTATCCAGCGAGGCGTAACCAGCCTGCTGCAGGTGACCCCGGCGGACTTAAAGTTTAACGGCGATGTCGGGGACAAGATGACAGCCAAGGAGCGCCAATGGCTCCACGTGCGTTCGGTTCAGGAGGCCGACACTTCCATGCATCTGCGCAAGAAGCAGCTCCGCGATGAGATCGCCACGTGGAAGTACCCCCTGCACTTCATCGACTTCGAGACGGCGGCGCCGGCCATCCCCTTCCACAAAGGCCTTCGCGCCTATGAATCCCTAGGCTTCCAGTTTTCCCACCACACGGTCTTCGAGGACGGTCGCGTCGAGCACAGTGGAGAGTACATCGACGTGGAACCCGGGCACTTTCCAAGCTACGACTTCGTACGCGCCCTAAAGCTCGAGCTCGAAGGCGACGATGGATCGATCTTTAAGTATTCACCCCACGAGAACACGATCCTCTCCATCATTCGATCCCAGCTCATCCGCGAGGAGCAGCCGCCCTCGGATCGCGATGACCTGGTCGCCTTCATCGAGTCCATCGCCCACCCCACGGGCTCCGTCGCCTCCGGATGGCCCACGCCTAAGAGGGACATGATCGACATGCTCGTTACGGTCAAGGACTACTACTACGACCCAGCCATGGGCGGGTCGAAATCCATCAAGAAGGTGCTACCCGCGATCTTGAACGGCTCCGATTTCCTTCAGGCCAAATACTCCGAGCCTATTTATGGTGCGGACGGTGGAGTCCCGAGCCTGAACTTTACGGACAAAGTCTGGGTCGAGCGCGACGGCACAGGCCGAGTGCGCGACCCCTACCAGCTCTTGCCCAACCTCTTCGAGGACCTAACAAGAGAGCAGAACGAGATGATGGTCTCCAAGGACGAAGCACTTGCCGACGGAGGCGCCGCCATGACCGCTTTCGCGCGCCTGCAGTTCACCGAGATGCAAGACCGCGAGCGCGACGTACTGCGCGAGGCCTTGCTCATGTACTGCGAGCTTGACACCCTGGCCATGGTAATGATCTTTGAGGCTTGGAAGGACTGGACCGGGGCCTCTTAATTGAGCTCGACCCATGAACGCTATCTTGCGCACCCTAGCTCTTACCCTTCTACTGACCTCAGCACTCGCTTGCCACACTAGGCCCGCTGTGCTGGAGCCCGTCGCCCTTGGTGACCCGGTTCGTACCACCCACACTAGCGAGGCCACAATTGCCGGGACTCGCCTCGGGTATCAGCTCTCCTTACCTGACAGCAAAACGGCGCCGGCGGACGGTTGGCCACTCTTGCTGTTCTTCCACGGAGCGGGCGAGCGCGGCTCGCAGATCGACCTCGTTGGCCGCCATGGTCCCCTCAAATACTCGAGCAAATTCTCGGAGCTGCGCAGCGCTGTGATCGTCGCCCCCCAATGCCCCGAGGATGCCTGGTGGGATGCAGACGCGCTCATGGCCCTAGTCGATGAAGTCCGCGCCGCCCACCCCGTCGACGAAGACCGGGTCTACATCACGGGACTCAGTATGGGCGGCTATGCGACGTGGGATCTGCTGAGTCGCTTCCCCGACGTATTTGCCGCGGCCGTCCCGATCTGTGGTGGTGGCGACCCCCGGCGGCTCTGGGAAGGTATCAGTTCGAGCTTCGAAATGGACGGCCTGCTGCGTGCAAGTCACGTACCGGTCCGAGCCTTCCATGGACAGGACGACCGAGTCGTTCCCGTCGGCGAATCCGAACTTCTCGTTGACGCTCTCGAGGAAGTTGGCTCCCGAGCGAGCCTCACCATCTATCCCGGTGTCGGGCACAACTCCTGGGCTAAGACCTACGCCAACGGCGAACTCTACGCTTGGCTGTTCGCCCAGGAACGAGGCGCCGACTAGCCCGATTGCCGCCTAGCCAAATGCGCCACCCGGCCCAAGGCGGTACACTGCGGCCCATGAAGCGAATCGTGTTGCACATCGGCTACGGCAAGACCGGGACCACGGCGATCCAGGGCGCCCTGGCATCCAACCGTACACTGCTTGCCGAGAATGGTATCCACTACCCCGAGTGGCACGACTTTGTCGAGCGCGACAACCACAACGGGATCGCCAAGTGCATGACGTACTTGAACCACGCGCACTTTTTAGACGGCTTCTTTGGAAGGCTACAAAAGGTCTCGGCCGAGACCCTGGTGCTCAGCGGCGAGACCCTGGCCATCTATCCCGAGCGCGGCACCCTGGCTCGTCCACAATCGTCCATGATCGACGGCTCGGTGTTCCAGCGAAACTACCGCGCAGACCCAGACTGGCAGCTCAAGAAACGTGACCTGATCGGCCAACTGAAGGGCTCTTTGCCCGATGCGGACGAGGTTCGTGTCGTCGTATTCTTACGGCGCCAAGACCGCTGGGTCGAGTCCATCTACAACGAAGACGTGAAGGGCGGCTACACCGATCTGCCCTTCCGCGAGTTTGGCGAATACTACAAGAACTGCCTGCACTACGACCAACAGCTTGGCCTGTGGGCCGATGCCTTTGGTGCCGGCAACATCGACGTGTGCGTCTATGAGAAGCAGCAGCTTGGCGCCGGTGTGATCCATCAATTCTTTGAAGCTGGTCGGCTGACGGGGAACATGGAATCTGCAGCGGCCCTCGCCAGCGCCCTACAGTCGCCAAAAGACCGAACGCCGAACCCGCGCCTTACGGACGATGCCCTCGCGTACCGCCGCAAGCTCAACGGACGCATTGCGTGGATGCCGGAGTTCCTTTGGGCCCGCGCCAACTCCTGGGTGCGCCAAAAGGCGGAGGCGCGCTCGGCCAAGGCCGGCAAGGGCGAGCTCTTCACCAATCAAGGCATCATGGACGACGCCACTCGGCGCGAGTTCTTGGCCGAGTTCGCCGCCGGCAACGAGGCTGTCGCACGGGACTACCTCGGGCGGCAAGACGGCATACTCTTTCGGGACCAGCCGTAGGCACCGCGCCCACCATGAGCCTAGCCCGAACCTGGATCGAAGTCCGCGTAACCGTACCTGACGGATGGGGCGAGCTCGTGGCCAGCCTCTTCGCGGACTCCCCCTTCTCCGGCGTCGCCTTTGGCCCGGCAACCTTGGCCTCCACGGCCGCGCCAGAGGGTAGCGACTTCCTGCGCGCCTACGTGCCCATCAGCCACGACTCGGAGGGCCTGCGCGCGGACATCCAGCGAAAACTAGACGAGCTGGCCGAGCGCGTCGGCCTAGACGAGCTACGGGACATGCCGCTTCGCTTCCACGCCCTGGCCGCCGAGGACTGGGCCAACTCTTGGAAGCGCAGCTGGAAGCCATTTCGCTGCGGCGACATCGCCGTGGTGCCGCGCCACTTCGAGGGCCAGCTACGGACCACTGACATCCCCATGCGCTTGGATCCAGGCGGCGTCTTTGGCACCGGGCGCCACGCGACCACGCGCACGATCATGTTGGTGATGCAGGGCAAGATGAAAGGCGGCGAGCGTGTACTCGACGCCGGTTGTGGCACCGGGATCCTGGCCTGTGCGGCGGCCCTCTCCGGCGCGGAAGACGTGCTCGGTTTCGACATCGATCCCGGGGCCGCCTCCCACTTCAGCGAGCTCACCCGGGACAACGGTGTGGAGACCAAGTGCCACTTCCGCGAGGGCGGCTTCGAGGTCCTAGGTGACGGCGACACCGGTTACGACGTGATCCTAGCCAACATCTACGCAGACATCATCATCGACCATGTGCACGAACTCGCCGCGCGGCTCGCCGACCATGGCTGGTTCGCTTTCAGCGGCTGCCACCGGGCCCACGCGGACGACGTACGCGAAGCCCTAGCCGGCGCCGGGCTTGTCCTCGAGGAGGAGCGCGTACGCGGACTTTGGCACACGCTGGTCGGGCGACGGGCGTAAGCCACACTGAAAGAGACTCGCCGCCCGATGTGCTCGATGCCTAGGTTCTAGGCTTGCCAATCTAGTGCAAGCGCGGATGGTGGGCTCTCACCCCATACGCCCCACGACCTATACTTCCAAAAATCGCTCTTGCGCGAAGTGGAACAGGCGGACAAGTAGCCCTGCCCCCCGTGGCTCCTAAATCGAAGATTCGCCTGTTGGGATGGCGCGTTTTGCCTGACCGTGCTTTGCAACGGCCCGGGGAATGGCGACGATGCGCCCATGGGGAGTGGAGTGAATCATGAGCGCGCTAAGCGCATCGAGAAGCTGCGGACCGGGGCGGCCCTCGATGTGCTCGTAGTCGGCGGCGGGATCACC
>ENA-UOYH01000760-UOYH01000760.1-marine-metagenome-genome-assembly--contig:-NODE-760-length-10421-cov-4.204080_pt1 | contig 10421 bp, 7 predicted proteins | sample MGYA00238175_ERZ767261 | MGnify/ENA primary metagenome ERZ767261 (study PRJEB28946, sample SAMN06267185) | marine metagenome | isolation source: Columbia River Estuary | place: USA:Columbia River Estuary...
TTTCGTATTGAGATTGAACCTTGTCAGCCTGAGTTTCGTAGCTTTCGAGGATCTCTTTCTTACGAGGAGGTGTAACAACATCTTCGATACCGATTGTTGCACCAGCGCGAGTTGCCCAGTGGAAGCCAAGTGACTTCAACGCATCAAGCGTTTCTGCCACAACTACCTTTGGATAGAACTCAGCAAGGCGATCAACAATTGATCCAAGCTGCTTCTTTGTTACATCAAGATCAACAAATGGGTAATCAGCTGGAAGCGCTTCGTTAAACAAGGCGCGACCAAGTGTTGTTTCAATTGTCTCTGATGTTGGGGTCAAACGAATTTTAATCTTCGCTTGCAATGATACTGAGTGCTGATCGTGAGCCATGATCGCTTCTGCAATAGAACCGAATGCACGACCCTCGCCTAGCTCGTTGTCACGAACCATTGTTAAGTAGTAAAGACCAAGAACCATGTCCTGTGTAGGAGATGTAATTGGACGGCCTGATGCTGGTGACAAGATGTTGTTTGAAGACAACATCAAGATACGTGCTTCGGCCTGCGCTTCAGCAGATAGAGGTAAGTGAACCGCCATCTGGTCACCGTCGAAGTCAGCGTTGAAAGCTGTACATACGAGTGGGTGAATCTGAATCGCCTTACCTTCAACCAATTGTGGTTCGAAAGCTTGGATACCTAAACGGTGAAGGGTTGGTGCGCGGTTAAGCAGAACAGGATGCTCTGCAATAACTTCTTCTAGAACATCCCAAACAACTGGACGTGCGCGCTCAACCATACGCTTTGCAGATTTAATGTTCTGCGCGTGGTTTAGATCTACAAGTCGCTTCATTACGAATGGCTTGAAAAGTTCAAGTGCCATCTGCTTTGGAAGACCGCACTGGTGCAGCTTCAACTGTGGACCAACAACAATTACTGAACGACCTGAGTAGTCAACGCGCTTACCGAGCAAGTTCTGACGGAAACGTCCTTGCTTACCCTTAAGCATGTCTGACAATGACTTCAGTGCACGGTTACCTGGACCTGTAACTGGACGACCACGACGACCGTTATCGAACAACGCATCTACAGCTTCCTGCAACATACGCTTTTCATTGTTAACGATGATCTCTGGTGCACCGAGATCAGCAAGACGCTTCAAACGGTTGTTACGGTTGATAACGCGACGGTATAGATCGTTGAGATCTGAAGTCGCAAAGCGACCACCATCGAGTTGAACCATTGGACGTAGATCAGGTGGAATAACTGGAACACAATCAAGAACCATTGATGCTGGCTTATTGCTTGTTGTAAGGAATGCGTTAACAACCTTCAAGCGCTTGATTGCACGAGTCTTCTTTGCACCTTTGCCATTTTCGGAAAGGTCTGTGAGCATCTTGTGCTCTGTTTCTAGATCAAAAGTCTCTAGGCGATGCTTAATTGCAGCAGCACCCATATCTCCCTTGAAATACATTCCATAACGATCGCGCATTTCGCGGTAAAGGTTTTCATCACCCTCAAGATCTTGAACCTTCAAGTTCTTAAAGCGAGTCCAAACACTTTCAAGGCGATCAAGCTCGCGCTCTGAACGATCACGGATTGACTTAAGTTCACGCTCTGCAGATTCGCGGACCTTACGCTTCACATCTGATTTAGCATCTTCAGCTTCAAGCTCTGCTAGATCTGATTCAAGCTTCTTGGTGCGAACATCTAGATCGTTATCGCGACGTGTTTCGATCTTCTTGCGATCATTAGCCAACTTCTTTTCAAGTTGTGGCATATCTTCTTCGCGCGCTTCTGCATCAACCTCTGTGATCATGTAAGCAGCGAAGTAAATAACCTTTTCTAGATCCTTTGGAGCAAGATCAAGTAGGTAACCAAGGCGTGATGGAACACCCTTGAAGTACCAGATGTGAGTTACAGGAGCAGCTAGCTCGATGTGACCCATACGTTCGCGACGAACCTTTGCACGTGTTACTTCAACACCGCATCGCTCGCAGATGATTCCCTTAAATCGAACGCGCTTGTACTTACCGCAATAACATTCCCAGTCACGAGTTGGTCCGAAGATCTTCTCGTCGAATAGGCCGTCCTTTTCAGGCTTGAGTGTGCGGTAGTTGATTGTCTCTGGCTTCTTTACTTCGCCAAAAGACCATTCGCGAATATTGTCAGCCGATGCAAGGCCGATACGTAGTTCATCAAAGAAGTTAACGTCTAACATGGTTTTATCCCTCTCACACTTCTTCTACGCTGCTTGGCTCAACTCGTGACAAGTTGATACCTAGCTCTTCGGCGGCACGGAATACTTCTTCATCTGTATCGCGCATTTCAATTGCGACACCTTCTGAAGAAAGCACTTCAACATTTAGACATAGGGACTGCATTTCCTTAATAAGCACCTTGAATGATTCAGGGATGCCTGGTTCAGGAATGTTTTCGCCCTTAACAATTGCTTCGTAAACCTTTACGCGTCCTAGAACGTCGTCAGATTTAATTGTGAGAAGTTCTTGAAGTGTGTATGCAGCACCATAAGCTTCAAGTGCCCACACTTCCATCTCACCAAATCGCTGACCACCGAACTGAGCTTTTCCACCCAGTGGCTGTTGCGTGATCATTGAGTATGGACCAGTTGAACGTGCGTGAATCTTGTCGTCCACCAAGTGGTGCAGCTTCAAGATGTACATGTATCCAACTGAAATTGGTGTTGGGTATGGCTCGCCAGAACGGCCATCAAATAAGCGGGCCTTTCCTGAACGACCAATTAATTGATTGCCATCGCGGTTAGGCAATGTTGCTGAAAGAAGACCAGAGATTTCATCTTCTAGCGCACCATCAAATACCGGTGTTGCAAACTTAGTTCCTGGCTCTCCCTTTTCAGCACCGATTGCGCGCATGTGCTTCTGCCACGCTTCATCGACACCAGATAGATCCCAACCAGTTTTTGCTACCCAACCTAAGTGCATTTCAAGAACCTGACCAACGTTCATACGACCAGGTACACCGAGTGGGTTAAGAACAACATCTACTGGAGTTCCATCTTCAAGGAATGGCATATCTTCAACTGGAAGAATCTTAGAAATAACACCCTTGTTACCGTGGCGACCAGCAAGCTTGTCACCATCTTGAATCTTGCGCTTTTGTGCAACATACACGCGAACCAATTGGTTAACGCCAGCTGCTAACTCAAAGCCTTCTTCAGATTCGAAGATCTTTACGCCAATAACTTTTCCTGATTCACCGTGTGGAACCTTAAGAGATGTATCGCGAACTTCACGAGCCTTCTCACCAAAGATTGCACGGAGCAAACGCTCTTCCGGAGTTAACTCTGTTTCTCCCTTAGGAGTTACCTTTCCAACCAAGATGTCGCCAGGTACTACATCGGCGCCAACACGGATGATTCCGCGCTCATCTAGATCAGCTAGAACTTCCTCTGAAACGTTAGGAATATCGCGAGTGATTTCTTCGGCACCTAGCTTGGTGTCGCGTGCATCTACTTCGTATTCCTCAATGTGAATTGATGTCAAAACATCGTCTTGAACTAGGCGCTGCGACAAGATAATCGCATCTTCGTAGTTGTGGCCTTCCCATGACATAAATGCCACGAGCAAGTTCTTACCAAGAGCCATTTCACCAAGTTCGGTACATGGACCATCAGCAATTACTGAGCCAACTTCAACGCGCTGACCTTCAGAAACAATAACCTTTTGGTTATATGAAGTTCCTTGGTTAGAACGTGTGAACTTGTGAAGTGAATATGTTTGGTATGTGGAGTCATCTGCCATGACCTTTACTTCTTCAGCAGATACTTCAGTAACAACGCCAGCCTTAGTTGCAGTTACAACATCACCAGCATCAACGGCTGCACGGAACTCCATGCCTGTACCGATAAGTGGTGCTTCTGCGCGCATCAAAGGTACTGACTGACGCATCATGTTAGAACCCATCAACGCACGGTTAGCATCATCGTGCTCAAGGAATGGAATCATCGCTGTTGCAACAGACACCATCTGACGTGGAGAAACATCCATGTAATCAACTTCATCAGCTGGGATGTATTCAACTTCGCCACCACGACGACGTACAAGTACGCGTGCTTCAGCAAAGTGAGAGTCTTCAGTTAATGGTGCATTTGCCTGAGCAATAATGTGCTCGTCTTCTTCATCAGCAGTTAAGTAATCAACTTGATCGGTTACGCGACCCTTTGAAACTTTGCGATAAGGAGTTTCGATAAATCCAAATGCAGTTACGCGACCATATGTTGCAAGTGAACCGATAAGACCGATGTTTGGTCCTTCAGGAGTTTCAATTGGGCACATACGTCCGTAGTGAGATGGGTGAACGTCACGAACTTCAAAGCCTGCGCGATCTCGTGAAAGACCACCAGGTCCAAGTGCTGAAAGACGGCGCTTGTGTGTAAGTCCTGACAATGGATTTGTTTGGTCCATGAACTGTGACAACTGAGAAGTTCCGAAGAACTCCTTAATCGATGCAACTACTGGACGAATGTTGATCAATGTCTGTGGCGTAATCGCTTCAACATCTTGGGTAGTCATACGTTCACGAACAACACGTTCCATACGTGAAAGACCGATGCGAACCTGGTTTTGAATAAGTTCACCGACAGTACGTAGGCGACGGTTACCGAAGTGATCGATATCGTCCTTCTCTACGCGAACTTCGCGGCCGTACTCCATCAATACATCTCCGCGGTGCAGGGCTACTAAGTAGCGCAGCGTTGCAACGATGTCAGAGATAGTAAGTAGTGATGCCTTCAGTTCTAGATCAAGACCTAGCTTCTTATTAACCTTAAAGCGACCGACCTTGGCCAAGTCATAACGCTTTGGGTTGAAGTAAAGGTTTTCAATTAAGTTCTGTGCAGCTTCCTTAGTTGGTGGTTCACCTGGACGTAGCTTGCGATAGATATCTAGCAGAGCCTCATCCTGAGTTTTAACAGTATCTTTTTCAAGAGTTGCACGCATTGATTCGAAATCACCGAACTCTTCAAGAATCTGTTCTTCAGTCCAACCAAGTGCCTTCAAGAAGACAGTTACAGACTGCTTACGCTTGCGGTCGATGCGAACACCAACCAAATCTTTCTTATCAACTTCAAATTCAAGCCATGCACCACGGCTAGGAATTACCTTAGCTGTGAAAACATCCTTGTCAGATGCTTTTTCAATTGTGCGCTCGAAGTAAACACCAGGTGAGCGAACTAGCTGTGAAACAACAACGCGCTCTGTTCCGTTAATAACAAAGGTTCCGCGTGGAGTCATAACTGGGAAGTCACCCATGAAAACTGTCTGTGACTTAATTTCACCAGTGATGTTGTTTGTAAATTCAGCTGTTACGAATAATGGTTGTGAATATGTCATGTCGCGTTCTTTGCACTCACCAATTGAGTACTTAGGTGGCTCGAAGCGGTGATCACGGAATGAGAGAGACATTGATCCCTGGAAATCTTCGATTGGTGAAATCTCTTCAAAGATTTCTTCCAAACCAGAAGTTGTTGGGATTTCTCCGCGATTCATTGAATCGGCTGCAGCAATACGTGAGCGCCATGCATCGTTGCCCAATAACCAGTCAACGCTTTCAACTTGCAGCGCTAATAAGTTAGGAACTTCGAGAGGTTCGCGGATCTTTGCGAAAGAAATTCGACGTGGTGCTACTGATACTTTTTTATTCGCGGCCAAGAGATGTCCTTCCAGACAGTAAAGCGGGGACGCACAACTATTAGGTCTCAGCCGCTATATGCCCTGACCATTTGAATTTTGTGCGAAGGTGAAGGGTATCGCGCGGGCCCTCACCCTGTCCAACCGGGCCCTTATACCCCCATGCGCGCAATTTGTCAGTCAATTGCCAAAAAATGTGAATAAGGGGGCTGGGAATAGAAAAAGCCCCGCCTGGCCAAAGCCAAACGGGGCGATCTCTGACGAATTACTTGATTGTGACTGTTGCGCCAGCTGCCTCTAGTGCTGCCTTTGCCTTGTCTGCTGTCTCCTTGTTGACCTTCTCTAGGAGAGTCGCTGGAGTTGCATCTACAAGATCCTTCGCTTCCTTCAAGCCAAGGCTTGAATTCAATCCGCGAACTTCCTTGATCACTGCAATCTTTGCTGAACCAGCGTTTTCCAAGATAACTGTGAAGTCATCTTGTGCTGCTGCTGCATCGCCGCCGCCTGCTGCTGCGCCGCCGCCTGCTGCTGCTACTGGAGCTGCTGCTGTTACATCGAATTCAGTTTCAAATGACTTAACGAACTCTGAGAGCTCGACCAATGTCATTTCCTTGAACTGACCCAATAGATCTTCTGTGCTGAGCTTTGCCATATTCGTTATTCCTTCTCTTCTGTTTCTGTGGATGCTTCAGTTGCTTCTGCTGCTGGAACTTCAGCAACTTCAGCCACAACTTCTGGTGCAACAGCTTCTGGCGCTGGTGCTTCTACTACTGCCTCAGCTGCTGGTGCAGCTGCTGCTACTGGTGCAGGTGCACCTTGTTCTGCTTCAAGCTTGATACGCAATGCATCGAAAATACGAGCTGCCTTAGCAAGCGATCCCTTCATCGCACCAGCAAGCTTTGCCAATAGAACTTCACGAGACTCGAGGTTAGCGAGCTGCATGATCTCTTCTTTGGTTACTGCTTTGCCTTCGTAGATTCCACCCTTGATGACAAGGAATGGATTCTCTTTTGCGAAATCGCGCAGGCTCTTAGCCGCATCGATTGGGTCTCCCTTAATGAAGGCAACAGCTGAAGGTCCAACGAGAAGATCTGGTGAAAGATCAACTCCGGCATCCTTTGCTGCAATCTTTGTAAGAGTGTTCTTCACTACTGAGTACTTGGTCTTTTCACCAAGTGCACGGCGAAGTTCCTTCATTGAAGTCACGGATAGTCCGCGATATTCAGTAAGAACTGTTGCTGTTGCTGTGCGGAAGTCTTCCGTTAGCTCTGCAACTGCTGATGCTTTATCTGGGCGAGCCATTCGGTTCACCTTTCCTGGTACTTAGTGATCACAGGAAATAAAAAAATCCGTAACGCGTAAGCGCCACGGATTAACATGAACACCTACGCGGGCTGAGATTTCCTCATTTATTTAGATCTTCCTTGCGGTTGATCTAGACCTGCGGTCTTTGGTTATGGGTAGAGGGTAGGCCGGCTGGCCTACCCCCGTCAAATTCTTAGTTGGCTACTGGCTCACGAACTAGGTTGGGATCAACTGCGATTCCAGGTCCCATAGTTGTTGAAACAACAGCCTTTTGTACGTAGCGACCCTTTGAAGAGTTTGGCTTAGCACGCATAACTTCTTCCATCGCTGCTGCGTAGTTCTCAGCTAGCTGATCGGCAGTAAATGAAACCTTGCCGATAAGGAAGTGAAGGTTTGAGTTCTTATCAACGCGGAATTCAATCTTTCCGCCCTTGATATCTTCAACAGCCTTAGCAACATCTGTTGTCACTGTGCCTGTCTTTGGGTTTGGCATTAAGCCGCGTGGTCCAAGAACCTTTCCAAGGCGACCGACCTTACCCATCAAATCTGGTGTTGAAACAACTGCGTCGTAATCAAGACGACCCTTTGAAACTTCTTCGATCAGTTCATCGCCACCGACGATATCTGCGCCAGCTGCGCGAGCTGCATCTGCTTTTTCTCCGTTAGCAAAAACCAAAACGCGAGCAGTCTTACCTGTTCCGTGTGGCAAGTTAACAGTTGAGCGGATCGCTTGATCGGCCTTCTTTGGGTCAACGCCAAGTACCAAGGCAACTTCTACAGATGCGTTGTACTTAACTGTTGATGTTTCTTTGGCAAGTGTTACTGCCTCGAGTGGTGTGTAAAGGTGATCCTTGATTACCTTTGCTGCAGCCTCGTTATATTTCTTTGAGCGCTTCATTTCTTCCTCATTCTTTCTTAGGTTGTGGTTAGCGAACCAGCGCGGTTCTCCCACATCTTCTTCTCACTCTGAGAAGAAGAACTCTTTATTTATCCGTTAGTTGTGATTCCCATTGATCTCGCTGTTCCAGCAATGATCTTTGAAGCTGCATCAATGTCGTTTGCGTTGAGATCTGACATCTTAAGCTTTGCGATTTCAGCAACTTGAGCCATGGTGATGTTTGCAACCTTGGTCTTGTGTGGAACTGCAGATCCCTTTTCAACGCCAGCAGCCTTCAAGATCAAACGTGATGCTGGAGGTGTCTTAGTGATGAAAGTGAATGAGCGATCCTCGTAGACAGTGATCTCTACAGGAATGATCTGGCCCTTTTGAGCTTCAGTCGCAGCGTTGTATGCCTTGACGAACTCCATGATGTTGACACCATGCTGACCGAGTGCAGGACCTACTGGTGGAGCAGGTGTTGCTGCGCCAGCCTGGATCTGCAACTTAATGAATCCGGTTACCTTCTTCTTTGGTGCCATTTCTTTTCCTCTTTTTGTCTTCTAGTAGTTCTTAATTAAATCTTTTGTACTTGCGCGAATGAAAGTTCAACAGGGGTTTCACGTCCGAAGATAGAGACAAGAACCTTGAGTTTTGCCTGCTCTGGCATGATCTCTGAGATCGATGCTGGAAGGGTTGCAAAAGGACCATCCATAACTGTGACTGATTCGCCAACTTCAAAGTCGATAAGGCGAATATCTACCTTGTCAGACTTCTTAACTGGACGTGGTGCAAGAATCTTCTCAACTTCATCCATGCTCAATGGGCTTGGGTGATGTGCATTGCCAACGAAGCCTGTAACACCAGGAGTGTTACGAACTGCTGACCATGACTCGTCAGTGAGATCCATGCGAACTAAAACATAGCCAGGGTAGATGTTGCGCTTAACCATCTTGAACTGACCGTTCTTTAGTTCCTTCACTTCTTCTTCAGGAACTTCAATCTGGAAAATATAATCTTCCATGTTCAGTGACTGAATACGGGTTTGAAGGTTGCCCTTTACTTTCTTCTCATAGCCCGCATAAGAGTGGACTACATACCAATCGCCCAACGCTGTGCGAAGTGTGCGACGGAATTCTGCATTTGGGTCATTCTCATCTGACTCGATATCGCCATCTTCATCAGATGCCAATGCCAATTCAGGCTCAGTTGATGAAACTACTTCAGCAACGATTTCTTCAACTACCTCAACGACAGGTGTTGCAATCTCGCTAGCTGATGCTGCCAGCGCAGCCTCGAAGGCGTCTGCTTTGATCTCTTCGCTCATGATCTTCCTTTACCCAAATACCCAGAAGACGATCTTTGTAAGAACAAGATCGAGCAATGAAACAACAGCAATAACGAAGGTTACGAAAACCAAAACCACGGCTGTGTAGGTGGTCAACTGATTACGCGTTGGCCAAACAACTTTGGTGAGTTCACTTACAACTTGGCGGTAGAAAAGACCGACGCGCGCAAATAGACCGAGCTTCTCGGCAACTTGTTCGTGTGACTCGCTCATCGTCGTTCCTTTCGTTTAGTACTTCAGGTAAAACACTGTGCAGGGCAGGAGGGACTCGAACCCCCAACCGGCCGCTTTGGAGACGGCAACTCTAGCCAATTGAGCTACTGCCCTTCGCGAGAGCATGGCAAAACCATAGGGAAAAGCAAACCCTCGTGAGCGTCGAAGTGTAGGGGCAAGAGGCCTTCCAGGTCTAACTCGCGCCTGAAGATACGGCAGACTTAGGGCCATGACTCCACGTATCTCATCGCGTATCGCTGCCATCGCCGAATCTGCCACTTTGGCCGTTGATGCCAAGGCTAAAGCGCTCAAAGCTGCCGGGCGACCAGTAATTGGTTTTGGTGCAGGTGAGCCAGATTTTCCAACACCTGCATACGTTGTTGAAGCAGCTGCTGCTGCAACACACGTTGTTGCTAACCATCGCTACACACCAACACCAGGGTTACCAGATCTACGTGAAGCAATCGTTGCAAAGACTAAGCGTGATAGCAACTACGACATCACCGTTGATCAAGTACTTGTTACTAATGGTGGCAAGCAGTCTGTCTATCAAGCATTTGCAACAATTATTGATCCAGGTGATGAAGTACTACTTCCATCACCATTTTGGACTACATACCCAGAGTGCATCAAATTAGCTGGTGGAGTATCTGTTGAAGTCTTTGCTGATGAAACCCAAAACTATTTAGTCTCAGTTGAACAACTAGAGGCTGCTCGCACGCCAAAAACTAAGGCGCTACTTTTCTGTTCTCCATCAAACCCAACAGGTTCTGTTTATTCAGCAGAGCAAGTCAAGGCAATTGGTGAATGGGCTGTTAAGAACAACATCTGGATTATTAGCGATGAAATTTATGAGCACTTGTTATATGACGGTGCAAAGGCACCTTCACTTCCAGTTGTAGTCCCAGCGCTGGCAGATACATGCATCATCATTAACGGAGTTGCAAAGACTTATGCAATGACTGGTTGGCGTGTGGGCTGGATGATTGGACCAAAAGATGTCATCAAGGCAGCTACCAACTTGCAATCACATCTA
>ENA-UOYH01000770-UOYH01000770.1-marine-metagenome-genome-assembly--contig:-NODE-770-length-10343-cov-3.565848_pt1 | contig 10343 bp, 9 predicted proteins | sample MGYA00238175_ERZ767261 | MGnify/ENA primary metagenome ERZ767261 (study PRJEB28946, sample SAMN06267185) | marine metagenome | isolation source: Columbia River Estuary | place: USA:Columbia River Estuary...
AATTTTTTCATAATGTAATTAAATCAAAGATCTTGCCAATCAAGATATAATTTAAGACAATGAAAATCTATAATAGTTTAATTTAAATAATTTTATTTATTTCCTCAGCTGGAATTGCTATTATAGCTTTGGTTTTTGAAATAAAAATAGGTCTTTTAATCAATTTTGAAAATTCATGTAAAAGATCTGTTATTTCATTATTTGAGAGTTTTTTAGATTTATAATTTTCTTTCCATATTTTTTCTTGTTTTCTAACTAGATCTATTGGGTTTACATCTAATTTATCTATAATTTCTTTTAACTGATTTGTTTCTAAACCATCTTTCATATACAATAAAATCTCAAAATTTAAATTTTTAAATTTTAAAAACTCCATAGCTTCTCTGGATTTTCTGCATCTAGGATTGTGTAATAATTTGTACATAATTAATTACTCATTAAAAAAGCTTTTAAAAATGGATTTAATCCGCCATTTAATACTTCGTCAATATTATTTGTTTCGTGTTCAGTTCTCACATCTTTAATCAATTTGTAGGGGTGAAGAACATAGTTTCTAATTTGAGACCCCCATTCAATTTTCATTTTGTTTGATTCTATTTTTTCTCTCTCTTTCATTTTTTCTTTCAACTCAATTTCGTAAAGTTGTGATTTAAGTAATCGCATTGCTTTATCTTTATTTTCTAATTGAGATCTAGTTTCAGAATTTTCAATTACAATTCCAGAGGGTGCATGTCTTAATCTGACAGCTGTTTCTACTTTATTTACATTTTGACCACCAGCTCCACTTGATCTCATTGTTTCCCAAGAAATTTCAGAAGGATTAATATTAATTTCAATAGTATCATCTACTAGAGGATAAACATAAACTGAGGCAAATGAAGTATGTCTTTTAGCATTACTGTCAAAAGGTGATATTCTAACTAACCTGTGCACTCCGTTTTCTCCTTTTAACCATCCAAATCCAAAATCTCCATCAATTTCAATCGTAACAGATTTAATCCCCGCAACATCACCTTGTTGAAGATCTAATTCTTTAATTTTATACTTGTTTTTTTCAGCCCACATTACATACATTCTCATCAACATTTGAGCCCAATCACAACTTTCTGTTCCACCAGCTCCAGCTGTAATTTGGATTACAGCACTCATTTCATCTCCTTCACTTGAAAGCATATTTTTAAATTCAATATTTTCGATATGTTCTTTACACTTCAAGAAATGTTTTTCTAGTTCTTTTTCTTCAATTTCACCTTCTTTGAAATATTCAAATAAAACTTCTAAATCTTCACACAACGTAACCGCTTTTTTATAATCTTTAACCCATTGTTTTAAAGATTGTAATTCTTTCATTACTATTTGTGCTTTTTTTGAGTCATTCCAAAAATCAGGATCAAATGTAATTTCTTCCTTATTTGAGATTTCAATATTTTTAGAATCTATGTCAAAGATAACTCCTTAACGATTTAGTTCGTTCAAGGAGATTTTTAATATGGTCAATTGTTATCATCAATTAATGATTTTTACATTTCAAAAATACATTTTTATATAGACATAATTCAATCAATAAATTTTATATTAGATAAAATCATTTTTATGAAAAGCAGGTATTTAGTTATTATTTTATGTTTCTCAATGTTTTTTTTAAGATCACAAGAAAACATTAATAATAATATTGATTTTAATGGGTTTTTTAATTTTAATTATGATGAAAAGTCAGGAAAGATATTTCTAGATGTAGATAAATTGAATTACGATTTTTTATACATCAATTCGTTAACAACTGGACTTGGTTCTAATGATATTGGTTTAGATCGTGGTCAATTAGGTGATGAAAGGTTGGTGAGATTTAAAAAATATGGAAATAAACTTTTAATGATACAGCCAAATCTAAAATACAGAGCATATACAGATAATGAGTTAGAGATAAAGAGTGTTGAAGAAGCTTTTGCTTTTTCAGTAATTTTTGGATTTGAAATTATTGAGTCAAATTCAGGTTCTTATAAAATTGATTTAACTCCATTTTTAATGCAAGATACTCATGGTGTTTCGGATAGATTAAATAGTTTAAAACAAGGTAGTTATAAAATTGACATATCTAAGAGTTCTATCGAACTAAAAAACACTAAGGCCTTTCCAAAAAATGTAGAATTTGAAGCATTACTAACTTTTAAAGGAAATCCGAGTGGATATTTAATTTCAAGCGTTTCACCAGATTCTAAATTAGTTAGCTTAATACAACATCACTCTTTTATTGAGCTTCCTGATGAAAATTATTCGTCTAGAGAATTTGATCCACGTAGTGGTGCAATTATGACATCATATATGGATTATGCTACTGAAATTGAAAAACCAATATTAAAAAGAAATATCATCAGGCATCGATTGAAAAAAAAGAATATTGATTCTGATTACAGCGATCCAGAAAAACCAATTATTTATTATTTAGATCCTGGAACACCAGAACCTGTAAGATCTGCATTAATTGAAGGAGCTCTATGGTGGAATGAAGCTTTTGAGGATATAGGTTTTAAAAATGCATTTCAAGTTAAAATATTACCTAAGGGAGCTGATCCAATGGACTGCAGATACAATATGATTCAATGGGTTCACAGGTCAACACGTGGATGGAGCTATGGATCTAGTATTGTTGACCCAAGAACTGGAGAAATAATCAAAGGTCATGTCAGTTTAGGTAGTTTGAGAATTAGACAAGATTTTTTAATTGCTCAATCATTAATGGATAAACCATTTCAATTTGATAATAACAGTGATAAACCAATGTTAGATTTAGCTTTGTCAAGAATAAGGCAATTAAGTGCTCATGAAGTTGGTCACACCTTAGGTTTTGCTCATAACTTTGCTTCTAGTTCAAATGAAAGATCTTCAGTCATGGATTATCCACATCCGTTATTAAAACTTGATGAAAATAAAATTGATTTTTCTGAAGCTTATTCTGTTGGTATTGGAGATTGGGACAAGGTAAGTGTTGCTTACAGTTACTCTGAAATCAAAGAAGAAGATAAAAAATTACATCTTGATAAGATTCTCAATGATGCATATAAAAGTGGATTAAGGTTTATTACAGACAGTGACGCTAGGTCAAGTTCAGGTTCTCACGTAAATGCTCATCTCTGGGACAATGGAAAAAATGTTACTAATAACTTGAATGATCTTTTTAACATTAGAAAAAAAGCAATTTCAAATTTTTCTAAATTTAATATTAAAAAAGGGGAGCCTTATTCAAAATTAGAAGACCTTTTTGTTCCATTGTATTTTATGCATCGTTATCAAACTGAAGCTGTTATTAAATTAATTGGAGGAATGGATTATAATTATTCAACTAGAGATGACAATCAGTTAATAGTTAAGAATTTAGAATATGAAATTCAAAAGGATGCTTTAAAAGCAGTTTTAAAATCATTAAATGCTAAACATTTAGCAATTCCTAAGAATATTTTAGAATTGTTTCCGCCAAGAGCTTACGGTTATCCAAGTAATAGAGAATCTTTTAGTGGAAGAACTGGTGTTTCTTTTGACCCTTTTAGTGCAGCTCAAACAGCTAGTGAATTTTCAATAAATTTATTGTTAAATGTAGAAAGGTTAAATAGAATTAAGGTTCAAAGTTCCATAGATACTTCAAAGTTTGGTTTAAATCAATTATTTAATGATTTGTTATCATCTACATTTGGAAATAAACTTAAAGGCACATATTTGAACGAAATTCAACATATGATCAATTTAAATATCTTGACATATTTACTCAAAGTTTCAATTGATAAAAATGCATTCTTACAAATTAAAAATAGTGCAATGAAATCAGTAAATTTGATTAAAAATAACCACTATAATAACTTTAAATCTTTCAATGAGGATTACCATTTACTAATTAATGATTTTAATAATAATCCAGAAAAATATAACGGAAAACTTTCAAAAAAAATTCCTGATGGATCTCCAATAGGTACAGAATCTTGTAATTTTAATTATAAATAGTATGGAAATAAATTTAATTAGTGATACAGTTACAAGGCCTTGTAAAAACATGTTAGATTTCATGATGAGTTCTAATGTTGGGGATGATGTTTTTAAGGAAGATCCAACGGTAAATGAATTAGAAAATATGTTAGCTGAAATGTTTGGAAAAGAGTCAGCATTATTTTTCCCATCAGGTACTATGGCTAATCAGACTGCTATAAAAATTCATACCGAGCCTGGAGATCAATTAATATGTGATAAATATGCACATGTTTACAACTACGAAGGGGGAGGTGTAAGTTTTAATAGTGGCGTATCATGCAAACTTATAGACGGACATAGGGGGATGTTTACAAATGAACAAGTCATAAATTCTATTAATCCACCAGATTTTTATCATAGCCCTAAAACCTCATTAGTATGCGTTGAAAATACAACTAATAAAGGAGGTGGAGCATGCTGGGATATTAATGAATTAATTAAGATTAAGGAAACTTGTCTAGATCATAATTTGTCATATCACCTCGACGGAGCAAGGATTTGGAATGCAATGGTCAAAACAAATACTGAACCAACTCAATATGGAAATATATTTGATTCAATCTCTATTTGTTTAAGCAAAGGCCTAGGTTGTCCAGTAGGTTCTGTTTTAATTGGTTCTAGTGAATTTATCAACAAAGCCATAAGAGTAAGAAAAGTGTTAGGAGGTGGAATGAGGCAAGCTGGGTATTTGGCTGCCTGTGGAATTTATGCATTAAATAATAATATTGAAAGATTAAAAGAAGATCATTTAAAAGCGTTTGAAATTGAAAAATTACTTTCAGAAAAACATTATATAAAGAAAGTGGAGGAAGTTGAAACAAATATTTTAATTTTTCAATTAAAATCAAACTATGATTCAAATATTTTTTTAGATAAAATGTTAAAATCTGGTGTTAAGTTAATATCAATGGGAGATAATAAATTAAGGATTGTTACTCACAAAGATTATAATAATGAAATGCATCAAAAATTTATTGAAATAATTACAAACCTTCAAATTTAAAATATGATTAAAAATTCACTTTTTTTATTTGTAAGTATTATGTTTGTCTTTTCTTGTAACAACGAAATTAAACCTCCTTTGAAGAACTCAATTATCCCCCCAAAAGCAGAAAAAATACCAGTTTCATTTAAAAAATTTAACGACATTAGAATTGACGATTATTACTGGTTGAAGGAAAGAGATAATCCCGAAGTTATAGATTACTTAGAAAGAGAGAATGACTATTATGAGAAGATGACTTCACACACACTAGATTTACAAGATAAATTATTTAACGAAATTAAAAATAAAATAAAAGAGGATGATGAATCAGTTCCTTATTTTTTAAATGGATACTGGTATAAAACCAAATATGAAGAAGGTTTAGGCTATCCTATCTACACTAGGTATAAAGATTCTCTTAGTAATAATGAAGAGATTTTATTTAATTGTAATGAATTAGCTGAAAAACACGATTATTTTAATTTATCAAATTTTCAAATTAGTCCTGATAATAAAATAGTTGCATATAGTATCGACACTGTATCTAGAAGATTATATACAATTCAATTTAAAAATTTAGAGACTGGAGAAATTTATAATGACAAAATAATAAATTCATCTGGAAGTTTTGCTTGGGCAAACGATAATTCTACACTTTTTTATACAAATAGAGATGTTAATACACTTAGAAATGATAAAATTTTTAAACATAAATTAGGTACTGACTATGAAAATGATGAATTAATTTATTTTGAGAATGATGAGACTTTTTACACGAACGTATCTAAATCAAAATCTAAAAAATATATTATCATTTCATCATACAGTACTTTAACATCTGAATTTCAATTTTTACCTGCTGACAGTATAAATAAAGATTTTAAGCTTTTTAATAAGAGAAAAAGAGGTGTTGAATATAGTATTAATCATTATGATGATCATTTTTTTATTATTACAAATAAAGACAATGCTTATAATTATAAGTTAATGAAAACCGAAATCAATAAAACGTCAAGTGAAAACTGGACTGATGTAATTGAACATAGAAAAAATATTTTAATAGAGGGAATTGATATTTTTAAAGATCATTTAGTAGTTAGTGAAAGAGTTAATGGATTAAACAGAATTAATATTAAAAAATGGGATGACTCAGAAAATTATTTTTTAAATTTTGACAATGAAACTTTCAGTGCTAATACCACAACAAACTTAGATTTTGATTCAAAAAAGTTAAGATATGCTTACAATTCTTTAAACGAACCTTATTCTGTTGTTGAATTTGATATGACAACTAAAGAAAAGATTATTTTAAAACAACACGAGGTTTTAGACAAAAAATTTAATAAAAATAATTATGTTACAGAAAGAATTTGGGCTGATTCCAAAGATGGAAATCAAATTCCTATTTCATTAATTTATAAAAAAGGAATTAAAAAAGATGGTTCTAATCCACTTTTACTATATGGTTACGGATCATATGGAAATACAATTGACCCCTCTTTTTCAATTAGTAGATTAAGTTTATTGGACAGAGGATTTATATATGCAATTGCTCATGTCAGAGGAAGTGAATATTTAGGTAGAGATTGGTACGAGCAGGGAAAACTATTAAACAAAAAAAATTCCTTCAACGATTTTGTAGATACTACAAAATTTTTGATTTCAAAGGGATATACATCATCCAAACATTGTTATGCTTATGGTGGTTCAGCTGGCGGATTACTTATGGGTGCAGTATTAAATATAGCACCTGAACTTTACAATGGAGTAATTGCTGCTGTCCCTTTTGTTGATGTCATTACTACTATGCTCGATGAAACTATTCCGTTAACAACTAGTGAATATGATGAGTGGGGAAATCCAAACCAAAAACAATATTATAATTATATGATGTCATATTCTCCATATGATAATGTGTCAAAAGTAAATTATCCTAATTTACTTGTAACAACAGGTCTTCATGATTCACAAGTCCAATATTGGGAACCAGCAAAATGGGTGGCAAAACTTAGAGATTATAAGCTTGATAAAAATTATTTATTTTTAAATACTAACATGGAAACAGGTCACGGAGGTTCATCTGGAAGATTTGAAGCCATAAAAGATTTAGCTAAAGAATATGCATTTATATTAGATCTTGAAAATATTTATGATTAGTATAATTTGGTTCTGAATGCTTTTTTTAAGTAATTTGTGTGCTTAAATGCTACCAAAAGCAATTTATGAGTAAAAAAGTTAAAGCTTTTAATAATGTTCTTGAGTTAATAGGTAATACGCCTCTTGTCAAACTAAATAAAATTGTCGAAGAGATTCCTGGCGATTTTTATGCCAAAGTAGAAGCATTTAATCCTGGTCATTCTAATAAAGATAGAATTGCACTTCATATAATTGAGACTGCTGAAAAAAAGGGTTTACTAAAACCAGGGTCAACAATTATTGAAACAACATCTGGAAATACAGGTTTTAGTTTGTCAATGGTAAGTATAATTAAAGGTTACAATTGTATATTGGCAGTATCATCAAAATCTTCTCCTGACAAAATAGACATGTTAAAATCTATGGGAGCTAAAGTTTATGTTTGTCCGGCACATGTAAGTGCAGACGATAAAAGATCTTATTATCAGGTAGCAAAAAGATTACATGAAGAAATTAAAGGTTCTTTTTATATAAATCAGTATTTCAATAAATTAAACACAGAAGCTCATTTTAACTCTACAGGCCCTGAGATATGGGGTCAAACTAATGGTCAAATAACTCATTTAGTAGCAAGTAGTGGTACAGGTGGAACAATTTCTGGAATAGGTCAGTTTCTAAAATCTAAAAATCCAGATATAAAAATTATTGGAGTTGATGCATACGGTTCAGTCTTAAAAAAATATCATGAAACTAAAGAGTTTGATGAGGATGAAATTTATCCTTACAGAATTGAGGGGCTTGGTAAAAATTTAATACCAACTGCTACTGATTTTGATATTATAGATTTTTTCGAAAAAGTAAATGACGAACAAAGTGCTCATTCATCAAGAGAAATAGCATTTAAAGAAGGTATGTTTGTTGGATACACATCTGGAGCTGCCATGCAGGCGGTTAAGCAGCTTTCAAAAAACAATGTTTTTAATAAAGACAGTGTTGTTGTAATGATTTTTTGCGATCACGGTTCAAGATACATGAGTAAAATTTATAATGATAAATGGATGTCTGATCAAGGATTCTTTGACTCAGAAAAAACTCAATTAGAAAAACCTATTGAATACATAAAATAAGTGTTATTTTTGTTTAATACTTTACAAATAAAAAATGAACGATTTATTTGACAAAATAATTTCAAACAAGGGACCTTTAGGACAATACGCAAAAGTAGCTGAAGGTTATTTTGCTTTTCCTAAATTGGAAGGTCCTATTAGTAATAGAATGAGTTTTAACGGAAAGAAAGTTATCACATGGAGTGTTAATGATTATTTAGGACTTGCTAACCACCCTGAAATAAGAGAATTTGATGCTGAAGCTGCTAAGCAATATGGATCAGCTTACCCAATGGGAGCTAGACTTATGTCTGGGCATACTCATTTACATGAAAAACTTGAAATTGAATTAGCTGATTTCGTTAATAAAGAAAAAGCATATGTTCTTAATTTCGGTTATCAAGGAATTTTATCTACAGTAGATTCATTAGTTTCTAAAAATGATGTAATTGTTTATGACATGGATTGTCATGCATGTATAGTTGATGGAGTAAGACTGCATGTTGGAAAGAGGTTTACATTTAAGCATAACGATATTGATAGTTTAATAATTAATTTAGAAAGAGCTACCAAAATTGCAGAAAAAACCGGTGGTGGTATTTTAGTTATTTCTGAAGGAGTTTTTGGAATGAGAGGAGAGCAAGGAAAGATAAAAGAGATCACAGCTTTAAAAAATAAATATAAATTTAGACTATTAGTCGATGACGCACACGGTTTTGGAACCTTAGGGGAAACAGGAGCTGGAGCAGGAGAGGAACAAGGTGTACAAGATCAGATTGACGTTTATTTTGCGACTTTTGCAAAATCAATGGCGAGTACAGGTGCATTCATCGCTGCTGATAAAATGATTATTGATTATTTAAAATACAATATGAGGTCACAAGTATTCGCAAAGTCTTTGCAAATGCAACTTGTAGCGGGAATATTGAAGAGACTCGAAATGTTAAAAACTATGCCTGAATTAAGATCTAAATTATGGGATAATGTAAGAGCACTTCAAAGTGGATTAAAAGATCAAAACTTTGATTTAGGAAAAACACAAAGCTGCGTAACTCCCGTTTTTTTAAAAGGAGATATTCATGAAGCTTTTGTTATGGTAAAAGAGTTAAGAGAAAAATATTTTATTTTTTGCTCAATTGTTGTTTATCCTGTTATTCCCAAAGGGTTTATTCTATTAAGATTGATACCTACAACTTCTCATAATATAGACGATGTAAATGAAACACTTTCTGCATTTTCTAAAATTAGATCTAAATTAAATGACGGTACTTACAAGAAAATTGCTGAAAAACTTAAAATGATCTGATGCTTTAAATGGGATTATTTAGTTCTTTTTAAATATGATAAATTACACAGTAAAAAAAAATCACTAATTTTGGTAATAATATAAGCGTTATGAAGCCAAAAAAAATACTCAACGCTAATGAAATTTCAACCATACTACACAGGTTGTCTTTCCAGTTAATTGAAGATCATAATTTATTTAATGACACTGTAATAATTGCAATCCAACCCAGAGGTGGTCTTTTGGCAAAAAGAATTTTGGAGCTCATAAATAGATACGAAAAAAACAACAATTTAAAACTTGGTAATTTAGATATAACTTTTTTTAGAGATGATTTTAGAAGATCTGAAAAAGTTCTTAAAGCTAGTGCTACTGAAATTGACTTTTCAATTGAGAATAAGACAGTTGTGTTAGTTGATGATGTTTTGTTTACTGGGAGAAGTATTAGAGCTGCTTTAAATGCTATTCAGTCATTTGGAAGACCAAAAGGAGTTCAATTATTAACGCTAATTGACAGAAGGTTTTCAAGAGAATTACCAATTCAACCTGACTATTGTGGTACTCAAGTTGATTCTAGGTTAAATGAAAAGGTAATTGTTAATTGGAGTGAAAATGATTTAGAAGATTCGGTTTATTTATATAAAAATAAAAAATGAGTAGTTTAAGCGTAGATAATTTATTGGGAATAAAATATTTAAATAAAGACGATTTAAATTTAATTTTCAAAAGTTCCCCAAGTTCCAGTATGATCTAATGTAATTTTATGATCTTGACGACTTGATGATGCTTTAATTAAATATCCACCTCCAGATGC
>ENA-UOYH01000772-UOYH01000772.1-marine-metagenome-genome-assembly--contig:-NODE-772-length-10332-cov-7.635397_pt1 | contig 10332 bp, 7 predicted proteins | sample MGYA00238175_ERZ767261 | MGnify/ENA primary metagenome ERZ767261 (study PRJEB28946, sample SAMN06267185) | marine metagenome | isolation source: Columbia River Estuary | place: USA:Columbia River Estuary...
AGTTATTGGGACTTTTCGTAAATGGGGATGCCGGCTCAAATCTGCGTAAGCAATTTTCAACCGGTGGGCAATCAGTTGTTGGGACTTTTCGTAAACGTGATGCCGGCTCAAATCTGCGTAAGCAATTTTCAGCCGGGGGGCGCTCAGTTTATTGGGACTCTTCGTAAATGGGGAAGCCGCCCCAAATCCGCCTATGCGATTTTCAGCCGGGGGACAATTAGGTATTGGGACTTTTCGTAAATGGGGATGCCGGCTCAAATCTGCATAAGCAATTTTCAGCCGGGGGGCAATCAGTTATTGGGACTTTTCGTAAATTGGAATGCCGGCTCAATTCTGCGTAAGCAATTTTCAGCTCGAGGGCAATCAGTCATTGCGATTTGATAGCTCATAAGTTTTCGAATTGACTTTTCGAAACAGCGGCTGTCATTGACTGATCCCATGGAGTTCCATAATCGAGGATGTAGTGCAAGAGCTCATAATTTTTCGAATTGACTTTTTGAAACATCTCTAAAAATTGCATGAATTTTCAAAAACTGTTGTGAACTTTATTGTGACTGTTTCCTCAGGGCAAAATGAGGAAACGATGCCGCCTCAAATATGCGTAAGCAATTTTTAGCCGGAGTGCGCTCAGTTATTGGAACTTTTCGTAAATGGGATGCCGGCTCAAATCCGCCAAAGCAATTTTCTGCCGGGGGGCTCTCAGTTATTGGGACTTTTCGTATGTTGGGATGCCGGATCAAATCTGTGTAAGTAATTTTCAGCGGGGGGGCGGTCAGATGCCGGCTCAAATCTGCGTAAGTAATTTTCAGCCGGGGGGCGCTCAGCTATTGGGACTCTTCGTAAATGGGGATGCCGGCCCAAATCCGCCCATACGATTTTCAGCCGGGGTGGCAATCAGTTATTGGGACTTTTCGTAAACTGGGATGCCGGCTCAAATCTGCGTAAGCAATTTTCAGCCGGGGGGAATCAGTCATTGGGACGTTTAGTAAATTGGGATGCCGGCTCAAATCTGCATAAGCAATTTTCAGCCGGGGGGCAATTAGTTATTGGGACTTTTCGTAAATGGGGATGCCGGCTCAAATCTGCGTAAGCAATTTTCAACCGGTGGGCAATCAGTTATTGGGACTTTTCGTAAACGTGATGCCGGCTCAAATCTGCGTAAGCAATTTTCAGCCGGGGGCGGGAAGGTTATTGGGACTCTTCGTAAATGGGGAAGCCGCCCCAAATCCGCCTATGCGATTTTCAGCCGGGGGACAATTAGTTATTGGGACTTTTTGTAAACGGGGATGCCGGCTCAAATCTGCGTAAGCAATTTTCAGCCGGGGGGGAATCAGTTATTGAGACTTTTTGGATATGGGATGCCGGCTCAAATATGCGTAAGCAATTTTCAGCCGGGGGGCGTTCAGTTATTGGGACTTTTCTGAAATGGGGATGCTGGCTCAAATCCGCCCAAGCGATTTTCAGAGGGGGGTAAATCAGTTATTGGGACTTTTCGTAAATTGGGATGCCGGCTCAAATCTGCGTGAGCAATTTTCAGCCGGGGGGCAATCAGTTGTTGGGACTTTTTGTAAATGGGATGCCGGCTCAAATCTGCGTAAGCAATTTTTCTTGGGGGCGCTCAGTTATTGGGACTCTTCGTAAACGGGGATGCCGGTTTAAATCCGCCATAGCGATTTTTGGCGCGTAAGCAATTTTCAGCAGGGGGGCCATTAGTTATTGGGACTTTTCGTAAATGGGATGCCGGCTCAAATCTGCGTGAGCAACTTTCAGCCGGGGGGCAATCAGTTATTGGTCCTTTTGTAAATTGGAATGCCGGCTCAATTCTGCGTAAGAAATTTTCATCTCGGGGGCAATCAGTTATTGCAACCTGATAGCTCATAAGTTTTCGAATTGACTTTTCGAAAAAGCGGCTGTCATTGACTGATCTGACGGAGTTCCATAATCAATGATGTAGTGCAAGAGCTCATAATTTTTCGAATTGACTTTTTGAAACATCTCTAGAAAATTGAATGAATTTCAAAAAACTGTCGTGAACTTGATTTTGACTGTTTCTTAAGGACAAAATGAGGAAACGATGCCGCCTCAAATATGCGTAAGCAATTTTTAGCCGGAGGGCGCTCAGTTATTTGGATTTACGTAAATGGTGATGCCGGCTCAAATCCGCCCAAGCAATTTTCAGCCGGGGGGCAATCAGTTATTGGGACTTTTCGTATATTGGGATGCCGGCTCAAATCTGCGTAAGTAATTTTCAGCGGGGGGACAATCAGATGCCGGCTCAAACCTGCGTAAGCAATTTTCAGCCGGGGGTGCTCAGTTATTGGGACTCTTTGTAAATGGGGATGCCGGCTCAAATTAGGGTTGCCATAATTGATGTAATCCCTCCACCACGAAGATGTCGTCTCCCACACTGAAGCGCCAGAAGACAGAGGAGCAGGGAGGTGAACGGTCCCCCCCTGCCCCGCTAACAGCCACCCTCAACAACATCCTGAACGAGTCATTGCGTCACATCGCGTCATACCTGCCGTCGATTAGCAGGGCAACGTTCGCCACAGCGGTGATGGTGGGTTCAACGGAGGCGACCCTATCACGTATTGCCGAGCAGGGGACCATGATAACACTGGGGGCGCAGACAAAAGCATCTGCCATCATGGGAGGCGATACAGAGACTGGTGCTTTAGTCGAAACGGAGTGGGAAACGCTGGACTTCTCGGAAGATTTGGAGCTCGCATCAAAGATTGACGACGTCGGCATTGCGGCAGTGCTGTGCCTCGCCGGCGCGCACCTAAAGCATCTCAAACTCCCCCTCATGGGGGGTCGCGCTACGGGAAGGGGAATGGCAGTGCTGGGGCACTCGACGGTGCTAGAGACGATATCCATGGACCCATTGCGGTGGTACAAGAGGCCAGACAATCGATTCATGAAAGATGAAGTGTTTAACATGGTGGACACCCTCCTTGATGTCAATGAGAACTCGTTCAGGCGACTGCACAGCCCCGGCCCGAACTGTGCCGATAAATTTGCGCACCTACTGAGGAATCGCGTGGGAGTGATGAACTTGCACTCTGGATGCGTTTACTTCGGGGTCACTTATGACGACCTGGATGAAACCAGATTTGACGACCTAGATAAGTGCTACAGCTGCCACGAGGTGGCAGTAAACAGGTGTTATAATTGCGAAAAGAGGATGAGGTGCATCAATGGAAAATGCTGTGAGGGCAGAGACATTGCAATTTGCCAGGGGTCTTCGCCATGGGAGCGAAGTTGCACCAAATTTCTGTGTGAGGAGTGCAAGGATCGAGATGATGTGAGCAGAGGCAAGAAAGTGTTTGAATGCAACCAAGTTGAACAGTCAGGAGGCAGGCACTGTCTTTGTCTTGGATGCATGCAGAGACGCTGCCGAATGCATGTGGATGCAGATTATGGGCAGCGGCAGGCACAACTTGGAGTCGATCCCGGACCCGAATGTCGACACTGCATTGCCTATGTCCTCAGGGATATGTTTATAACCCTTAATTTATAAAGTCTACATTATGCCTAAACCAATCTACAGCCTTTGTCTAGAGTTACCTCCCACACATCTCCACAAATCCAGGCTATCACCATTCTGCGAAGTAACCCAGTCAGTACGTCTCAGGAGCAGTAGATTTGTGCACTATTAGATTGGCCAAACCGCAGAGACAGACAAATTACACGGACAAATTGAAATGTGACACTCCAAAAGATAAATGGCGCCATTTAGCGATCACGTGGTTCGCACGAGCTTCGGAGGGCTGTTAATGTCGTAACTGATTCACAACTGTCACAAAGATCAAAAAAGAGCTACCAATCACTAAGAAAACACAAAACATCATATCGAGCAAGGACCGCACAAGACAGATGTGCATTGTCCATTTTGCTGTTATTGGAAAAAGATTTGCGATGATTTTTGGGTCAAACTCGACGTATCAAATATATCGAATCCTGTGTAGATTTTGGATCATTCATGAGAATGAATGGCGAATGTCTGTACGCCGTGCAAAGAACAGCTGTTTGGCCGTGGTTCGGACCGGAGCTTGCAAGCTTTGAGCGAACGAAGCTCATGCCAAACGAGCAGTCAATTTCGCGCCATAGAGCGGAGCGGAGCTTGCAAGCACCATCTGATTGATGAGGAAGTCTCATAATTTCTTTATTTGACCCACTTGGATTGGGTGACTTCCGGAACGGTTTCGACTTGCGCTCTGCCTTCACAACTAGATGCCATCTATGGTTGACGATAATGAAAATAATGGCGTCAGTGTTGATGTGGCCAGCCCTGAATATGTGCATCTTCATCTTCTTCCAAGTAAATTATCACTTCTTCTTCTTCACGAGAACGATCAAACTCAGTCACAGAGATACATATCATCAATAGCTGAAGATTCTGATTATTCCGGCACGATTGAGAGCGAAAGTTTGCGTGTTTACAATCCCTTTTACTCCGCCGATGTGAACGTCAGACAATTTATCGAACCTTGTAAATTTTTGCCCTACGAAACCCCCAACGACAAAAGAAAGAATATTGCATGGGCTACATGTATCCCTGGTAGAAGATCTGAAGGCTGTCTTATTGCGGGAGACTTCACTTCTGTTCTTGCGTCATATGAAAATGTTACTGATGACGAGGAGGCATCGGCCCCCCTTTTCAAGACTTGGGAGCATGACAGAGACCTGCTGGCATCACCATCCTCCCAACAAAGTCCACTTCAAGCCATCCCTCCCAATCTAGAAATATTATTAAAAGGTGTGCTGTTTTTGAGAGGAACAAGACCTAATGTGCCTTTCGATTTGGATGCTGAATTACAGCGCCTTGATCCAAAAATTGTCACTCCCTCACGCGAACCTGACAAATTACGTATGGCGCTATCTAAGATTTATCTTGAAGAGGTGTCCAATCTCAAACCACCGAACGCACCGATAGATGAGCTAGTGACTTTCATTGAGGATAGGGACTGGATAAGTGACCGTGTTTGGGGCTGCGACAAGGATGAATTTCTGAAGAAGATTTCAAGAGTACAGAATGATTCAACAAAAAGGACAGTGCTACGCGACTACATCTACTACAACATGGCATGGGTGACCAAGCTGATGGTTCTACCTGTTGATTCACTTCACAGAACTGCAGCAGCAGACTCTGCACTCAGAGGCATTCCTCCACCTGGGGCCCACCCAGCCCTTGTGAATCACGTTAGAAATTTTGGCAAAAATCTCACTCACAATGACTACAAGCTAGCGGAAGAATTCAACGGTCAGACCAATGTCATAGAAGACTTAATTACACTCAAGTGCACCGTACCGACCACGATCAACGACAAATTTATCGATAGCATGAAAATTTTATCGGCCACTGCCCAGGATAAGGGAACTCATCAGATGTCTCATAACATGGTTCACATGCTTCGCTTAATTTTGCCTGCAGTTTCTAAACAATTGGGAGAGGAATTTCTCATGGGGTCGAGAGATAAGAGACATGGATTGGTCAGAATCTTGCGTGGGTTGCCGCTTCACGGTCGAAGGGAATCGTTTAGACAGATTCTAGTCTCAGACAATATGTGCAAAAGTGAAGAAGAAGCAGATAATGTCGCGGGGGAGCTTCAGGGTAATGCCAAAGATTTTGATGATTCGTACCTATGCGAAGTCTACATAATACTCTGGGTCAAGAAATTCTCAAAGGTTTTTCTCGAGACGCTGAAGGAATACATCATATCTCATCCCAAAATTATCCTAATTGACGAGGAGTTGAATCTGAAGGAAGTTGAACACATGACAGAGGAAGGGTTTCTGCGAATCTTCCATTCCGCTTCTGAATCCAAGGACACGAAATATACTCTCGACATGTACAGAGAATCCATCAATAAGCCAACATTGTTACACAACGCGCGTGGAGAATGCAATGTCGGAAAGTCGTCTAGAACTTGGGACCCATTCAACAAACATCCTTTCAGAATACCCCAAGCAGATGGTGAGCCTTTTCCGCAATACGTAGTGGATCTTGTTTGGTTATCGATGCTATCAAACTTGTCCGAAGGGTGTAACAACGCAATTACGACCTTTATTACCAAGACGGCAAAGTTTCCACAGCGGAGTCCCGATCAGTCTGGGAAAACAAGGGGCAGGAGAACTGTGAGGTGTTTATTGTTGGTTGTATCATATGTTTCAAAAGTAACCAAACAGTTCTTCTCTAAGACTGTTTTCGTCCCTAGCAAGAGCAAGACTAAACAATGGATAAAGGCCGCGAAGCACTGCAATCTGAGATCGATGACGCAAGAACTCTTGGCACTCATGAGCGCCGTAGAAAACACATGTCCCCTATTTACATATTTAGGTCAAAATCCGGCACAACCGGAGTGGGCAAAAAACCCCACAGACGATTTTCAAAAGATGTTGAATAAGAATGGTTGGATCATTGGGAAGCAAATGCTTGAGGACTACATCTGTCTCTTGACGGTGACGTTCATCATGCACGTGTACAGAACCACCAAGGAAATCCAAGATGTGAAAGACAAGGCCACAGTAGCGGCTAGGATGACAGAGATTGTGCTATCTAGTCTGGTTATGGATTGTAATAAAATGGCAAGTGTAGAGACGGATTTTGGGGATTGGACAGCGAACGGAGTGGACGACTTGCAAGTTACACCACATCCGAACGAAGTCCCCGATTTTCCCCACGATGTTGGATATCCTTTGTGTACCATTGTCCAAGCAGCGCGAAGAAGTACAAACTTCGAGGCGACCCAAAGGATTGCTGAATTTCAGGACAAGCTCACGTATGATTTGGCTTGGAGTATCGTTGAGGTAGAGATGGATGCTGCTGTTGCCCCCAGTAAACCACCTCCCTCTGGAAATCCAACGCAGTCAGCAGGGGAGATAGCACCAACAACACCATTGAAAGATAAAGAACGAACCCCAACAATACCGACGCCACCGACGACATCACCCGAGACACTCAGAAGGAGAGCAGAAGCACCAATAACAACGAAGGAGACATCCACAACGGGAAAAAAAGGAACCATAACAACAAAGAAGGGAAAAAACACAACAAGTAAAGGGAATAAGAGAAAAAGGAAAACGAACCCCTTATTAGAAGCTCCGAAAGAGTGGAGGACAAGAGTGTTTCCTGTTTGTCTTACTATTTGTCAAGGCCAAGAAGAAACTCTTGAACAATTGACCGATGATCAACTGAAATCTTTCTTCCGTGAGAGGGTGAATACTGAATTCCTCGAAGAGATCGCTTTCAAATCGCTCATCATCACTGCCCGAAAATGTATTGAAAAAAAAGAGGAAGACCGCAGGGAAAAGGCTTATATGCAATCGGTGTATGATGATGATATTAGTGAAGAAGACGATGAGAATGACAATGAAGAAAACAGTTCCAAACGTCATCAAACAGGGAACCCTTTTATTATCGATGAAGCAGACCAAGCAGGCGGCAAGGAGGACGAGGAAGAGGAACGTGATTTAAACAATCCTGACGAATATGATTTCGAAGATCCTATGATAAACGATGAATCGTCTTTAAGCAATGCAGATGGGCAAGATGGAGGCAAAGATGAGAGGCCCTCCAATGAGTCTTCGTCATCGTCAGAGGAAGGCTCCGATGATGATTCTTCATCGTCAGGTAACACGGCGACTTCAAACGGATCAACGAATAATGTGGATAGGAGTTCCTCCGATGAGTCTTTCTGCTTGAATTCTAAGGTGTCAACGATTAATGTGGCGGCTGTCGACAAGGGCAATGGAGAACGGAAAGATAGAGGCAAGAAGTTGTTACCATCAGTGGCAGGTGCCGATAGAGGCAAGAAGCTTCCATCATCGCCAGTTACCTCGGTGAATTCTAAGGAATCAACGAATCATGTGGCGGCTATTGACAAGGGCAATGGAGAACCATTACCGTTTCAGGAAAATGCGCATGGTATAGAATCTCCTTCGGATGAAATCCAAAACAACATCTGGGAATTACTCCATGCAACATCGGCTCTCAAAGATGACTCAACAATGGAGAATCTTGGTGACAACTGGTCTGATACTTATGCCCGGCTCTGATAACGATAATCCTTAAAACAGTCATTTTGTAAAAAGGACATTATTGCCAAGACAAACGTGTAAGTATTGTCTCATAATAAGCAACTCTAAATGTGTTAGTTCTGTGTAGACTTGTTTTACTTGTGGAATTTTATCGTGGAGTCCCATGACTAATAAAAAGAAGTGCAAAAATAGCAAGAAGACATCTCGTCTCCTTCTATCATTTGCCCACACTTTAAAATACAAATATGTTGGCGAACGTAGACAAGGCTTGAGTGCCAAGGAGCAGACATTCCTCCTCGACGGTCACCCTATGCCACACTTGCACCATCCCCTTACTCTGAATGGGACACGCACAAAAAAGGCTCGACCAAGGGTGCAGCTCACTGAGGAACATGCTATAAAACTGCAGATGCCCATGATTGATGAACGATCGGGTGAAGTCACCGAAATCATATTCCCCAATGGAAGAGTAAACTATGTTCTGTTGGCAAGGAGGAATAGCAGGTGCCCAGCACTTAATGCACTGCACAAACACATGGACGAGCACGGAGCAGAACTGGACAAGTTTTTGTCAAAATTGGATCGGAATCGCTTGAAAGATGACCTCGGCGGCGGTCGGTACATTGTATCTGGGTTTGGGAACATGGGCCGAAATGTATCTAAAACTGTCCGCCCCCCAACGCAGCCAGCTTTGAGGAAGTCACTCAAATTTGTGGAGCATGAGACGTTGGCAAAAATGATCGGAAGAATATTTTCACACATTTCCGAGTGCATTGCCAAGCATTGCGGTAATGTGCATGAACAAAATCAAGCTCTTATGCAAAATCGCAACCTGGTTTGGCCATCTCTGGAACACCAGAACAATTCAAAATGGAACTGGATGTCTTCGCAGTTCATTGTGAGGCGGTGGGGACCGGCCTTGACGACTGACTGGCCTCCTGAGAAGGATATCGTAGCCGCACACACGGACACGGGCGACCTTGACTGCACAACATTCAACTGCTACAGAACAGGAGGAGGACTAAGAGGTAAAGGCGGACCTGTAGCCAGCACAGACTTTGCTGCTTTCGAAAAAGCTACAGGAGGGGCGGGTTATCGAGTTAAGACTTGCATTGAGGACACCATTGTTGTGGTTGTTTTGAACAGCAAAAGACAGCTTCATGGTTGCATCAAAAGCGCAGATGATTTTATCCAGGATGATTTGGCGTGGACCACTCGTATCATACCATACATACCACAGGGCGTATACAATTGGATGATATCTCATCCAGGGGACATCCCATTTGTGGATATACCGTAGTTTTCTAAACAGTATCCTGTAGAGATTGAGAATTTCAGGTCAAGATTTTTCGAACCTATGTTTCGCGCCGAAACTTCGATAAACGCTTCGGAACTTAGTAGTTTTCAGCCGGGGGCAATCAGTTATTGGGACTTTTCGTAAATTGGATGGCAATCAGTTATTGGGACTTTTCGTAAATGGGATGCCGGTTCAAATCTGCGTAAGCAATTTTCAGCCGGGGGCAATCAGTTATTGGGACTTTTCGTAAATTGGGAAGCCGTCTCAAATCTGCGTAAGCAATTTTCAGCCGGGGGCGCTCAGTTAGTGGGACTTTTCGTAAATTGGGATGCCGGCTCAAATCTGCGTAAGCAATTTTCAGCCGGGGGGCGCTCAGTTATTGGGACTCTTCGTAAATGGGATGCCGGCTCAAACCTGCGTAAGCAATTTTCGGCCGGGGGGGGCAATCAGTTATTGGGACTTTTCGTAAATGGGATGCCGGTTCAAATCTGCGTAAGCAATTTTCAGCCGGGTGCAATCAGTTATTGGGACTTTTCGTAAATTGGGAAGCCGGCTCAAATCTGCGTAAGCAATTTTCAGCCGGGGGGCAATCAGTTATTGGGACTTTTCGTAAATGGGGATACCGGCTCAAATCTGCGTAAGCGATTTTCAGCCGGGGGGCTATCAGTTATTGGGACTTTTCGTAAATTGGGTGCCGGCTCAAATCTGCGTAAGCAATTTTCAGCCGGGGGCTATGGAAACATTGGTTGGAACTTCTGCCAAAACTTCAATGTTTCATGAATCATTTAGAAACTTCCCATCCCTAGTACGCTGCCGTTAAAAAATTGATTAGTAACCTTTTCACTGAATACGGTCACAATTTTTTGATCTGATCATCGATATCATCTATTTCTGATTTCAAACGAACTTGAGAAAAACTTCAGCCGGGGGGCTATCAGTTATTGGGACTTTTCGTAAATTGGGTGCCGGCTCAAATCTGCGTAAGCAATTTTCAG
>ENA-UOYH01000778-UOYH01000778.1-marine-metagenome-genome-assembly--contig:-NODE-778-length-10245-cov-3.293175_pt1 | contig 10245 bp, 9 predicted proteins | sample MGYA00238175_ERZ767261 | MGnify/ENA primary metagenome ERZ767261 (study PRJEB28946, sample SAMN06267185) | marine metagenome | isolation source: Columbia River Estuary | place: USA:Columbia River Estuary...
CATCCCCTTACCAATTTTATTTACTAAATTTAAATAGATGAAAATCAAGTTTTTAAATTCTAAAAAAAACGATTCTAGGACCTGTTTTTTTAAAACTATAAAATTGACTTTCCGATAGGGAATTTTTCTCTAATCTTATCTAAACTTAAATGATGAATGCTCCCAATATGTGTATGTTGTTTGGTATTAGTGGCCTCATAGGTTCCATTTATTACTGTAGCTCCTATTTGCTGATAGGCTTCTCTAAAAGACAGTCCGTCCATAACTAAATTATTAATGGAATCTACGGTACTCAAATGTTTGTATTTTTCATCCTGTAAATTAATTTTCTTTACTTGAATTTGCTGAATTGAGTAATTAAAAATTTCCAAGACAGTCTTCATTTCTTCGAGGGCTGAGATCATATTTTCTTTTAATAGTTGAAAATCTCTATGATAGCCACTCGGCAAATTATTAGTAATTAGAATCATTTCAATTTGCAATGCCTGAATTTTATTTGATTTTCCACGTATCAATTCAAATACATCTGGATTCTTTTTATGTGGCATAATACTACTCCCAGTGATTAATGTATCTGGAAAAGCAATAAAATCAAAATTCTGACTCATATACAAGCAAATATCCATTGCAAATCTAGAAAGGGTATTTGCTAAACTACCTAAAGCAGCCGCAATAGTTCTCTCATTTTTCCCTCTACCCATTTGAGCAGCAACCACGTTAAACTTAAGTGTTTCAAAACCAAGCTCTTTAGTTGTAAATTCTCTATCTACAGGAAATGAACTTCCATAACCTGCTGCAGAGCCAAGAGGATTTTGGTTTACTGTTTTAAAGGCTGCATCAAGCACATAAACATCGTCTATAAGTAATTCTGCATAAGAAGAAAACCACAAACCAAAAGAAGATGGCATAGCTACTTGCAAATGTGTATAGCCTGGCAATAAAGAACTTTTGTGAATTTCCGCGAGTTCTAGTAATGTATTAAAGAAAGTACCTGTAAACTCTTTAATAGTGCTTAATTGCTCTTTATAATACAACTGTAATGCCACTAATACTTGATCATTTCTTGATCTTGCAGTATGAATTTTCTTACCAACTTCTCCAAACATACTAGTTAGTTCAAATTCTATCTTAGAATGCACATCTTCAAATTGAGCTTCAATGACAAAGCTTCCTTCTTCAATTTGTTTAGCTAAAATTGATAATCCTTTTTCTAGTAGCTGTAATTCTTTTGAAGTAACAATTCCAATAGAAGCTAACATTTTGGCGTGCGCTACTGAAGCTTGCACATCATATTTTGCAATATGAATGTCTATTTCTCTGTCATTCCCTACTGTAAACTGCTCTATTAGCTGGTCTATTTTTATGCCTTTATCCCAAAGTTTCATTTCTTATAATTTTTTAATTCTTAAAATTCAAAAGCAAGAGATTAGAGTACTTTGCTAAAAAACAAGACTACTCTCTTATCTTTATTCTTATAGTATTTGTTCTAATATCTTTATGTACAACTCTATACCTTGTTCAATTTCTTGTAAATAAATAAATTCATCTGCCGTATGAGAGCGGGTACTATCTCCAGGACCTAATTTTAAGGAAGGGCAGTCTAATACAGATTGATCTGATAATGTTGGAGACCCATAGGTTTTTCTTCCCAAAGCAATTCCTGCTTTCACCAATTCGTGCTCAACTGGAATGCAAGATGAATTTAATCGTAAGCTTCTGGGAGTTATGGTTGTGCATGGCGATTCTTTTTCTAGAATCTCTGCAATTTTTTGGTTGCTATATAGATCATTTACGCGAACATCTATCACCAACTCAACTTCTGCTGGAATGGCATTATGTTGCTTACCTGCGTTCATTTGAGTAACAGTCATTTTTACATCACCCAAACTTTTGGAAGTCTTTTTAAATTGAAAGCTCTCAAACCATTGTAAAACATCTATGGTATTGTAAATAGCGTTATCATCATTTAGATGTGCTGCATGACTTGGAGTTCCACTAACTTTTGCATCAAAAACCACCAAGCCTTTTTCTGCAATGGCTAATTGCATTAAGGTGGGTTCTCCAACAATTGCAACAGCAACTTCTGGAATAATAGACAACATACTGTTTAACCCGTTTTTACCACTACTCTCCTCCTCAGCAGAAGCAACAACTACCAAATTGTATTTTAAATTCTTATGATGGTAGAAATAGGTAAATGTTGCTAATAATGAAACCAAACAACCACCGGCATCATTACTTCCTAACCCATATAATTTTCCGTTTTCAACGATGGCTTTGAAAGGATCTTTAGTAAATGCTTTATTGGGTTGAACAGTATCATGATGAGAATTCAATAAAAATGTTGGTTTGCTTTCATCAAAATATTTATTGACTGCCCACACATTATTTTGTGTTCTTTGATACGCTATTTTATTTTCTAGAAACCAAGATTCTATAAGTAGAGCCGTGTTCTGTTCTTCAGATGAAAACGACGATGTTTCTATTAAATTTTTGAGTAATGCAATAGCATCAATTGTTAGCTTTTCTATTCTCATTTTTATTGAATTGTTGTACATCTAAATTCTTTATTAAAAAGCATGTCAGACTTTCCGATACACACTTTTGAAACATTCTTTTCTAAAGCATAAAAACAATTATCTAATTTTGGAATCATTCCTTCATTTATAATTCCTGAACTCTTTAATTCTTGATAGCTTACCTGATTTATTTTTTCAATCACAGAGTCATTGTTATCTATATTTTTTAAGACACCTTTTTTTTCAAAACAGTAATACAGTTGTACTGTATAAAGTTCAGAAAAAGCAATCGCTAATTCTGAAGCAATAGTATCTGCATTTGTATTTAATAATTGTCCTTTTTCATCATGAGATATTGCAGAAAAAATATTTGCTATATTATTATCTATCAATATTTTAATAACACTTATATTAACCTTTACTATATCTCCAGCAAAACCATAATTTATTGGAGTTTCAGGCCTTTTATTAGCAATAATTGTATTTCCGTCTGCGCCAGAAAACCCAACAGAATTACATCCAAAACTTTGTAGTTTAGCTACAATATTTTTATTTATTTTACCGGCATAAACCATGGTTATAATGTCTAAAGTTTCTGCATTTGTAACCCTTCTTCCGTCTATTAATTGAACTGGAATATTCATTTTATTAGATAAATCTGAAGCTAATTTACCTCCTCCATGAACTAAAATTTTTGGTCCATTTAAACTTGAAAAATCTTTTAAAAAAGAGAGTAAACTAACTTCGTTATTTATGATATTTCCACCTATTTTTATAACTTTTAGTGTTTTCATTACAATGTTTTTAAAATATTTTTTAACACTATTTGAGCCGCATAAGTTCTATTATTTGCTTGTTCAATCACCAGAGAGTTTTCACCATCTAAAACTGCATCTTCTACTACAACATTTCTTCTTACTGGTAAACAATGCATAAACTTTGCATTTCCTAATTTCTCATTGGTTAACATCCAGTTTTCATCTTCAGATACAATTTTACCGTAATCATGATAATTACTCCAGTTTTTAGCATATACAAAATCCGCATCTTTTAAGGCCTCGTCTTGGTTATAGCTAACAGGTACACCTTTAGTAATGTTAGAATTTAATTCATATTGTTTTGGATGCGTAATCAAAAGATCTACATCTATTTCTTTCATTATGTTAATAAAAGAGTTCGCTACAGCATGAGGTAATGCTTTTGGATGAGGCGCCCAGGTTAAGACAACTTTTGGTCTTGAAGTTGTTTTCAATTCACTAATAGTAATAGCATCTGCAAGCGCCTGTAATGGATGTGCCGTAGCACTTTCCATATTAACAATTGGTACTGAAGCATATTTTACAAAACTATGAAGCACCTGCTCTGTTTCGTCTTTTTCCTTGTTTGTAAGGGTAGGAAATGCTCTAATAGCAATAATATCTCCATATTGAGATATAACATTAGCAGCTTCCTTAATATGCTCTGCTTTGGCAAGATTCATAATAGTTCCATTGTCATATTCTAAATTCCAACAATCATTAATATTTAGAACCATCACATCCATCCCAAGACTCTTCGCAGCTTTTTCAGTGCTTAGCCTAGTTCTTAGACTAGCATTAAAAAAAAGCATTACCAAGGTTTTATACTTGCCTAAATTTTCAAATTGATAGGGATTGTTTTTTAATTGAATAGCTTCTTGAACAGTATGCTCAATGTTTTTTATATCGTTAATTGTTACATATTTCTTCATAATACTTCTGTTTTTAGAGCCGTAAAAAACACGTCTATATGCTTCTTCTGTATAGTTAGAGATGGCAAAATTCTTAATACATTCGGATTTTTAGCATTTCCTGTAAAAATGTGATGCTTGTAGATAAGTTTTTTTCTTAGTTTGGATATAGGGAAATCAAATTCTAACCCCAGCATTAGCCCTCTTCCTTTTACAGCTTTTAAATGAGGCAATGATTGGGCTTTCTTTTTAAAATAATCAAAAATCACCTTTGCATTTTCTTGAAGTTTTTCTGCTTTGATTACCTCCAAAACTGTTAAAGAAGCTATGCAGGCTAGATGATTTCCTCCAAAGGTTGTTCCCAAAAGACCAAACGAAGCTTTTATTTTTGGATGAATTAAAATTCCGCCAATTGGAAAACCATTACCCATTCCTTTTGCCATGGATATAATATCTGGGATAATTTTATGTTTTTGAAACGCAAAAAAATCACCAGTTCTTCCAAAACCAGATTGAACTTCGTCTGCAATAAGTACCACATTAAACTTTTTACATAGATGATGCAAACTTTTATAAAAACTTGTTGTACTTTCATCTAAACCGCCGACGCCTTGTACACATTCTATAATAACCGCACAAACATCATTGTTACTTAATGCATTTGCTACCCCAATAATATCACCCAAATCAAATAACTCTATTTCTTGTTGTGCATTAATCGGTGCAATTATTTTGGTGTTATCTGTCACTGCTACTGCAGCTGAAGTTCTTCCGTGAAAACCATTTTTAAAGGCAATAACTTTCTTTTTCTTCGTGTGAAAAGATGCTAGTTTTAATGCATTTTCATTCGCTTCTGCACCCGAGTTACACAAAAACAATTGATAATCATTGCACCCTGAAGCCTCTACTAGTTCTGTAGCGAGTTCTTTTTGCAAAGGATTTTGAATAGAATTACTATAAAATCCTATTTTATTAATTTGTTTGGCAATATTGTAAACATATTTTGGATGAGAATGACCAATAGAAATAACTGCATGCCCTCCATATAGATCTAAATACTCTACCCCATGTTCATCATAAATAAAAACATCTTTAGCTGTATCAGGTTTGATGTCAAATAACGGATATACATTAAATAAACTCATATTTGATCTGTTTTAATACTATTTATTTTATTAAAAGAGGCCACCATTCCCTGAATCAAAGAAGAACTTAAGCCTTTGTGTTCCATTTCATTTAATCCTTCTATAGTGCATCCATTAGGAGTGGTTACCCTATCTATTTCTTCCTCTGGATGATTTCCAGTTGCTATTAATAATTGTGCTGCTCCCTCAGAGGTATACATAGATAATTTTTGTGCTTCATGCGCATCAAACCCCAACTGAATTGCAGCTTGAGTTGTTGCCCTAATTAATCGCATCCAAAAAGCCACTCCGCTAGCACATATTACCGTGGCTGCTTGCATTTGATTTTCTGGAATAATTATCGATGTACCTAATCTGTTAAAAATAGCTTCAGCTATTTTAATTCTTTCTGCCCCTTTTTTATTACTACACAAGCAAGTCATAGATTTACTTACCGCTATGGCAGTATTAGGCATTGCCCTAACAACATACTTATCTATACCTATACTATTTTCAATTTTTGAAACAGAATAACCAGTAATCGTAGAAATTATAACATGTTTCTCTGTGAGCAAATCTTTAATAGAATTTAAAATTCCTTCTAAATGTGCAGGTTGTACTGCAAAAATTAAAATGTCTGAGTTTTTAACTGCTTTTCTATTATCAGAAGTCAAAAAGACATTTGAATACCCTTTATATTCTTTAATATTTTCTAAATTCCTTCTGGTTAAATACAATGAGGTAATTGCATTTTGAGTAATTAACCCAGTAGCTATAGAACACCCTAAATTACCTGTCCCTATGATTGCTATTTTCATAATTTATTTATTTTAAAAATATGTTCCTTTTAATTTCAAGCCCTCAGATTCATCAAACCCAAACATTAGATTCATATTTTGAACTGCTTGACCCGATGCACCTTTTAATAGGTTGTCTATACAACTAGTTATTAGTACTTTGTTCTTATGTTTAGCTATATGAATCAAGCATTTACTCGTATTAACTACTTGCTTTAAATGCAATTCTTGATGAGTAACAAAGGTTAGTGCAGCATCTTTATAAAATTCATTATAAATGCTAATCACATCTTCTAAACTCCCAAAAAACTGGGTATAGATCGTTGCAAAAATTCCTCTGGAAAAATTACCTCTGGTTGGAATAAAATTAATATTGTAGGAGAACTCTTCTTGATACTGTTTTACCGATTGATATATCTCTTTTAAATGTTGATGATCAAAAGGTTTATAATAAGAGTAATTATTATCTCGCCATGTGAAATGAGAAGTTTTTGACAATGAGGTTCCGGCACCAGTTGCACCAGTCACTGCATTTATATGTATATCATCATGAATTAAATGATGAGATGCCAGCGGTAAAATACCTAGTTGTAATGCCGTAGCAAAGCAACCAGGGTTTGCAATATTATCAGCATTCTTGATTTTTTCTTTATGAAGTTCTGGCAACCCGTACACAAATTCTCTTCCTTGAAAAATAGCATCATTTTTGAGTCTAAAATCTGTACTTAAATCAATAACTTTTGTTGATGATGAAATAGCTGTTTTAACTAAAAAATCTTTTGAATTTCCATGCCCTAAGCATAAAAATAGTACATCAACATTTGAATTAATTTTACTAGAAAAAATTAATTCTGTATCTCCTACCAAATCCTGATGAATAGCACTCACTTTATTCCCAGCATTTGAGGTACTGTAGACGTAATTAATTACAACTTCTTTATGATTTAATAAGATTCTAATTAATTCACCTGCTGTATACCCAGCTCCTCCAATTATTCCCACTTGTATCATTTGTGTGTATTTTGAGAGATTATACTTTGATTTGCATATATTTTTATGAAGCCTTTTGCTTCATCTGCTGTCCAACGTTTATTTTCTTCGCCATAAGTTCCAAAATCAGTATCCATCAAATCATTTTCAGATACTACACCATCTATAGCGAAATGATATGGTTTTAAGCTTACATAAACATGCCCTGAAACTTGTGTTTGACTACTCTCTAAAAAAGCTTCAAAATCCCTCATAACCGGATCCAAAAATAATCCTTCATGCAAATGAGTTCCATACCAATTAGACAGGTATTCTTTATGTTGTAATTGCCATTTTGTTAGGATATGTTTTTCAAGTAAGTGATGAGCTTTAATAGTAATGGTTGCTGCTGCTGCTTCAAAGCCAACCCTTCCTTTAATACCTAAAATAGTATCTCCAACATGGATATCTCTACCTATTGCATATTTGGAGGCTAATTTGTTTAATTTTTCAATGCATTTATGTGGTAAATCTTGCTCTTTATTAACAGCAATCAACTCACCTTTAGAAAAAGTTAATTGCACTTGTTGTTCATCTTTTTTCTGTAACTGTGATGGATAAGCTTCTTCAGGCAAAGGAAGATGAGAGGTAAGCGTTTCTTGACCTCCAATACTTGTTCCCCAGAGTCCTTTATTAATTGAATACTTGGCTTTAGACCAAGTCAACTCTATTCCATTAGCTATTAAAAATTGAATTTCTTCTTGTCTTGATAAATGCTGGTCTCTAATAGGAGTAATAATTTTTATTTCAGGAGCTAGTGTTTGAAAAATTAAATCAAACCTAACTTGATCATTACCTGCTCCTGTACTTCCGTGAGCTACATAATCTGCATTTATTTTTTTAGCATATTTAATAATTTCTAATGCTTGAATACTTCTTTCGGCACTCACAGATAATGGATAAGTATTGTTTTTTAAAACGTTCCCAAAAATTAAGAATTTCACAACTTTCTGATAGTACGACTCAACTGCATCAATATTTTGATATGTTTTAACGCCCATTTGATAAGCTTTACTTTCTATATCTTTGATCTCCAATTCAGTAAATCCTCCAGTATTTATACTTACTGCATGAACCTCATAGCCTAAATCTTTAGAACAATGAACTGCACAATAAGATGTGTCTAAACCTCCACTGTAGGCTAATACTAATTTTTTCATTTTTTATTTTTTTTTAAAAAAAGTGATTGTTTTATATTTTTTAATCTCTTAAAAACTTTTATTGATGTTATTTTAGATGGCTCTTTAACTTTTTTAGGATCATAAAGCATCCCTGTACACAAACACATACTTTGCGATGTTCTTTGTAAAACATCATAATTTTTACAAGTTTGACATCCGTTCCAAAATGATTGATCTTTAGTTAATTCCGAAAATGTTACTGGCTTATACCCCAGATCACTATTCATTTTCATAACAGGCAATCCAGTGGTTATACTAAATACTTTAGCTTCTGGAAATTTTAATCGAGAGTGAATAAACACCTTCTCTTTTATAAGTTTAGCAATTCCTTTCCCTCTGTAATCCGGGTGTACTATCAATCCTGAATTAGCTACAAACCTGCCATGCCCCCATTTTTCTATATAACAAAAACCTACAAAATTACCTTCATCAAGTGCTATGACAGCATTTTGATTATTCATTCTTTGAATGATGTAATCTGTAGTTCTTTTTGCTATTCCTGTTCCTCTTACGTTGGCAGAATCAGCAATAGTTTTACAAATAATCTTTGCATAAATAGCATGCGATTTATTAGCAATAATAATTTCCAAAATGATAATTTGAATTGATTGTAAACTTTATTTTATACTGTTTTGATAGAAAATAGAACCGGACTCACCTGAGTTCAAAAATTTAGCATACACCCTAAGGGCGACGTGTAAAAAAAGTACGCGGAGAAATCTTGTTATCTTTTACAATAACTAGAGATAAAAAAAATGATATGAAATGGGAAGTGAACAATGTTTAAAAATAAATAGTGAATATAGTTGTGTGCCAATTTTAAGAATTAGCGGCGGCGCAAGCTCTTGGGCATTGCGTTAGAAACTATATATGAATTATTTTTTAAACTAAACATTATTCAAATATGCTAAATGATTTTGGAATAACAAGGATTCCAAAATCATTTTTTTGAAGTTTTATGTATTTCTTAATTAAGAAACTATTAATTACAATAAATGCAAAAATGGCCTATTAAAAATAACTATCCTACAATATGTAATCAGTGCTTATAAAGTTAGATGTCTTCTTTTCAAGTAATTCTTTAAGGATAGAATTATTATAAGGATTGTCTTTAGAGGCAACAAAAGTACGAATTGAAAAAGAACGTAAAGCATCATAAACGCTTAGCGTACTTACTGCAGAATCTTTTCTACCTGTAAAAGGATACACATCTGGACCTCTCTGACAAGAACTATTCAAATTTACTCTACATACAAGATTCACTAAATTATCTATAAGTGGAGCTAATGTTTGAACATCTTTCCCGAATAAACTTACTTGCTGACCATAATTAGAATCTGCAATATCGTCTAATGGTTCTTCAATATTTTTAAAAGAAATTATAGGAACAACAGGACCAAATTGTTCTTCATGAAATACTTCCATTTGCTTATTAACAGGATATAAGACTGCTGGAAATATGTAATTTTCAGATGTTTCACCACCTTTAGTATTCAAGATTGTTGCCCCATGTTTTTTAGCATCATCTATCAATCCTTGTATGTATGCTGGTTTATTTGGCTCTGGTAAAGGAGTTAATTTAACCCCAGGCTCCCATGGATTTCCAAAAGATAACTCATCCACTCGTGCAGAAAATCTCTTGTTAAATTTTTCAACAATATCTTCATGAACATACAATACTTTTAAAGCCGTACAGCGTTGTCCGTTAAATGATAAAGATCCTGCTATACACTCTTCTATAGCCACATCTAAATCTGCATCTGGTAATATAATTGCGGGGTTTTTTGCTTCAAGACCTAAAACCAAACGCAATCTATTAACTTTTGGGTGTTGAGTTTGTAAAGATTTCGCTGATGAACTATGTCCAATTAAAGCTAAAACATCTAT
>ENA-UOYH01000779-UOYH01000779.1-marine-metagenome-genome-assembly--contig:-NODE-779-length-10241-cov-3.562377_pt1 | contig 10241 bp, 9 predicted proteins | sample MGYA00238175_ERZ767261 | MGnify/ENA primary metagenome ERZ767261 (study PRJEB28946, sample SAMN06267185) | marine metagenome | isolation source: Columbia River Estuary | place: USA:Columbia River Estuary...
ATTGTTTATTTATAGCAATTAGGGCTTGTTCACGAATAGAAATTGTGCCGAAACGATTGTGAACGGAAAGATATGACACTCCCTTTTTCCCTGGATAGTCTCTTTTGAGCTTGTATTGATCAATTCTTTTTTCAAAATCAAGCAGTTCAATTTTGGATTTAAATTGTTTCCTATAATCAATAAGGTAGCTGAGGTGTTGTTTGAAAAAATTAGGGTCACTGGAATGTCTTGGGGTTAGCTCTGCAAGAGAGTCAATTGTATCAAAATTTGGTAAGTTTTTATAAGATGTGATTTCTCTAAATATTATTTTAAAATCTCTATGGTAAAAAAAGGCATTTACAAAATACGTTCTTATTAAATGACGTAAACGATCTTCTATGGTGCGAGTGTCCTGTATGTAATTTAGTAAATTATATGTGGAATCTCTAGTGCTACTGTAAGGACGTGATGTTATATTTATACAAGATTCAATGTATGAAAAAAATTGTCTTATGATTTGATCTGCGTTATTTGAAAAATGATTTTCCAGACATTAAAACCATTATTCTTAGTGCACAACCAGAAGAAGTTTATGCCATTAACGCCATCAAAGCTGGCGCTGCTGGTTACATAAACAAATCTGTTAATGTAATTACTATTAATGAAGCCATTTTAAAAGTACATGAAGGCGGTATTCATTTAAGCAATGACTTAACGCAACAGCTTGCCTTTGGTACTAGAGTAAACAAAGGTGGTACTTTTTACAAGAAACTATCTACTAGAGAAGCAGAAGTATTAAAACTTCTTACTATTGGCAGGAAAAATAAAGAAATTTCTAAGGAATTAGATATTAACGAAAAAACAGTTAGTACGTACAAAGCTAGACTAATGCGAAAGCTTAAGGTTACTAATTTAGTTGATTTAGTTAATCAAGCAAAACTAAGCCAACAGTTATAACACACGGTTTAGTTTTCTAGATAATAACATTTTTAGACCCGAATAGTCTTTTACTTCTTCGAGTATATTTCTATTCGAGTCTATTTTGTTTTGCAGCGTTTCTTGCTGAAACTCCTTCACTTTTTGGTCTATTAAAAAGCATCGTAAACTTAAAATGGTTTCGCTAACCAATTGAGCTACGGTGTGCATTTTTTCTTTAGGATATATATTCATCCTTTTCCAATCGTCTAAAGCGTAGCGTTCATCTTCCATTAAAATGGTAGTAATTTCATTAGCCATATCTTGATCTACTGAATTCACAAAAATTTTCAACTCAAAATCTTGATCTTGGTTTAACCTATCAATAATGGTATAATAAAGACTTTTAAATTGCTCATTCGTAAATTGCATTTCATCATCCTGAAGATCTAAAAAAATTTTCTCAAACACTTTAACCTGATGAATTACAGGCTCTAAAACCAATTCGCCTTTATCATTTTCTTTTAAAACTAAATCTTCAAAATTTTCAGTTTCATTTCCGTATAGCAATAAAACCTCAATTATTTTTCGTTCTAAAACATACTGAACATCAACTTTTGCAATAGGCTGCTGGTGTTTGACTACTTCAAAGGCTTTTTGTTCTTTTTGATATTGTTTATTTTCTTCTTGAGACTCTTTTTTATTTATTTGAGCCAAAGTGCTAAACAGTACTTCCTCACTTATATCCATAATTCTAGCACATTCCTGAATATAAATTTCTTTTTTAATGCGGTCAGGAATTTTTGAAATACTGTTAACAATATCTCTAACTGTTTCTGCTTTCTTTATAGGGTCGTTTTTAGAATCCTCGAACAATATGGAAGCCTTAAACTGGATAAAGTCTTTGGCATTGTCTTTTAAATATAAACCTAACTCTTCTAACGTATTTTGTTTTGCAAAACTATCGGGATCTTCACCTTCTGGAAAAGTACATACCCTAACATTCATACCTTGCTCCAAAATTAAATCTATACCACGAAGTGATGCGCGCATACCAGCAGCATCTCCATCAAAAAGTACGGTTATGTTTTTTGTAAGTCGGTTTATAAGTCTAATCTGTTCAGAAGTTAAGGCAGTGCCCGAAGAAGACACTACATTATGTATCCCTGTTTGATGGAACTGAATCACATCCGTGTATCCTTCAACCAAATAACAATTATCTTCTTTAGCTATACTTTGTTTTGCATGATAAATACCATAAAGCACCTTACTTTTATGGTAAATATCGCTCTCTGGTGAGTTTACATATTTAGCTGCTTTCTTATCGGTTATCAAAATACGTCCGCCATAACCCAAAACCCGACCACTCATACTTTTTATAGGAAACATAACGCGACCTTTAAATCTATCAAAGCGTTTATCTTCTTTAACTATGGTAAGTCCTGTTTTTTGTAAAAAATCAATATTATAGCCTTGTTTTAGAGCCTCATCGGTAAACGCTTGCCACTCATTTAATGAATATCCTAAATCGAATTTTTTAATGGTTTCTTCAGTAAATCCGCGCTCTTTAAAGTAGCTTAATCCTATTGATTTTCCTTGGTCTGTTTTATGCAGCACTTTTTGAAAGTATGTATTGGCAAATTCACTAACCAAATACAAGCTTTCACGCTCGTTTGCTTTTTCTTTTTGTTCAGAAGATTGCTCGGTTTCTTCTATTTCAACATTGTACTTTTTAGCCAAATATCTTATAGCCTCTGGATACGTAAAATGTTCATGTTCCATTAAAAAAGACACGGCAGTTCCGCCTTTTCCTGTAGAGAAATCTTTCCAGATTTGCTTAACGGGCGACACCATGAAACTCGGCGATCGCTCATCACTAAAGGGACTTAAACCTTTAAAGTTACTCCCTGCTTTTTTTAGCTGAACAAAATCACCAATAACCTCCTCTACGCGGGCGGTTTCAAATACTTGATCGATGGATGAAGGTGATATCAAAAAATGAGATTTTTAGTGTACGTAAAAGTAAGATAAAATTATACATTCATCAAGATATAAACCTCATCTTGACAATAAAACTAAATTTATTGATTGTGATAAATTTATTTAATTGATTATTTTTTAGACAAATCACTCATTACATGAACAACAGATTCTGTAGTATCTGTCAAAATTTAGAATAATTTGATTCTGTGTTAATCCGAAAAATTAGCATCTTTTATGCGCTAAGTTACATGCACAAGACCAATGGTATACAATCAGTAAAAAGCTAACCAAAAAAGGCTCCAAAATTCCGTGACTACCAATATTTTGGCACATGTATTCCATCGATCCGATAAAGTGCCTCACTTAATAAATTTTCTAAATAAAAATTCGCTAATCGAGGCTTATAATAGCTTTCACACTTACGTGCGACTTCACACTTCATTACCTTCCACATTTTGTATCTTCGTTCTCATAGCCAAACTGCAATTTAGAAATCGATAGTCACAAGCTAAAGAAAGAGACAAAACAATGAAATTAGATAGAAAAAAACATTGGGAAACAGTTTATGAAACTAAAAATCCAGACCAAGTTAGTTGGACGCAAGAAACGCCAAAAACTTCACTTGAATTTATCCATTCTTTCGGACTCAAGAAAACTGCAAAAATAATTGATATAGGCGGTGGCGATAGTAAACTGGTGGACTACTTGCTTGATGAAGGATTTGAAAATATTACTATACTTGACATTTCGGCCAAATCAATGGAAAAAGCAAAAGACCGCCTTGGAGAAAAAGCAAATAAAGTAAATTGGATTGTAAGCGACGTTACAGAATTTGAACCCAATATGACTTTTGATTTTTGGCACGACAGAGCAACCTTTCATTTTCTTACAACGACTGAAGAAATAAAAAAATATTTAAAAACTGCAAGAAAATCTGTAAACGGATTCTTGACAATTGGAACCTTTTCCAAAAATGGACCTAAAAAATGTAGCGGTCTTGAAATAAAACAATACAATGAAGATGAATTAACATTGGAATTGAAAAATGGATTCGACAAAATCAACTGTGTAACAGAAGACCACATAACACCATTTAACACAACGCAAAATTTCTTATTTTGTAGTTTTGAAAGACAATTGAACTGAAAATCCGGCGACTAGCAATAAACAAACACTATGAAATACAGTCAGGAAAAAGACAACGACAACGATGATTGACAAAATTAGAAAATTAGAAAAATTATCGATGCTTTTAGATCCGGGATTGAGCCAAAGAACTAAATGGAATTCAAAGGTTCTAGATTACTCGAACACATTTATCAACAAGCTGCAGACTACCAAAGCTTTTTTCTACTCAGACGAAAATGGGAAAGACATATTCAACCTAGATATTGAAGAGAAGTCAACGGGGTTAACCTCATTATTAGATAGTATAACAAAAAATATCGATGAAGTAGGTATAAACCCGGCCTCTGGCGGGCATATGGGATATATTCCAGGTGGAGGACTTTACCCGTCAGCTCTTGGAGATTTTATTGCCGCTGTTAATAATCGTTATGCCGGAGTGTTTTTTGCTGCTCCTGGAGCAGTTCGTTTAGAGAACATGCTTATTCGCTGGATGTGTCGTCTTATGGGTTACCCTGATGAGGCTACAGGCAATTTAACCTCAGGAGGTTCTATTGCGAATCTAGTGGCACTTGTAACAGCAAGGGAAGCTCATAACATCAAAGCTCGAGATTTTGATAAATCTGTAATTTACCTATCAGAGCAGGCTCATCATTCTGTATTAAAAGCTATCCGAATTGCGGGGTTATCTGAAGCTCCAATTAGGTATATTCCTTTAGATGAAAAATTAAGACTTTCAGCAAATGAATTAGAAAAAGCAATTATTAAAGATAAAGAGAATGGTTTGATGCCATTTTTTATAAATGCTTCTTTCGGAACGACTAATACAGGGGCAGTTGATCCTATAGAATCAATTGCTCATATCGCAATAAAACATAAACTATGGTTTCATGTTGATGCCGCTTATGGTGGTTTTTTTAAATTAGTAACTAAATTAAATTCTAAATTTGAAGGCATACAGCAAGCCGACTCTATTACCCTCGACCCTCATAAAACACTTTTTTTACCGTTTGGAACTGGTACTATTCTTATTAAAAATAAAGAAAAATCATTAAAAGCATTTCAGTATTTAGCTGACTACATGCAGGATACTATTGATGCTGATGAAGAAATTTCACCAGCAGATATATCACCAGAACAAACAAAACACTTTAGAGGAATGAGAATGTGGTTACCGCTTAAATTATTTGGTTTAAAGCCTTTTAGAGCGGCATTGGAAGAAAAACTATACTTAACTCGGTATTTCTATGATAAAATAAAAAAAATAGAGGGCTTTGAAGTTGGGCCGGAACCCGAGCTTTCTATTGCAATATTCAGGTATGTACCCACAAATAGAAAGGCAGACTCCTTCAATGAAAAATTGATTAAGGCTATTCAAAAAGACGGGCGCATTTTTCTTTCATCAACTAACATAAATGATGTATTTTGGATACGAATTGCAGTAGTCTCATTTAGAACGCATCTAGTCCACATAGAACTTTTACTAGATATTATTGAAGAAAACGTGAGAAAAATATCAATTGAACTAAATTAAACTAGAGGCTAAAACGTTTAACTTATTGCTCGTTCTAGCTAGCGTAACTAAATAAATAAGATGGCCATCATTAAAAATTAATCTTGACTGATTACCTAATTACTAAGAACAATAAATTTAATTATGGAGTTTTTCCGAATTATCAAAGTAAAGACACAAGACAAGACTATTCAAGATGAACTAACTATTAAAAATCTAGAATTAATTAGCAGTGATATTTTTGTTATTGGTGATCAAAATAAAACTGAAGCTAATGTTGGAGGTGTTTGGGGAGAATTTACTTTAACTCGAACCAGTATTAGAGGAGGACTGCGTTTTGCATTGGTAGAATGCCCTAATGCATTAACTTGGACCATTACAACCGGAATTCTTCCTGAACCTGACGTTATAGTTATTCATCTAACAATAAATCGTCAAAAACAGATGGAATCTTTTATTGAAGAAATCGAAGAGTTTTTAGACGACCAAAGTATTTGCTTACAAAAATATTTCAAAGAAAATAAATCTATCTAAACAATAATACCATATGAAGAAATTCTTAAAATTTGTATTACTGATCATCGTATTATACTTTTTGCTTCTAATTCCAATACCTCAGAGTCAGAAAGAAGTACAAATGGCTTCACGAAATCCATTTATTTGGGGGCAGGATAAGCTTTGGGATCAATTAGAAGTTTCCTTTAAAAACGCAAAAGAAATTCCATCTGGAGCTTTGGATTCAATAGTAAATAAGATGACTATTGAAACCGATAGTATATTTAATGAAAATGAAGATAAACTTCTAAAACCCAACGATCCTTTTTATACATCCATTGAAAAAAGGTTTTTTAATATTGCGCCATTAATTGCTGCACAAAAGGTTAAGTCCGATTGGTATATTCGGTTCTATAACCAAGTAAGAAAAAAGATGAAAAATGATTCTCGTTCTTGGGATATGGGTCATGAGCTAACACGAAATCTAACGTATCGCATACTTTATGGTATGAGAGCTACAGTTGAAGAGATTTTACTGCAGTCTAGTGATGATCAATTTATTACAACAACGTTTGTTTCGAATGAACCATCCGTAACTCCTTCAGTAATTGTTTTAGGAATTGAAGTGCATAGTGGTGATTTACTTATAAGTCGAGGTGGAGCAGAAGTTTCTGCCTTTATATCAAGAGGGAATGATTATCCAGGAAATTTTTCACATGTTGCCATTATTCATATTGATAAAGAAACTAACGAACCGTATTTTGTTGAAGCACACATAGAAAAAGGAGTTGCCCTAGCTTCGCTTGATGAGTACTTAAATGATAAAAAACTAAGGTTTATGGTTATGAGACCTAGAGCTGATTTGCTTCAAATGATAGAAAATCCCATGCTCCCGTATGAGGCCTCTTTATATATTTATAATGAATCTCAAACTAGGCATATTCCTTATGACTTTAAAATGGACTATTATGATTCTTCGGCCATGTTTTGTTCAGAAGTTGGATCTTATGCCTATAAGCATTCTGGAATAGAACTATGGGAATTTGAGTCTACCATCTCTTCTAGTGGTATTATAAATTGGCTGAATGATTTTGGTGTGGAAAATTTTGTTACACAAATGCCATCAGATTTGGAATACGACCCGATGTTAAGTGTTGTGGCCGAATGGAGAAATAAAGACATTCTTTTTCAAGACCACTTAGACAATGCTGTTATGGATGCCTTGATAAGTCGTGCCAATGAAGGCGAAAATTTAGATTACAATAATTGGTTGCTCCCGATTGCTCGAACCATTAAAACCTATTCGTTTTTCCTTAATTTAATTGGGAAAGATGGTATTATCCCTGAAGGTATGGATGCCCAAACTGCATTGAAAAACAATAATTTTGTGTACCGCTTTAACATATGTAAAACCTCAACAGAATCCAAAATAAAATCTTTTAGAGAAAAAAATAAATACTTGCCGCCATACTGGCAAATGGTACGAATGGCAGAGGAAAGCTTATAAGAATAATAATTAGTTTAATATTAAGTTTAACTTGTTGACTAAAGGAAATTTTATTTACTTCTTTCTATCAATCACATAATTCACCATCAGTTCTAGTGAATTTTTATAATCAGAATCAGGATACGTTTTAAGTAATTGCAGGGCTTCTTCTTGAAAGGATTTCATTTTATTTACGGCATAATCTAAACCACCATTATCTTTAACGAAAACAATAACTTCTTTAACTCGCTTGGTATCTTTGTTATGATTTTTAACAGAATTAATAAGCCACTTCTTATCTTTTTTAGACGCTTGATTTAATACATGAATTAATGGCAAGGTCATTTTTTGCTCTTTAATATCTATCCCCGTTGGCTTTCCTATTTGCTCATCACCATAATCAAACAAATCATCTTTTATTTGAAATGCCATACCAATTAACTCTCCAAACTTACGCATAGACTCAACATGCAATGATTCTGGTTTAACTGAAGCTGCGCCCAAACTACAACAAGCCGCTATTAACGTTGCTGTTTTTTGACGAATAATTTCATAGTAAATATCTTCAGTAATATCTAATTTACGTGCTTTTTCAATTTGAAGTAATTCGCCCTCACTCATTTCACGTACGGCGATTGAAATGATTTTTAGCAAATCAAAATCGTTATTATCAATAGACAGTAGTAAGCCTTTTGAGAGCAGGAAATCGCCAATTAAAACCGCTATCTTATTTTTCCAAAGAGCATTTACTGAGAAAAATCCTCTTCTCCGATTACTATCATCAACCACATCATCATGAACCAATGTTGCAGTATGAATCAATTCTATAACCGATGCCCCTCTATAGGTGCGTTCGCTCACTTCGCCATTTGCAACCATTTTAGCCACCAGAAAAACAAACATAGGTCGCATTTGTTTACCTTTTCGGTTTACTATGTAATGCGTAATTCTATTTAATAAAGCAACTTTACTAGACATAGAAAGCAGGAACTTTTGCTCGAAAAGATCCATCTCATAGCCTATAGGCTTCTTTATTTGTTCTACTACTTTCAAATAATTGGTTTAAAGAAGTTCAAATATAAGTTTTAGAATAGAATATTTTAGGATTTGTTAGCTAATTGTCCGCAAGCAGCATCAATATCTTTACCTCTACTTCGTCTTACGGTAACCGTTATATTATTTTCTTCAAGTACTTTTACATACATATCTATAGCACTAGAATGGGCTTGTTGAAACTCGCCATCATCAATAGGGTTATACTCAATAATATTTACTTTACTTGGTGCGAATTTACAGAATTCAACCAATGCCTCAACATCTTTTATTTTATCATTAATACCTTCCCAAACGACATACTCATAAGTAATTCTATTTTTGGTTTTAGCAAACCAATACTCCAATGCTTCTCTTAAATCATTTAGAGGAAAAGTAGCGTTGAAAGGCATTATGGATGTGCGTACCTCATCAATAGCAGAATGTAATGACACTGCAAGTTTAAACTTAACATCGTCATCAGCCATTTTTTTAATCATCTTAGGCACTCCTGAAGTTGAAACAACGATGCGTTTTGGTGACATTCCTAAACCTTCTGGTGATGTAATTTTATCGATCGCTTTAATAACGTTATTGTAGTTCATGAGTGGTTCTCCCATGCCCATAAATACGATATTACTTAGTGGTCTATTATGATATAATCTACTTTCATTATCGATAGCGACTACCTGATCATAAATTTCGTCTGGATTTAGATTTCGCATGCGCTTTAATCGCGATGTTGCACAAAACTTACAATCTAAACTGCAGCCTACTTGACTAGAAATACAAGCAGTAATTCTTTTAGGTGTGGGAATAAGAACAGATTCTACGATCAGGTTATCATGCAATTTAACAGCATTCTTGATTGTGCCATCAGAACTGCGTTGCATATCATCCACATGCATGTCTTTAATGGTAAAGTTCGCTTTCAACATTTCTCGCGTTGGCTTAGAAATGTTGGTCATTTCATCAAAGTTCTTTAACGACTTTACCCACAGCCATTCGTAAACTTGTTGAGCTCTAAAAGCCTTGTCACCTTGTGTTATAAAGAATTCTTTGAGTTGGTCTTTACTTAACCTACGTATGTCCTGTTGTTTGATTTCCACGGGGGCAAAAATACACTCTTAAGCAATTTAAAATTTTAGATTTGAAATTTAAACCGAGCTCTCGTTTAAACTCAAAATTGTGCAGTTGAGATGAGAGAATAATATCATATTTCAAACTAAGTTTGTCCCTGTGAAAATCGCCCATCGCATAGCACCAAGAAAAAAAGCTCATATCCTGATTGAAGAGTCGCAACAGACCTTTGACAAAATCTTGAAATGGGCACAGCAATTTCCTTTGATTTCCGCATTAAACAGCAACAACCACATGGTGGAATATGGCCAGCACGAATGGCTCATAGCTGTTGGTGAAAAAGCATTGAGCTTTGGAGGCACTGCTTTTGATGAACTCTACAACCATTGGGAAGAAAACCGCGATTGGCTTTTTGGTCAATTGGCATACGATCTTAAAAACACCGTTGAAGACTTAGAAAGCAACAATCCAGATCACCATCAAAATCCAGACATTCATTTTTTTATCCCGGAAACGGTTTTTGAATTTGATGGAAAACAACTGGTGATTTCATGTAAAAATGGAGATCCTGACTTGGTATGGAATTCTGTTAACAATCGTCAGACAATGATCGACAGTCAGCGATCGACAGTG
>ENA-UOYH01000782-UOYH01000782.1-marine-metagenome-genome-assembly--contig:-NODE-782-length-10217-cov-3.275937_pt1 | contig 10217 bp, 10 predicted proteins | sample MGYA00238175_ERZ767261 | MGnify/ENA primary metagenome ERZ767261 (study PRJEB28946, sample SAMN06267185) | marine metagenome | isolation source: Columbia River Estuary | place: USA:Columbia River Estuary...
CCCCACCCCTTCCCCGGGGTGCGGATGCTGGCGGGGCACACCCTGGCCCTTACTCACCTCCTCCGGGGAAGCTCGAGGCGGGCCAAAAACCTCCTCCGGGGCCTCCTCCCTCTCCTGGAGCCGCCAAGCCTCGCGAGCTTCCTCGTCCTTGGAGCCTTGGCCCTAGACCCCCCCGAGGTCCGGCTCCTCCTGGAAGGGGCCAAGGCCTTCCTCCCCCGGGAGGGCTGGCCCTGGGGGTTTTACCTCCTGGCCCGGGGGCTTGGGGAGGGGGATGAGGCCCACCTCCTCGCCGCCCACGGCCTCCTGCGGGAGGACGGGGCCCTCTACGCCCTCCTCTCCGAAGCCCGCCTAAAGGCCCTCGGGGTGGAGGTGGAAGCCCCCCTGGCCCCGGGGCTCGCCCCCGGCCTGCGCCCGGAGGCCCGGGCCTTCCTTCTGGGCCAGGCGGAAGCCCCCTTCCTCCGCCTCCTCGGGGAAGGCCCCCTCCCCTCCCTGGGCCCCCGGGGCACCGAGGCCCTGGCCCTCCTCCTCGCCCATGAGGCAGGCCTGTCGGGAGAGGCCCTGGGGGAGGCGCTTTACGGGGAGCCCAACCCGGGGGCCCTGAAGGCCCTCCTCCACCGCCTGCGGGAGAAGGGCTTCCGCATCGCCTGTTCCCCTTACCGCCTGGAAAACCCTCCCCCCTCGGACCTCAGGGCCTTCCTCAGGGCCCTCTCCCGGGGAGACCTGGAGGAGGCCCTCGCCCTCTACCAAGGCCCCCTCCTCCCCTGGAGCCAGGCCCCGGGGGTGGAGGAACTCCGCCTGGAGCTGGAGGAGGCCCTGAGGCAAGCGGTGCTGGCCCAAGGGGACACGGAGAACCTCTTCCTCCTGGCCGAGCGCCTGGGGGAGGACCTGGAGGTCTGGGAGGCCCTCCTGGAGAGGCTACCCTCCCAGGATCCCCGCCTCCCCATCGTCCGGGCCCGGGTGGCGAGGCTCCGCCGGGAGTACGGGGTGTGAGGCCGGGGGGACGCAGTTGGGGTCCCAGCAGGCCAAAGCGGGCCCGGAAGGCCGGGCCAGGAGGAGGAACCAGGCCAAGAGCCAAAGCCAAAGGACCTTGCCCCTCATGCCCCCAGGGTGCCACGAGGAGGGTTACGCGGGAGGCCTGAGGTTACGCGAGGTTACGCAGGGGGCCAAGCGTGGAACCCCTTCCACGTAACCTCCGCGTAACCTCCCCCCTGCTACCCTGGGGCTAACCCGTAAGGGGGTGAAGGAGATGCTCAAGGAAGTGCAGGAGGTCAAGGTCGGCGGCCGGACGCGGCGGGTTCACGTGAGGCCCTTCGCCTGGAACCTGCACGCGCCCACCCACATGGAGTGGACCCCAGACGGCAGGCTCCTGGTGGTGGAGCGCACCACGGGCAAGGTGAAGGACGTCACCAAGGGTGGGGACATGGAGGAGGCCAAGCCCTTCGCCTGGGGGCTCCAGGGGCCCTCCAGCATGTGCCCGTTGCCCGACGGTAGGGTGCTCATTTCCGAATTCTGGGGCAACCGCATACGAGAGATTTCCGCAGGAGGTGAGGCCGAAAAGGCCCCTGTCTTTTTGGATGGTCTAATTCGGCCCTACAGCCTAGCGGCTCTAGGGAAGGTGCACGTAAGAATTTTTGCCGTGGCTTCCAAGGAACCCACGGCCTTTCGTGATGTTGCAGGGGCTGTGTACGAAATTACAACTGGCACTCCAGAAATCTTCATTGATCAAATACCAACTCATCGCTCACCTGGTCTAGAAGGTCTAGCCCCCAGTTGGTCTTGGAAAAGCGAGGACTGGTCGGCGTATGCCAGCGGGTGTAGCAAAACTTCTTGGATAGACGATGGAGGGGGAGGTGGAGGCGGCGGAGGAAAGCTTCTAGCTATAGCTGCAAGCAGCTTAGGCAGGGTTTTGCTCTACCCTGTTGGCGAAGGAAAGAAGGACCTTCTTTCCGTAGCTCTTAATTACACGCTAGCCTTGGATGTTGGCGAAATGGGGGGCATCAAAACCCATCCCCAAAATGGTAAAGTTTACGTAACCAAACCCCGGGAAGGGGAAATTCTTGCTCTGGACAAGGAGACTCCAGAGAGCTACGCTTTCCATCCTCCCGTAGTCAAGGGCTTGCCAACCCCAACCTGCGTTAGGTTTACGCCAGACCTGGAAGGCCTCCTCGTCTGCTCACCCACCAACGGCGTAATCTGGGAAGTTCGCGGTGCCATTGTGTAGAAGCTTTACGCCTTTTTCCATCCTGCTTGCTGCGGAAGGCATGCGCCTTTTCGCGGCGGGCTTCTTTTACCTCCCTGTGTACCTCTTGGCTGCGGAAAAGGCCAGGACCCCTATAGAAGCCACGCTCCCCCAGACCCTCCTCTACACCTTGGGGTTCGCGAGCTTGTGGGTGGGTGCCCTTCTGGATCGCTCGGACCGGAAGCGGGTTCTGGTCCTTTCCACCCTCGGCCAGGCCGCCCTGGCCCTCGCCCTTCTCCCCGCCCCAGGCTTGCCTCTTCCCTATCTCCTCGTTCTCCTTCTGCTCTTTGAGTTCCTGGACCGCTTCCGCGCCTTGGGTGCGGGGCTTTACCTGAGGAGCCTGGTACCGAAGGAAAACTACGAGCCCAGGTTAGGGCAGCTCTCCGCCCTGCACTTCGCCGCCGACAGCCTAGCCGATCCCCTCGCCGGAGCCGCCTATGGCAAAAGCGCCGCCCTGCCTCCGCTTCTCGGGGGACCCTTGCTCCTCCTCTCCAGCCTCCTCTACACCCGCCTACCCCCGGCCCTTCCCCCAAAGCCGAGAGCTCCCTTCCGGCTGGGAGAAGCCTTCGCCGGACTTCGCTTTCTCCTCGGCCACCACTTGCTCCGGTGGGTCTTTCTCGTTGCGCGCCTGCACGGTTTGGTCCATGGGCTCCTCTTTAGCCTTCTGCCCCTCTACGTCCTTAGGGCCCTGGAAGCACCGCCCTGGGTCTACGGCCTCCTCTCGGGAGCCTGGGGCGTGGGCTCGGCCACCGGAGCCCTCCTCTTGGGTAGGCTTCTTTCCGCAGGGCGCGGCTTGCTAGCCACGGTGAGCCTGTTTCTCATGGGTGGGGTCCTGCTGGGCTTGGCGCTTCTCCCCCCTTGGCCCGTGGCGGTAGGCCTGGCCTTCCTCTTCGGCGTAGGGCAGCAGTTTTGGAGTTTGTTGGTCACCGGCCTCACCTACCGGGAGTTGCCCGAGGAACTTGTGGGCCGGGGTATGGGAGGGGTGGCCTTCGTCTCAAGCCTGCTTGCTCCCCTGGGCCCCCTCCTGGGCGGGGCCCTGGCAGGGGTGGCCCTCCCCCTCCCCTTCCTCCTGGCCGGGGGGCTCCTCCTCGCCCTCGCCCCCTGGGCGGGAAGGGGGTGGCGGTGAGGGGCAAGCCGATCCTCGCCGGCAAAAGCGGCTTCGTGGCGCAGGAATGGGGGCCGTGGTAAAGTCAGAGGGGAATGGTAAAGTCTAGGGTAAGCAGTAAAGGGCAGATCACCCTTCCCAAGGCGATCCGGGAGGCCCTTGGGCTCCGTCCGGGAGAAGAGGTGGTCTTTGAGCTCCGGGAAGGGGGGGCCTTCCTCCGCCCCCGGCGCCGCGTACCCCTGGAAGCCCTGCTCGGGCGCCTGAAGGGCAAGCGGGGGTTCCCCGGGGAAGAGGCAGAGAGGCGGGCGCGGGAGGAGGCGTGGAGGGAAGGGGCTTGAAGCCCTACTATCTGGACACCTCCCTGATGCTCCGCCTCCTGACCGGAGACCCGCCGGAGCTTGCCGCCCAAGCCCTGGAGGTGTTTCGCGGGGCCGAGGAGGGGCGCTACACCCTGGCCGTCCACCCCTTGGCGGTGGCCGAGGCCTTCTACACCCTGGTCTCCTTTTACGGGGTGGGGCGGGCCAAGGCGGCGGGGGCCCTCTTGGACCTGCTGGACCGGGAGGGGGTCCTTCTGGAAGACGAGGAGGACCTCCGCCCCGCCCTGGAGGAGGCCGGGAAGGGAGGGCTCAGCCTGGTGGACGCCTTCTTGGCTCAACGCGCCCGCAGGCAAGGGGCCGGGCTCGCCACTTTGGACCGCAAGCTGGGAAGGCGGGCCGGGGTAGAGCTACTTCCTTGAAGGGGGGTTGCGCGGGGGGCCCAAGGTTACGCGAGGTTACGCAGGGGGCCAGGTGTGGAACCCCTTCCACGTAACCCCGCGTAACCTCCCCCCTGCTACCCTGGGGCTAACCCGTAAGGGGGTGAAGGAGATGCTCAAGGAAGTGCAGGAGGCCAAGGTCGGCGGCCGGACGCGGCGGGTCTACGTGAGGCCCTTCGCCTGGGGTTTGAAGAATCCCTCCCACATGGAGTGGACTCCAGACGGCAGGCTTTTGGTATCCGAACACACTGCGGGCACTGTTCGGGACATTTCAAAAGGGGGGGATGCTTCGGAGGCTAAACCTTTGGCGTACAATCTACAGGGTCCCGCTGCTATTCGCCCTACTGAGGACGGCAAGGTTCTCGTTGTGGAAACGTGGGGAGGAGCTATCGCGGATATCGCCGGAGGGGGTGATGCAACAAAACTACCTAAATTAACCGAAAACCTAAAGGGCCCCTACACCCTAGCCGTGCTGAACCCAGGGAAAAAGGGGGAGACCCTTTTTGTAAGCGAAAGCTCCTCTTCCTTCATGACACAAATCACCCGTCTAAGTCTAGGCGACCATGAGCGAGAGCCCAAAGCTTTTATCCTAGACATACCTGCCCGACATGGTGAGCCTGGGTTGACCCCCCCAGAGTCATGGCCCGACAAGTGGGAAAAGTATGCAGCAGCAGGATGTGTCAAAAATTGGATTGACGATGCTGCTGGAAGGGGCTTCTTCTACCTCGCTGTAGGAAGCCTGGGCCAGATCTTCCGCATAAATCCAGATGAATTGCCGGAGAAAATTACCTACTCTGAGTTGGTTGCCCATCCGAATGCGTTGGTAGCCTGGGGGCTTCATCGCCTAGGAGGGATGCGTTTTCATCCCTCATCCGGATTGCTCTTCGCCGTTCAGCCAGAGATGGGAGAAGTCATTGCTGTAGACCCCGCTCAACCTGGCAATTACCACTTCCAGCCTCCCGTTGTGAGAGGGCTAAGGATGCCTACTTGCGTAAGGTTCTCTCAGGACTCGGAGAAAATGTACGTTTGCTCCTCTGCTGACGGGGTGGTCTGGGAAGTAGAGGGTTTCTTGACTTAGCTGAGGGTGTTCTTATTAGCCACGATCCTGTTTTTGGCCAGCTGCGCTGGGGGAGCCGTAGGCACCGCGGCCTCCCTCTACCTCGCTCGCTTAGACAACCCCTTCTACCTGGGTCTGCAACACGCCATCGGTTGGGGTGCCTCCGTCTTAGCCCTCTTCACAGGCTACCTTCTAGATCGGACGGACCGCAAAAAAGCCCTCAGCTTCGGGCTTCTCTCTGGCAGTCTCCTGCGCTTTCTTTTAGGAACAAGCCTCGGCCTCATTGGTCCATGGACCTTTCTCGGCCTTTACCTGGTAGACAACATCCTTGAGCTTCTTCTGGAGGTCCGGGTCCTGGTCCCTAGACTCGTGCCGCAGGAACGGGAGAAGGCCCATGGGCGTCTTTACACGGCAAGTCTCCTTGCTGACCTTCTCGGCGCCCCCTTAGGCGCCTTCCTCTTCGTCCAGAATCCCTCCTGGCCCTTTTTCCTCGGGGGCGCGCTAGGCTTTGTGGCCATTCACTTCGCCGCTAGGCTCCCTCCCATACCGCCTCTTGGAAAAGCCCCCCCGGGGGTGCTGGCTGGCCTGAGGTGGCTGTACCAGGAAGCCTTCTTTCGTCGGCTAGCCGGAGCGGTCCTTGGAGCCAGCTTCCTCCGGGTCATGCCCTTCGCCCTTCTTCCCCTCTGGTCCCTCCAAGCCGGGTACGGACCCATAGGGTATGGGCTCCTCAGCACCGCCTTCTCCCTTGGGGGGGCCTTAGGAGGGCTTTTGGCAGGGAAACTTAAAGGCAAAAGGCCGCAAAGGGTGCTTAGCCTCCTTTTCCTCATGGACGCCGGGGCCGTCCTGGGTTTGCTCTTCAAGCCTCCCCTTCCCCTGGGCCTGCTCCTCGTGGCCCTCCTGGGGATAAGCGCCATCCTCCTGGGGGTCCAAGAGGTGGTGCTAAGGCAGGCCCTGGCCCCGGATGCCCTACTGGGCCGGGTAGGGGGTGGAATGAGGTTCCTGAGCGGCTCAGCCGGGCTTCTGGGGGCACTTTTGGCGGGGATAGTAGGGGGAAAGCTGGGCTTGGAGGAGGTCTATCTGGGAGCGGGGCTTGGATTTCTCCTCCTGGCCTTAGCCGCCTGGGGCTTCCTCGGCCAAATTGAGAAGCGGGCCCGGTGACCTCCTGGGAGCGTTTTGTGCCTAGCCTTCTTTCTCCTCCTCGGCCCCACGGCCCAGCTAGCCCGTCAAGAGCCCCGCCGCTAGAGGAGCCGGCCGGATTTGGCAAGGGCTTGGGGCCCTGGTTGCGGGGGGCCACGCGGGATGCTGGCCGTGGCACCCTTTCCACGTAACCTCCGCGTAACCTCCCCCCTGCTACCCTGGGGCTAACCCGTAAGGGGGTGAAGGAGATGCTCAAGGAAGTGCAGGAGGTCAAGGTCGGCGGCCGGACGCGGCGGGTTCACGTGAGGCCCTTCGCCTGGAACCTGCACGCGCCCACCCACATGGAGTGGACCCCAGACGGCAGGCTCCTGGTGGTGGAGCGCACCACGGGCAAGGTGAAGGACGTCACCAAGGGCGGGGACATGGAGGAGGCTAAGCCCTTCGCCTGGGGGCTCCAGGGGCCCTCCAGCATGTGCCCACTGCCGGATGGTCGGATCCTGATTACCGAGTTCTGGGGAGGCAGGATTCGGGACATCAGCGTAGGTGGTCCCTCGGAAAAGTTGGCCATCTACGCTGAGGACTTGAGCAAGCCGTATAGCTTGGCTTTAGATGCTCTGGGAAGATTGTTAGTAACCGAGCATCTAGGACATGGAGTTGGGCGAATAAGCATACTTGCCTCGGGAAAGGCCGTACCCTTAGTGCAAGGAGTTCCATCTGTAGAAACACCGGGCTTTGAGGGATATACACCTCCACATGCTTGGCCCGATCGTTGGGAAGGCTTCGTGGCAGGATGTGGTAAGTGGGGCACAGATCCTAAAGTTTTCCCTGATCGGCCTTACGTTTTTGCTGTTTCCATCGGCGGGTTAGGGCTTATTGTTGGTGTTCCAGAAGATGGTGGGCACTACGAAGCTTTAGCCCCTGAGCATACTTTTGCCAGGGGCTTAGGTTGGACTGGGGGCATGATAGCACACCCATTTGATGGAATGCTTTACGTAACACAACCCTTGCAAGGCGAAATACGCGCCATAAATCCAAGAGAAAGTCGGAATTACCGCTTTGATCCCCCGGTGGTCTCTGGCATCCCCATGGCTTCATGCGTGCGCTTTACTCCTGATGGGGAGAAGATGCTCGTGTGCTCGCCACAAAGTGGGGCGATCTGGCAAGTAGAGGGATTTTCCGACTAGGTCAGCTTGAGGACAAGATACCTTTTCGCCGAGTCCCTAGGCGTCTTCGGGGGGAGCCTGGCCTTCACGGGCCTTGGGCTCCTCCTGGGCCTTGAAGGAACAACCTGGACCCTGGCCCTCTTGGCCGCTCTCCCCTACCTCACCCTGCCCCTGGACCTCCTCGCCGGCCTCCTCCTGGACCGGCTGGACCGCAGGACCCTCCTCCTCGCAGGGGTCTGGCTTAGGGCTGGGATCCTGGGCCTCTTCGCCCTCCTTCCCAAAGAACCCCTCTTCCTCCTCCCCCTGGCCTTCCTCTTCCAGGCCGTCTTGGCCCTGGACCTCCCCGCCTGGCATGCCCTCCTGGTCCGCCTGGCCCAGGGCAGGCTAGAGCGGGAAGGGGGGAGGCTTCAAGCGGCCCAGCTCCTCGGGGACGGCCTGGGGGACCTCCTGGCCCCTCCCCTCCTCCTCCTGGCCAAGCCCCTGCCCTTTGCCCTAGGAGGCCTCTTCCTCGCGGGGGAGGGCCTTCTCCTCCGGGACCTCCCCGCCTACCCGCCTCCACGGGCGGCGAAGGGGGAGGGTTTTACCCTGAGGGCCCTCCTCGCGGGGCTCGCCTTCCTCCTCGGAGACGGAAGGCTCCTTCCCCTCACCCTCTACGCCCTGGCCCTGAGCTTCCTCTCCGGGCTGGCCCTGGCTCTCCTGCCCCTCCTGGCCCTGGCCCAGGGGACGCCCCCTGCCCTCTACGGCCTCTACCCCTTGGGCCTCTCCTTAGGGGGCTTCCTGGGAAGCCTCGCAGCGGGGAGGGTAGGGCCTTGCCTGGGGATTTGGGGCGGGCACGGGCTGAGGGTCTTGGGGCTTGCCCTCCTCCTCCTGCCCTTTCCTTTCGGGCCTCTGGGCGCTTTCCTTGTGGGCGGAGGCGGTGCCTTAAGCGGGGTCCACCTACGGGCCTACCGGCAGCGCCTCGCACCGGAGGCCCTCCTGGGTCGGGTGCAGGCGGGGGCGGTGGCCCTCCTCTCTTCAGGAAGCCTCCTCGGCACCCTCCTGGCGGGGGGCTTGGGGACCCTCGGCCCCCGGGTGCCCCTCCTTACCGCCCTCCTGGGCCTCCTTCTCCTCCTGCCCTTGGCCTTGGGGCCCCTGGGGTGCGGGCGGCTCCTCTCCCTGAGGGAGGGAAGGTTCCCGTGAGATTTCCCTTTCATAACGGGCCTCTCTGGGCCGAGGCCCTGAGCGACCTCGGGGCTTCCCTCGGCTTTAGCACCCTCGCCCTAGAAGTGGCCCGCACGGGAGAAGCCTTCTGGGTGGGCTTCTTCGCCGCCCTGGGCTACCTTACCCTAGGGCCTCTTCTCCTCCTCAGCCCCTGGGTGGAGCGGCGGGACCTGGCCCGGGCTCTCCTGGAGTTGCGCCTGGCCCGGGGCCTCCTCTTCCTCCCCCTTCCCTTCCTGCCGCGGGAAGCCGCCCTCCTAGTCCTCTACGCTTACCCCCTCATGGTCCTCACCGACCTGGCCGTCGTGGCCTGGGAAGGCCTCCTGGTGCGGAGAGGCCGGGACAGGCTGGCGGAAAGGAGCGGCAAGCTCTACGCCGCCTGGGAGGTGGGGGGGCTGGTGGGGGTCGGCCTCGGCCCCGCCCTCTTCGCCCTCCATCCCGCCCTCCCTTATTTCCTTGCCGCCGGGATCCTCCTCCTGGCCTGGGCCCTTCTCCGCCCCGCCCTTACGGGGGAGAAGGGGGAGAGGGAGGAGGCGGCGAGGCCCGAGGCCTTGGGGCGGTCCCTCCGTCGCCTCCTGGCCCATGCCCCCCTCAGGCCCTATCTCCTTCTTTCCCTCCTCTTTACCCTGGCCCACGCCCTCACCACCGCCCTTCTGGGCCTTCTGGCCCTCCGGGCGGGCACCCCGAAAGCCCTCTTCGGCCTGGTCTTCGTGCTGCAAAGCCTGGGGTACACCCTGGGGAGCTACTTTGCCGGGCGGGTCCCACCGGCCCTGGCCTTTAGGCTGGGCCCATTAGGGGCAGCCCTCGGGGGGATGGGTTTTCTCCTGCCCTTTCCCCTCCTCCTCGCCGCCCCACCCCTCTTAGGCCTGGGGGTGGCCCTCCTCAGCACCCACTTGCGGGCGGTGCGGGGCTGGCTCCTGCCCAAGGAGGGCCTGGCCCCAAGCCTTGCCGCCATCCGCGCCCTCCTCTACGGGGCCGGGGCCCTGGGGGGCCTGGGGGCGGGGGTCCTGGGCAAGGGGAATCCAGCCCTGCCCCTCCTCGTAGGAGCCTTGGGATTCCTGGTCCTTCTTCCCTTCGCTTTAGGACCCCTCCACCCTAGGCGACTGGAGGCCTTAAGGCAAGAAGAAGCAGAGTAGGAATCGTGGGCAAGGAGAATCTACCCCTTCTCGTTTTGGGCCCGTTTCCGGCTAGCCTGTAGGCGTATGACAATAGCCCTCCTCCTCTGGCTGGAGGCCTTCCGCCTCTTCGGGGCGGGGTTCTCCTACTTCGCCCACGCTGCCCTCACCGCTCTTGGGGCCTTGAGCCCCCTAGAGGCGAGCTCAGCCCTGGCCCCCTTAGGCCCCCTCCTGGGCGGGGCCCTGGCGGGGGTGGCCCTCCCCCTCCCCTTCCTCTTGGCCGGGGGGCTCCTCCTCGGCTTCGCGGCCCTTTTGGGGAGGCGAAGGGCGGCGTAAACTCAAGGGCATGGAAAAGCTGGAAGCCCTGAAGCGCCTCTTCCCGGGGAAGGTGGACCTCTCGGAAAGCGAGCGCCTGCGCCACGGCAAAGACGAGGGCTACCCCGCGGCGAG
>ENA-UOYH01000785-UOYH01000785.1-marine-metagenome-genome-assembly--contig:-NODE-785-length-10177-cov-3.673861_pt1 | contig 10177 bp, 9 predicted proteins | sample MGYA00238175_ERZ767261 | MGnify/ENA primary metagenome ERZ767261 (study PRJEB28946, sample SAMN06267185) | marine metagenome | isolation source: Columbia River Estuary | place: USA:Columbia River Estuary...
TGAAATGTGGAGAGCTAACGATGAGCTCGGATTATCAGGAATAGCCGCCACAGGCGGCAGTTTAAGTTGAAGTGGGGGGGCAGCGCGGCTCGTTGATTTGAAGTTAGTCTGGCATCCTCAGCGTCATGGTGTCTTGGCTCCTTGGCGTGAGTTCTTACGGCACGTCAAGACACCAAGACGCCAAGTGGGATCAGATGGAAAGATTGAATGGTCAAGGTGGGGGTTTTTGTTATCGTGTCGCTGCCTCGGAAAAGAGGTGTCAATTTATGAATGGATTATCAAAAAGAGAGTTGCTGCGAGTGAAGGCATGGGCTGGTGTCATCTTGTGTGTTTTCGCTATTGGATCTTCTGTGATGGCGGAGGTGAACCAGTCAGCTAAACGCAAACCAAACATTGTGGTGGTGCTGACGGATGACCAGGGTTATGGGGATTTGGGTTGTCATGGCAATGCGGTGATTAAAACGCCTTCGTTAGATAAGTTTCATGAGCAGTCGGTGAGGTTTGGGCAGTTTCATGTGGGCACGACGTGTGCGCCGACACGTGCTGGATTGTTGACGGGTTTGAACTGTAACCGCACGGGGGTCTGGCACACGATCGGTGGGGCATCGCTGCTGCGTCAGGATGTGGTGACTCTACCGGAGGTGCTGCAGGAGCATGGGTATGCGACGGGGTTGTTTGGCAAGTGGCACTTGGGGGATGACTATCCTTACCGGCCGCAGGACCGGGGTTTTCAGCAGACGGTGTATCACCGGGGTGGAGGGCTGGCTCAGATCTCGGACCACTGGGGTAATGATTATTTTGATGATACGTTGCTAGTGAATGGCGAGCCGAAGAAGTTCAAAGGCTATTGCACCGATGTGTTTTTCACCGAGGCGATGAAGTTTATCAAGGCGAACAAGGATAAGCCGTTTCTGTGTTTCATCACACCGAATGCGCCGCATTCACCTTACAATGTGGAGAAGAAATACCGTGACCTCTATGCGGAGGAAGATATGCCGGATGATCGCAAGAGGTTCTATGGCATGATCACCAACATTGATGAAAACTTCCAGCGGCTGCGCGGCTTTCTCAAGGAGCAGGAGCTGGAGGAGGATACGATCCTGATCTTCATGACCGATAACGGCACAGCCAAGGGTGCGGATTACGATGAGCAGATGTTCATCAGTGACGGCTATAATGCCGGCATGCGTGGCATTAAGGCTTCGGCCTATGAGGGTGGCCACCGGGTGCCGTTTTTCCTGCGTTACCCGGCGGGAGGAATCAGTGAGGGTAAGGACGTTTCCTGCCTGACGAACTATACCGATCTGATGCCGTCTCTGCTTGATTTCTGTGGGGTGGTATCACCGGCAACAGAAGGCAAAAGCCTGCGGCCGCTTATAGAAGGAAAAGGTGTAGAGTCTGGCGAGCAGTGGCAGCGGCGTGTGGTGATCACGGACACGCAGCGTTTACCGCATCCGATCAAGTGGCGTTTTTCTGCGGTGATGCAGGGGGACTGGCGCTTGATTCGAGGTAAAGAGCTTTATGATCTGACTAGCGACCCTGAGCAGCGTAAAGATGTCGCGGCACAGCATCCAGAGGTGGTGGCCAAGCTGCGTGCCGAGTATGATACGTGGTGGCAGCAGTGCTCGCTTGAATTCCACCACGCCTCACCGGTGCACATCGGCTCCGAGAAATGCCCACAGGTTCATCTGACGACGATGGAGATGCGTAATGATGATAGTGACGTAGTCTGGAATCAAGCAGGGGTGCGCTCCGGTCAGCCGAGTTTTGGTTGCTGGGAGGTGTTGGCGGAAACCGCTGGCGAATATGAATTGACTCTGCGGCGCTGGCCTGAGGAGACCGGTTACGCGATCAATGCTGGCATTGAGGGCGAGGACGTTAATCAGGGGCCGGAAGGGCTTATTTCAGCATCCGCTCTGGACTGGTATCGTGAGGGTAAGGCACTGAATTTGGACGCAGCGGCATTGAAGATTGGGAAGGAAAGCTGGCATCAAAATTTCGCAAAGGACGCTACGAAGGTGACTTTCAAGGTGAGTCTTGAGGAGGGGCCGCATACATTGCGTGCATGGTTTGCCGGTGGGCTTGATGTCAGGGCTGAGACTTTAATCTCGCCCTATTTCATATCGATTAAGAGATCTACTCTGGCAGGGGAATAAAGTCCCTGTGAGGTATTACTCCGAACCATCATCAATAATCTCACCAGCTTCAATCGCTGCCATGCGCTGGCGCTCTTCTTCGTGAGAGTGGATTTGTAAGCCGGCATGAAGGCCGTGACGTATGGCTGCAGCTTTCATGACGTTACGAATGGCGCTGGCTGTGAATCCGTTACGACCAATGAGAATGGCAACGTCGCTCTGGGCTACGATGAGTCGGAAGTTTATGCGATCCTCGCTAACCTCAGCCACTCGCAGCTCAGCTTGCTCAGGCTGTTCAATGAACTGCAGGGCGATGAATTGGATGAAATCCTTTATCTGGTCTGTGGCTTCTTTCATGATATTTGACTCGTTTAGCTTAAGATTAATATCGGTCGAACTCAACGGCAAAGTCCGAGTTAGGTTCTAATTTTAATGTGGAGCTTAGTTTGAGTTGACCAGTGCCAGTCACTTGCTTAGGAAATAACACGTCTTGAGTAAGCTGGACCCAGTGACTAAACATTAAATACTATATCTAGAAATGAGCCTATCCAATCTCGCCATTGCAAAGACTGATGATCTGCCAATTCACCACCGTGGAGATATTCACAGCGGTAAAGTACGCTCGGTTTATTGGCTTAGCGATGAGGACAGTGCACGCATCATCGAGGAACGTGGCTATGATGTGTCCCCGGGGACGGAGCTGGCGGTGATGGTTATTAGTGATCGTATTTCTGCATATGAAATCATCTGGCAGGGTGAGGATGGCTTGCAGGGTGTTCCTGGAAAAGGTGCGTCGCTCAATGCTACGGCTCTTCACTGGTTTGATGAGTTTGAGAAAGCTGGGCTGGCCGGTAATCACATTCTTGAGTCACCGCATCCTTTGGTATGGATTGTGCAGAAGGCGCAGCCTGTAATGGTCGAAGGGATTGCTCGCCAATATATTACTGGTAGCATGTGGCGTGGTTACGAGCGTGGTGAGCGCAATATCTGTGGCATCGATTTGCCAGAAGGCCTTAACAATGGGCAGAGGCTAGATGAGCTGCTGATCACGCCATCCACTAAGGGTATCTTGAAAGGTATTGCGGGTGTTCCCGAGAAAGATGATGTCAATGTCTCTCGTGATCAAATCGTAAATAATTTTGAGGCCTTTGCCTTTCACGCACCCGAGGATGTGGCGCTTTATGAGAAGCTGCTCTCTGAGGGTATTAAGATCATCTCTGATCATGCGGCCAAAGCAGGGCAGCTGCTCGTAGATACCAAGTTTGAATTTGGCTATATCCCTAATGCCTCTGGTGATGGCTATTCGATGATCTATATTGATGAGGTCGGCACGCTCGACTCATCACGCTACTGGGATGCTGCTTCCTATTCGAATGGCAAGATTGTTGAGAACTCTAAGGAGATGTTTCGCAAGTTCCTTTGTGATTCGGTGCCTGAGGCTGATGTCCTGCTTAATAAAGAGCGCATGGATGGGCGCGAGGTGCTGGGGCAGGCTTATAAGGTTCCCGTTGATGCAATGATGGCGGTCAGTGAGCTCTATAACAGCACCGCGGAACACCTGACGGGGAAGCCCATGCCGAAGATTGAAAATGCGCGTGAGGAAATTCTTGAGGCTCTTGCGCCATTTGGCATCGTCCGCTAAAAATTGCCGACGGCTTGATCGATGAATGCAAGAATGTCTTTGCGACCATCGCCCGTTTTGGCTGAACTACTGTAGGTTCTGGGTAAGCCATCGCAAAATTCGCTCATCGCATCAGTGAAGAGCTCTAAGTTGCGCTGTGCAGCACCAGGTTTTACTTTGTCGGTTTTTGTGAAAATCAAAACGAAGGGTATTTGATGCTCCATCAGCCATTGGGTGAACTCGAGGTCAATTTTTTGTGGGGTATGACGAGAATCAATCAATACGAAGACGCAACTCAAGTTGGTTCTTTGGGCAATGTAATCCGAGACGAACTCATTGAATTGATTGCGATGCTGGCCAGAGGCTTTGGCATATCCATAGCCGGGGAGATCGACGAGTGTCCACTTCCTGTTAATGACGAAAAAGTTAATCAAGCGGGTGCGCCCAGGCGTACTGGAGACCATAGCGAGATCTTTTTTGCGAGTCAGTGCGTTGATTAGTGAGGACTTGCCAACATTGGAGCGACCGATAAAAGCGAACTCAGGCAATTTTGAATCTGGGCAGCTAGCGAGGTCAGGCGAGCTGATAAGGAAATCTGCAGATTGAATTTGCATGTTACCTCATTGGCTCACTTTAGTGAAAGTGACAATCAAAAAGATATCTATAACGGTTGCTATTTTAGCTATTTAAGTCAAAATATTGCCTGATGGACAAAATAGAAGCTTTTAAATTCCGTAATCCTGATGTGTTGATTCAGGAGATCGGTAAGCGTTTGCGCATCCAGCGTCTGGCTATGGGCTTGACGCAAGAGGAGCTGGCGAAGCGAGCTGGCATCAGTCTGTCGACACTAAAGCTCATGGAGCAGCAGGGGAAAGGTTCGCTGCAACGTCTTGCGAAAGTAGCCGTGGTTTTAGACTTAGATGGGGATTTGAGAGGTTTGTTCAGTGGGCAGAGATGCTTCGAGTCCCTCGATGCTGTTGAACGAACAGCTAGAATACGTGCGCCACAACGTCGCCTAAGTAATAAACGTGTCGGGCTCGCAAAAAGGGTATCAGAGCAGCTGGCGAAGGATAATCATGAAGATGCAAGCTCAGACCAGTCTGGATAGGTTTAGATGAAGTTATGAAAATACAGGTGCAATATCAGGGCGGCGATAGAGAGGCTGTCATTGGTCATTTAGCAGAGTCTGCTGACGGTAGAATCTTCTTCGAGTATGACCAACATTGGAGAGCTCAAACGATTGAGCTTTCTCCTGCGTATTTGCCAAACTCAACTCAGGGATCTGTAACGACGCCGACTCCGCAATATGGGCAGTTATTCGGGCTTTTTGGTGATAGCTTGCCCGACTGGTGGGGGCAGCAGATGATGAAGCGTTTTTTCCAAGATAAAGGTATTCCATGGAATAGTGTAGGGGTTCTGCAAAAGCTGGCTTGTGCTGGGGCTCATGCGATGGGTGCTATCGGCTATGAGCCGCCGGTTGTCTCGAGTGATTTCCGTGATGAACTGACGGTGGAGGTTGCAGATTTGGTAAACAATGCGACTTCGTTTCTCCATGGTAGAACAGAACAAATCCTGCCTGGATTGATGCGCTCGGGCCTCTCGCCAGGAGGAGCTCAGCCAAAGGTGTTGCTTGGGTTTAATAGTGATTTTTCGCGCACGATGGCTGGAGGCGGAGGTCTGCCAGATGGCTTTGATCGTTGGTTACTTAAATTTGATCTCGATTCAGATTATCAACATGGCAAAGAAGAATATGCATTCTCTTTGATGGCTAGGAATGCAGGGATCGATATGGCTGAAACTCATTTGTTAGAATGCAGTAATGGCATGTCTCATTTCTTATCGAAACGATTCGATCGACCAGGCGAGGCGAGGCGGCATATCCATACTTATTCTGGTTTAACACATACGCAATTGCGCGATGGTGTTGAGTATAGCCAACTGATGGATTTGACACGTATTCTCACGGGGGGTGAGCTTGGGGTTGAGGAGGTTTTCAGGCGCGCTTGTTTTAATGTGCTTGCTGGTAATGACGATGACCATGCTAAGAACCATGCTTTTCTAATGCAGCCAGATGGGCGATGGGATTTGTCGCCAGCCTATGATCTTACGAGCACGACTAATCCACTTGCCAGTGGTATGCGTGCAGCTTCTGTAAATGGTAAGAGCGTTGGTGTTGACCGTGATGATTTACGAGAGCTTGGCAGAAGTCAAAGCGTGCGCAGGATTGATGAAGTTATTGATCAGGTAATTCATTCGATTAAGCGTTGGCCTGAATGGGCAAATCAATCTGGAATGAGTGACTATCGTGTTGATCAGGTTGCGGATGAAATGCCGGGATATTCGCTGTGATATTTAATTTAGTTTTGAGTTAAACCAATGAAGAATCATTCATTTGAAATCATGAAGATAGAGGTGTCCTTATTGCCTGCTAAGTTATGGCTCTTGTTAGGCGCTGCGGCGTTCACTTTCTTGTTCGCTAATCATTCAGGCCATGCGGCTGATTTTGAGAGGGGCTTTCGCCTAGAGGTGAGTCGTTTTGTGGAGTCTTTGAATGATGATCAGCGTGCTCTATGTATCCATGATGTTGTTGATGATCGACGCTGGGAGATGCGCTACACAGGTGGAAAGCGTTCGGGTATTATGATCAGTGAGCTTGATGAAGCCCAGCGAACTCTCATGGTGAAAATTTTGTCGATGGTGCTATCGCCTCACGGATGGAAAATGGCGAATGCTGTGGCATTTCAAGATGCTCAAGATGGGGGCGACGCACTCGGGAAATATTGGATTACCTGCTTTGGGGATCCGCGTAAGGGGGACTTCGCTTTTAGATTGGCTGAACATCACCTGACGGTTGTTCATTTAGAACTTAAGGATGGGGCAGCGAATGAGTTTGGGCCTATTCTACTGGGTTCGAATCCGGCAACGTTGTGGGAAGATGATGAGCTGGCTCTTATGAATGCATGGCCTCTTGTTTCAGACGTGAATGCTCTGATTTTAGGTCAACGCGCGATCGCCACTGAGCCGATGAATAGAGATGATGGTGTTGCTTTTCCCTCATTGAGTGTGGAGGCTCAGAAGGCTATTAAAGATGCATGGGGGCTGCGCTTGAGTATTTTCACGGAGCCGATCAAGCAGAGAATCAATCAGCTACATGTGCAGCGTGGGGGTTGGGCCCAATCCCGGGTAGCTTATTACAACGAAGAGCCTATCAAACGATGTATTGATGGTGGCAGGTGGGACTTTAAATGTGGATTGCCTGGAATGGTGTGGGCATTTGAATCGAGTCGGGGGCACATTCACATGAGCTTGTGGGCAAGTGCTCCTTAAACACGATGGCAAGTACTTAAGCGCATATCCAGAAGTCTCGCCCTTCCACTCTTCCCGTTGCAAGTAGCTCGTCGCGTATTTTTTCTCTAGCTCCTCGCGTACCAACATAGCTGGCAATGATCGATTGATCGATTGTGGGTAGTTGGGCTGATGTTATTACTGGCTTTCCGTGGATGAATCTCCCGATCTTGCGTGGATCAATATCAATGAAGCCAGCTGCGGGTTTCCACGCATCTTCGAGTGCTTGTGCGCATTTCCTCGCTGGTCGTCCAGCTCCCCATATCCATAGCTCTCGGTTTTGTAATCCGCAGTGGCTAATAGCCTGGCTAAGGTGAGGTGCTTTGCATGCATGGAAGGCGCTCATATCATATCTTGAGTCGTTACGAGATAGTCGGCTGGGTGGATCATGCCAGTCATAGAGGTATTCGTTGACTTTGCCTATGCTTGCACCTGCTGAGATCCACCTGAGGATCATTTCGTAATCTTCGGGGAAGTCCCCATGTCTGTAGCCGCCGTAATCTTTGACCATCTCTCTGCGATACATGATAGTTGGATGCGGGAACGGCAGGTCAATGAAACGGTTGAGGTTTATTTGCTCTGAATTGCTTTGCTGATTGGCCCAATTGACGTGATGGGCATAGCCGCCAGCTGTATCGGCATCACCTGCGAAATGCGCAAGACAAGATACGGCACCAAGGTTTGAATCATTAGCCAAAGCTAGGCATTGCTTTTCCAAGCGGGTCGATAATGACACATCATCCGCGTCCATACGCGCAATCAAAGTCCCTCGAGACACCTCGAATCCTGCATTGGAGGCAGCGACTACGCCTTCGTGCGGTTTTTTGATTAAACGAACCCTTGGGTCTTTGTCTGCGATGTCTGCGACGATATTAGCAGACTGATCCTCTGAGCCATCATCGACGACGATTAATTCCCAGTCCGTCATGCTCTGTGACTGGATGCTGTTGATGGCACGCATCACAGTTTGCTGTGCATTGAAGCAGGGCATGATTACAGAAATGCTTTCTGATGTGGATGAGTTGATGACTCATTATTAGATCACCGTAGAGGCTTTGGGAATTATCTTCGGGTGTTTTTTAGATTCGATTTTTATGAGCATGTGACGAGAGAAAATTAATGGGTATGCATTTATAAATTTTCTCAGGAAAAGAAGTCGAGACGTGATTCAGGTCCGTGATACTTTGGGGCCGTTTGTTGGATCATTTGTTTCACGGATAGTTGTGCGAGGTTATTCTCTTGTGATGGTTTGAGAGCGATTTTTTTTTGGATGATTGCAGGTAGTGATAGGCCTTGTTGATGGGCTTGCTGGCGAAGCTTATGATACACGGACGCTGGTAGGGTGATGGTTATTTTTTGATCGGGTTGTTCTTTCATGGCAATCGGAGAATGCCCAATGATCGTGAAGACTTGATGAAGCTTGTGTGAAAAACACACACAGATGGAGGCTAGTTGGGGAGGGGGTTATTATAAGCTTCATCTTTGTGATAGCTGTCGTCAGGGTGGTGCATGCCTGTTGAGATCGAACGAAAATTTTTGGTGATAGGGAATCCTCCGCATGTTCATGGTGTGAAAATGGTCCAGGGATATTTGTGTAAGGATCCAGAGCGAACAGTACGTATTCGAATCGAGGGCGAAGTTGAACAAGGGCGTGCGGTTTTAACGGTAAAGGGGAAGCCTGAGGGAATTGCTCGCCCAGAATATGAGTATGATATCCCTGTAGCAGATGCACGAGAGCTGATGGGGCTTTGTGTAGGCTCTATCGTTGAGAAGACACGCTATTGTCATCACATTGGTGCGCATGTGTGGGAGGTTGATGTTTTTGAAGGGGGGAATCACGGCTTAATCGTGGCAGAAATCGAGCTCAGCGATCCATCAGAGTCATTCGAGAAGCCCGACTGGATAGGGGGTGAGGTGAGTTCAGATCCTCGCTATGCCAATTCAAGCCTTAGCCGCAAGCCTTACTCTCAGTGGTAGGCATGCTGGGCATTGACAAATTATAAAAATATCATCTTCGGAGCCTATATATTCATTGCATCATGGGTTTGAATATGGTTTCTAGTGCGATCTCGCATCCGCAAATTTCATTATCATTTGTGGTGTCATGTGAAGGTCTATTTTTTATCGAATGAAAAACAAGTTGTTGATGAAGTATCCATCTTCTTGGTGGGGTGCTAAGTGGAGGGAAGCCTTGCCATCTGGTAATGGGCCGATAGGTGCGGCTGTTTATGGTGCCGTGCATGAGGAAACAGTCATGCTCACTCATGAGGATTTATGGCACATGGTTGTCACTCAGGAGCTGCCCGATGTCTGCAGTATGCTACCAGAGGTTAGAAGGTTGTTATTCGATCGCATGGTTCATGCTGCAGATCATATGATTGCCGATGAGTTGACCCGACGTGGTTATGATCCGGACATTGGTTACCCTTTGCCACTTGGTGATTTTAAAGTGAAGATGCCAGTTGCGCGTGGTTTCAGCAATTATAGCCGTGGTATCGATATGGAAACAGGGGAGGTCTTCGTCAATTGGCATGACAATGGAGTGGATTATCAACGTAAGCTTTTTGTATCTCGCGCAGACGATATCGTTGTTATGGAGATATCAAGTCAAGGTGGTGATCTTGAAGCTGGTTTCTCCTTCGATATCCATGACCCACTTGATGCAAGAACGCTCCATCATGGTGATTCTCCATTGCCTCAAGCAATAGAGAAAGTTACGACGGAGAATAAGTTTATTCGCTATGCGGCATTAAACGATGATGGCAACGACTTCGGTGCTGTGGCTCGTATTATAACGCCAACAGGTGTCGTGGAGGCTGACGCAGAACACGTTCACGTCTCTGGCGCTGATAAGATTCTTGTCGTCATTAAGCTCTTCACCCATGAAGGCCGACAAGAGGCGTGGCCACGACTTGAGGAGGAATTGGATTCTCTTTGTTTGGATTACCAGGTGCTGCTTGCTCCGCATGCTGAATTGCACGGTGAGATGTTTAATCGCGTCGAACTCGACCTTGGAGCTGGTGAGGCTGAGCATGAGGTTTGCAACGAGCAGCTTTTGCTTGATGCATACCAGGGA
>ENA-UOYH01000789-UOYH01000789.1-marine-metagenome-genome-assembly--contig:-NODE-789-length-10158-cov-2.775122_pt1 | contig 10158 bp, 8 predicted proteins | sample MGYA00238175_ERZ767261 | MGnify/ENA primary metagenome ERZ767261 (study PRJEB28946, sample SAMN06267185) | marine metagenome | isolation source: Columbia River Estuary | place: USA:Columbia River Estuary...
TAGCGCCCTCTTGGCCGAAGGACCATTTTCCTGGCGTAGTTCTGGCGCTTTGTAATCTTTCCAGAAGGTCTGGATTTGAAAAATCATAACCGGTTGAGTTTTGTCTATCTGGGGCAAAAAGATCTTGGGGGTGTTTCAGGGCAGAGCCGGACATGCCTAATTTGTCAAACGGATCCGCAGCTACCAATCTGGATGCAACGCTGGCATCAAAAATTTGATTTACAAAAGATGAGTTTGCCCCATTCTCCAGCAATCTACGTACCAAATAGGCCAGAAGATCGCGGTGTTGCCCGACCGGCGCATAGACCCGACAGGGCGTGCCAAATGTGTTCGTAACTTGAAGATGTAAGGCTTCCCCCATGCCATGTAAGCGTTGAAATTCAAAATCTGTCACGTGCTTTTTCTGAGCTAGATGCAAAATCGCAGCGATTGTATGCGCATTATGCGTGGCAAATTGCGGATAGATCCGGACTGACATATCGAACAGTTTGGCGGCGCAACAAATAAAACTTATATCGGTGTGATGCTTGGCGCTGTAAACGGGAAATCCGGGAAGCCCTTCGGCTTGCGCCAGTTTTATCTCGCTATCCCAATAGGCGCCTTTGACAAGCCGTACCATGATACGCCGATTCAGATGCTTCGATAGTGCATAGAGCCAATCAATAACAAAGGCGGCGCGCTTTCCATAGGCTTGCACCACCACGCCAAACCCATCCCAATCGGCCAAACTTGGATTTGATAAAACGCGTTCAATCACGTCTAAGGATAAATCCAGCCTGGCGGCCTCTTCTGCATCGATATTCATGCCAATATTTGCCGATTTTGCCAAGACAGCTAAAGACAGCAGGCGCGGGGCCAATTCTGATAAAACCTGCTGGCGGTGAAGCGGGTCATAATTGGGGTGAAGGGCGGATAATTTGATGGAAAGACCGGGATTTAAACGTGGGTCCGAGCTGGTTGCGGCTTTGGCGATTTGCGCAATCGCATCGGCATAGGCCATATGGTAGCCTCTTGCGTCCTCGTCGGTGATCGCCGCTTCTCCCAACATGTCGTAGCTATACAGATAGCCTTTTGCCTCAAAACCTGCCGCGTGGCTCAGCGCTTTTTGGATGGTTTGGCCAAGGACAAATTGTTGCCCCATTTCGCGCATGACCCGTGCCACGGCTTGGCGGATGACCGGCTCGCCGAGGCGTTTGACGGCCCCGCGCAAAAGTCCGGCCATGCCTGTGTCGGGCGCATCCAGAACCTGTCCCGTGACCAAAAGCGCCCAAGTTGAAGCATTGACCAATGTGGAATGGCTTTCCCCCAGATGCTTGCCCCATTCAGACGGGGCAATTTTGTCCTCGATCAAAGCATCCATGGTGGCCGCATCGGGCACCCGTAACAGCGCTTCGGCCAGGCACATCAAGGCGATGCCCTCTTTAGAGGAAAGGCCATATTCGGCCAAAAACAATTCCATCACAGAGGGCTTAGCCTCTGCACGCAGTCTCTTGACCATGGCGCTGGCTTGGCGGGAAATTTCAGCGCGCGCCTCGGGGCTCGGGGCCAGCGTGGCCAGATTTTGCAACACCTCTGGATCAGAGGCATAGGCTTTGGCGCGCATCTGTGTGCGGAATTGGTCCATCACACGGACTCCTTGGCGCGGTTCACCATGCCAAATAAATCGCGCGGATCATCGGGATCGGCGAGAAGGTCAAGCTGAACAAAATGCCCGGTGCGTTCCAATTGGTCCCGCAGATACCGCAGAGCGGAAAAATCCTCTATGGCAAACCCCACGCTATCAAATAGCGTGATTTGCCGCTCCGTGCTGCGGCCGGTTTTTTGTCCGGCAATGACCTGCCATAGTTCTGTGACAGGGTGATCGGCTGCCAGGGCTTGGATCTCACCTTCGATGCGGGTTTGCGCTGGGTATTCGACAAAAATATCCGCGCGGTGCAAAATATCGCGGTGCAGTTCAGTCTTGCCCGGGCAGTCGCCACCAATTGCGTTGATATGCACGCCTGCACCGACCATATTATCGGTTAATACAGTGGCATTTTGCTTATCTGCGGTGCAGGTGGTGATGATATCGGCCCCGGCGACGGCCTCTTCGGCACTGGCGCAGTTGCGCAGTTTCAAGCCGGCGTCGGCCAAGTTTCGCGCGGCTTTCTCGCTGGCCTTCGGGTCGATGTCAAACAGATGAACTGTGTCAATTCCTAAAACCTCCTGAAACGCCAAGGCTTGGAATTCGCATTGGGCGCCGTTGCCGATCATGGCCATTGTCCGCGCGGATTTTGGCGCCAAATATTTCGCCGCCATGGCGCTGGTGGCGGCGGTGCGCAGGGCTGTTAGGATGGTCATTTCCGTGAACAGAACCGGATAGCCGTTGGAGACTTTGGCCAGAACGCCGAAGGCTGTGACCGTTTGATATCCGCGTGCCATATTGGCGGGGTGACCGTTGACATATTTGAACCCGTAATGCTCCCCGTCGGTGGTGGGCATCAGCTCAATCACGCCTTCCTCCGAATGGGCTGGAATGCGGGGTGTCTTGTCAAAGGTTTCCCAGCGTAGGAAATCTGCTTCGATATAGGCACAAATTTCCCGCAACATTTGTCGCGGGCCGATCGCGTTGACGATCCGCATCATGTCTTGCACCGAAACAAATGGCACCATGGCCAGGGCGGAAGGATTGGGAGCGGCCATATTATAAACCTCTTGTTCGGCGATCTAGAACCTTGCGGCCCAGAAGGGACGCGGTCAGATCGCACATCAGCGTTGCGGTTTTCCCTCGGATGTCGAGGAAGGGATTCAATTCGGTCAAGTCAAGTGAGCTGGCCAGGCCGCTGTCATGGATCATTTCCATGATCAAATGCGCTTCGCGGAACGTGGCGCCGCCCGGCACGGTTGTGCCGACGGCGGGGGCGATCTCTGGGTCGAGGAAATCCACATCGAAGCTTACATGCAACAGGCCATTGGACTGCGCCACTCGGCGCAAAAATGCCTCCATAGGTTTGACAACGCCCAATTCATCAATGCGGCGCATGTCATAGACATCAATGCCCAATTCAGCGATGAAGCGATGTTCTGCCTCATCCACAGAACGTAGCCCCATCATACATATATTGGCCGGATCCAAGGGCGCGGGCACGGGTGGGAATATCCCCTCAAAGCTCTCTAAGCCCAGTGCATAGGCCATGGGCGTGCCGTGCAAATGTCCGCTGAGGCTGCTGGTGAGCGTGTTCATATCGGGATGGGCATCCAGCCAGAGCACAAATTGCGGCCGTCCCCGTTCAGCCGCCGCCTGTGCCACGCCGGTCAATGTGCCGGCCGCCATGGAGTGATCGCCGCCGATGAAAATTGGAAAACTGTCTTGTGCGGCCAGCTGGGCCGCCTGGGTTTGAATGTCCCGCGTCCAAGCCACAATTTCGGGCAGTTTTTTCAAATGCGCCGGGCCGGTCACCTCGGGCACAGAGGCTGGAAAAGGAAGATTTCCTAGGTCTGTCAAGCCAAAACCCTGGCTGGTGATGACCTCTCCCAGACCGGCCGTGCGAAAGGCGTCTGGCCCCATAAGGCAGCCGCCGCGCCCTGTGCCCGCCTGAAGGGGCAAGCCTAGAATTGTGCAATGAGGTGTCATGCTGCGCTCCGATGTCAACGAGGTTGAGTCAAATTGCCATGCTCATATTGCACAATCAGCTAAAATATTGTTCAATTCACATATGAATTGCTCAAAATATTAAGGCAAATATACAAAATGATCAATATCGATGACATTGACCGAAAAATCATTGCGCGTTTGCAAATTGATGGGCGCGCATCGGTCACCACGCTGGCGGGTGTTTTGGGGCTGGCGCGTGGCACGGTGCAAGCGCGCCTCACTCGCTTGATTGACAGCCGTGTCATAAAACGCTTCACGATCGATTTGGGCGGGCTGGAAACCCATGAGCTGGTGCGGGCCGTCATGATGATTGAGGTGCGCGGCAACACGGCCAATTCTGTGCAAAAGGCACTGCAGCGCCTGCCGGAGGTCACCTCTTTGCACCGCACCTGCGGGGTTTGGGATTTGGTGATCGAATTGGAGACCACAAGTCTTTATGAATTCGATGGAATTCTTTCTCGCATTCGGGAATTGCCCGGCGTGTCAAATTCTGAAACCTGCCCTTTGCTGCGACGGATCAGCTAGGCTGGCCTGGCCTGGTGCGATGCCCATTTCGGGCGCGCTGCGACCTGCGCTGTTTTCTTTATGCCTGACATTGAGAAGTTGTCGGCGGCATGTTTTAATACAGGCAAATTTTGGAAAGATTGACCGCATGTCACACCCAAGCGCCCATCCTGATGATCCCCATTACGTCACCCGCAACAGCTGGCTGCGCGCGGCTGTACTGGGGGCGAATGACGGGATTGTCTCCGTATCTTCCTTGGTTGTGGGCGTGGCGGCGGCAGAGCCAGATGCGCGGGTGATCCTTGTTGCGGGGGTTGCCGGCCTGGTGGCGGGCGCAATGTCTATGGCGGCGGGCGAATATGTCTCGGTGTCCTCGCAATCGGATACAGAACGCGCGGATATCAAGCGCGAGGAGGCGGCCCTGCGGGATATGCCGGCGGCAGAACTTGAGGAGCTGGTCGAGATTTACCGTTTGCGTGGACTGACTGATGAAACCGCACGCAAAGTGGCGCAGGAGCTCTCAGAGCACGACGCTCTTGGCGCACATATCCGCGATGAGTTGGGACTGTCAGAGATTCATAGTGCAAACCCGCTTGAGGCCGCTATTGCCTCTGGCCTGACCTTCAGCGTGGCGGCTGCGATTCCGGTTTTGGCGGCCGTTGTGGCCCCGTCGGATTGGATCGTTCCAACGGTGTGGGCGGTGACTGTAGGCTCCTTGGCGGGCCTTGGCGCGCTGGGCGCAAAGTTCGGCGGGGCCCCGATGCGGCCTGCGATGTTCAGGGTCATGGGCTGGGGCGTTCTGGCGATGGCGGTGACCACTGGTGTAGGGTATCTGTTCGGCGTCCACATCTAAGCGCATGAGTGCGGGCGAAACCGTGCTAGCCTGCGGTGGGTGCATTTTCGCCTATTGCTGCGCCGGGCTTCCTCTTATAGGCCGGTCATGCACGGACCAGTGCGGTGTCAGGAGCACAAATTGCTAACCATTCTAACCCACAATATTTTGCCGGTGTTCTCGATCATGGTGCTTGGCTTTGCCATGGGACGGATGCGGTTTGTGTCAACTGCTGAGGCGAGCACGCTCAACCGTATCGCCTTTTTGATCTTGCAACCCGCTTTGATCTTTCCCCTGGTCAATGGGGTGGATCTCGGCAGTTTTTATTTTGACGCCATAGCTCTTTATGCCCTGGCCCAAGTTGTGGTCTTTCTGACGACCCTGCTGCTTTCGATTTACCTATTCAAATGTGCGTTTCTGGAGGCTTGGCTTTTGGCTATGGCCACCATTTTCGTCAATTCCTTGCTGTATATCTGGCCGATTTCGGCGCTGATCTATGGAAGCGGCGGCAATATCCCGATCATGGCAGCGGTGGTTTGGGACGCCACTGTGACCTTTGCCTTTTTCATTATCACGACGGATTTACTGGCCAATCGCGGGCAATCGGCGGGGCAAAGCATGCTGCGCTTGGTGAAAAATCCAGTTTTGATTGCGATTGCCTTGGGTCTGGGCAGCAATGGCTTGGGGTTGATCGCCGCCGAGCCGCTCTTGGTGGCCTGTAAATTTGCCGGTGCGGGCGCGGCGCCCCTGACGCTCTTTGCCCTTGGGGTGATCTTATCGGGGCACAGCCTTTGGCCGACAAAAAAAGTGGCCGCGGTGGCGGGCATCAAGTTGCTGCTCATGCCAGTGGTCGTCGTGTCCGTGCTGGCATGGGGTGCGCGGCCCGAGCTTTGGAATGATCTTCTTTTGCTCAACGGTGCCGGGCCTTCGGGCGCGATGGCCTTCGCCCTGGCCATGCTTTACAAAGTGCGCACAGATACCATTGCGCCAGTGATCATCTGGACCTCGGTTTTATCGCTGTTCTCGCTGGCCTATCTTGCCTGAGACCGCAGTGCGGGCCTAACTTAAAGGCTGTCCCGCAGCAAACGACGTAGGATCTTGCCCGAGGGCGATTTCGGAATTGCCTCTACGAAGGTGACACGGTGCAGTTGTTTGTAATGGGACAGTTGCGTGCCGACATAGGATTGGATCTCTTCGGGGCTGGGGGCAGGGTCTGCACAGACGACAAAGGCCACGGGGACTTCGCCGGCCTCTTCATCGGGCAGGCCAATCACGGCTGCATCTTGAATCTGTGGATGGGCGACCAAACAGGCCTCCAGTTCCGCCGGGGCCACTTGGAACCCTTTGTATTTTATCAGCTCTTTGAGACGATCCACGATGAACATGTAGCCATCCGCATCAATGATTGCCACATCGCCGGTTTTCAGCCAGCCATCCGAGGTGAGCGTATCTCGGGTGGCTGTTTCGTTGTTGAGATAGCCAATCATGACTTGTGGCCCTTTGATCCAAAGCTCGCCTTCCTCCCCCGGTGGCAAGTCCTCCCCGGTTTCGGGGCTGACAATTCGGCAGCGGGTGTTGGGAAGCGCAAGCCCAGAGGCCCCTGAACGCGGGGTGCTGAGGGGGGTAATATGGGATACGGGCGCCAGTTCGGTCATCCCATAGCCTTGCAGCATGGCGCAATTGAGGCGACTGGCCACCGCGTCAGACAGGGCACTGCCCATGGGTGCGGCGCCGGAGAAAACTTGCTCCAATGCGCTCAGATCGTAGGCATCGACCAAGGGATGTTTGGCCAATGCAAGGGCGACCGGCGGCACAATCCACATGCGCCGGGCGCGGTGGTCTTGGCAAATGCGCAGAAAAAGCTCCAAATCGAACCGCGGCATGGTGACCAAAACACCGCCACAGGCGAGATGCATATTCATCATCACGGTCATACCATAGATGTGAAAGAAGGGCAGGAAGGCGGCGGCGGTCTCACCGGCTCGAAATTCAGCGCCCTGGGCGGTTTGATCGATATTCATCGAAAGGTTGCGATGTGACAGGCACACCCCTTTGGGCAGGCCGGTGGTTCCAGAGGAATAGGGCAACACAACGCTGTGGCGGTCCAAGTCTACGGGGCACTGCTGCTCCTGCGCTGGGCCGTAGAGCTCGGACAGGCTCAGGCAGTCGTCGGCGCTGCCGATGACGCAAAGCTGAACCTCTGGCAGCTCTTCCAGCGCCTCTTTGGCGACTGCGAGGGTGGCCGGATCGGTGATCAACAGCCCCGCACCGGAATCACGCAGCTGGTGGCGAATTTCATGCGCTGTATAGGTCGGATTCAACGTTGTTATCGTGCCGCCTGCCCAGGCGACCGCATGAAAAATAATGCAATATTCGGGTGAATTCGGCGCCATCAGGGCGATAGGTTTTTGCGGCACATGGCCCGCGGCGCGCAACCCACCCGCCAGGCGTTTGACGTGATCGATCACGTCACCGGCGGTAAATTTGCGCCCATCTATCCCATCAATTATGACCACATCTTCCAGTCGCGGCGCGAGACCTTCGAAGACGCGCTCTGTCACGCTCAGGGTGCTGAGGGGAAGGTCTGATGCGGCCGTTTCATAATGGGTCATAGTAAATCTCCTCGCACAGAAGCTAGGACCCTACATTCTCTTTGTCGATCATTTAATTGTGCCCCTTGGCGATCACAGCCGTTTTACTGGCGGTGGTTCAGGCGGCTTTGCGGCCCTCAAGGATCAAGAATACCGACAGACAGGTCAAGACGATGCCACCGCCAATTAACATCATGGCGCTGGGGGCCTCATCAATGCCCCACCAAACCCATAAGGGGCCCAAAACTGTTTCGAGCAACATGATGAGGCTCACGGTCGAAGAGGGCACAAAGCGGGCCGCATAAGAGAGGGTGACAAAAGACAGCGGCAGAATGAAAATACCGGTCAAAGCAATAGCGGCCATCTGCGGCAGAGGTGGCCAAGCGAGCGTGGTGGCAAAGACAGCCGCCAGCCCGGCTGCGGCAATGGCCCCAACGGCAATAGCCAGAACAAATGGCACGTCTGTGTCTTTTCGAATTATTGTGAAATTCATCGCCAGGCTGAAGGCGACACCGAGGCCTAGTCCCGCACCGATGAGCGTGGTGAGATCGAGCATAAGATGCCCGTCATCACTGCCCAGCACAGAGATAAATAGGCCCAAAAAGACCATGGCTGCGGTGATAAGCGTGCGCATTGAGAGGGCTTCACCCAATAGCAAGCGCGACAGGAGAGCGGCGAAAATTGGCACGGTGGCCACGCCTATCAAAACCACAGTCACGGGTGCGAGGGCAATGGCGAGGCTAAATAACGCCGCATTGCCGGTTTGACAGGCGACAATTATGGCAAAGTTGCGGGTCCAGATATTGGACAGATCGCGCGGGCCGCGCATCCATAACCAGATCACAAAATAGGCCAGGCCGCTGAGACCGCCGCGCCAAAGTAACATGTTGAACCCATCGAGCTGCGACAGGCGCATGAACAACGTATCGGGAGTCAACAACAGCGCGCCAAAAATGGCGAGTGTGAGACCAATGGTCTTTTGGCTGCGCGGGGCTGTCACAGGCCGCGCCTCGGTTTGCGGCCGATCATGCTGACCCTGCCTGTTGGAAAACATCTGCTCATGGGGCATAGGCGCAGGTCGGCGGATAAAATTCAAGCGCGAGATTGGCGCCCCTGACCGTTTGGGTGATAATCCACAAAATATGTCGCACTGGGGATATACAGGCGGGTGGTCTCTGGTAAGTTTTTCAAAGCAAACCACATAGGAGTGCCCGCGATGTCACAGGCTAAACTCAATTTTTCGCGCGCTGAGTTTGACCAGCGGCTCATGAAAACCCGCCAAGAGATGCAACAGCGGGGGATTGATCTGCTGATTGTGTCGGATCCGTCGAATATGAATTGGCTGACCGGATATGATGGTTGGTCGTTTTATGTGCACCAATGTGTTATTCTACCGCTGGAGGGCGCGCCGATTTGGTATGGGCGGGGACAGGATGCCAAGGGCGCGCTGCGCACCTGTTTCATGGAGCCTTCTGATATCATCGGTTACCCGGATCACTATGTGCAATCGACCGAGCGCCATCCGATGGGCTATCTTGCGGCGCAACTGACCGATCGCGGCTTGGCCAAGGGTCGCATTGGTGTGGAAATGGACAATTATTGGTTTTCGGCTGCGGCCTATATGGCACTGATTGCCAATCTGCCCAACGCGCAGCTCACCGATGCGACGGGGCTGGTCAATTGGCAGCGGGCCGTGAAATCAGAGGCCGAATTGGCTTTGATGCGCCAAGCCGGGCAGATTGTTGGGCGGATGCATGAGCGCATTGTTGAAAAGGTTGAGCCCGGCATTCGCAAATGTGATTTGGTGGCCGATATCTACGACGCCGCCTTGCGCTATGATCCGGCCATTGGGGCCGGTGGGGATTACCCGGCGCTTGTACCGCTTTTGCCCTCGGGCGCCGATGCCTCTGCGCCGCATTTGACCTGGGATGATGCACCGATGAGGTCGGGAGAGGGTACATTTTTTGAGATTGCTGGCGTTGTGAAGCGCTATCACTGTCCTTTGTCACGGACGGTCTTCTTAGCAAACCGACACAGACATTCTTGGATGCGGAACAGGCGGTTTTGGAAGGTATGGAGGCTGGGCTGGAAAAGGCGCGCGTCGGCAATACATGTGAGGATATTGCCATCGCATTTTTTGATGTTCTCAAGAAATATGGCATTACGAAAGACAACCGCACCGGCTACCCTATCGGTGTGAGCTACCCGCCCGATTGGGGCGAGCGCACCATGTCTTTGCGGCCAGGCGACAGGACCATCTTGCAGGAAAATATGACGTTTCATTTTATGACGGGCCTATGGATGGACGATTGGGGGTTTGAGATCACTGAAAGCATTCGCATTGGGAATAACGGGCCAGAATGCCTGGCCAATGTTCCGCGTAAATTGGTTGTCAAAGCGTGAAAAATTTGGATCGCACCGCCCTGTAAACACTTGGACGCATCCGATTTGGGTCTTGTGCCCCTGTTTTGCCTGAGCGGCGCCAAAGCAGATACAGCGTGGCAGCAGGAATCCCATATTCGAGAGAAACCGACAACCAGTGATTGTGCAACATGACCTCCGGAGGCATGCCGGGCTTCTTGAGCTGTTCCTGAATC
>ENA-UOYH01000790-UOYH01000790.1-marine-metagenome-genome-assembly--contig:-NODE-790-length-10157-cov-2.110714_pt1 | contig 10157 bp, 10 predicted proteins | sample MGYA00238175_ERZ767261 | MGnify/ENA primary metagenome ERZ767261 (study PRJEB28946, sample SAMN06267185) | marine metagenome | isolation source: Columbia River Estuary | place: USA:Columbia River Estuary...
ATTAATGCTGGTAAAAACTACTATAGCGATATGTCTTCAACTGAAACTGAACTGATCAGCATGCTGATGCAATCGCCTGCCATGCTGCTAATGCCTCTGGGGCTGATATCAAAACTACCGCCCTATAACCTGACAATTTCTAATGTTCCAGGCATCCAACAAACCATGTATTGGAACGGTGCCAAACTTAACGGCGCTTATCCCCTGTCCATTGTCACTGACGGTATGGCAATGAATATCACCTTACTGACCAATAACGACAACGTGGACTTTGGAATCATCGCCTGCCGCCGATCGATACCCAACGTTCAACGTATGATTGACTACATGGAGGAAGCACTGCAGGAGCTGGAAGACGCAGTGGGCCTGAAAGCAAAACCGACCGTAGCGAAAAAACGTGCCTCTGCGACGAAAGCCAAGGCCAGGCCTAAGACAAGAGCCAACAGCAAGAGCCGACCAAAGGCTAAGCCGACGCCCAAATCCAGAAAAAATTAGTATCGCTTTTGCTGCCCTGCGCGGGACATTTACCCAGCCTTAAGAGCCAGTAAATTTTGCGGGGCGTTTTTCCATAAAGGCCATCATAGCTTCTTGCATATCGCTGGAGTTCAGAGATGTCATCATGGTCCACATTCCATTCAACAGCAGGCTTTGTTCTGTCGTCATGTCTTCTCCCTGTTGCAGAATAAACTTGGTGCCGCGAACAGCAAGCGGGGCATTTGCAGCGATCTCACGCGCCATTGCAACCGCAGCCGCATAAACAGAGTCGGCATCTGGAAAGACATCGTTCACTAATCCAATTTTTTCTGCCCTGGCGGCGCTAATATCCTTGCCGGTGTAGACCAATTCAGCCACATGGCCGTCACCCACAACGCCAGGTAAACGCTGGAGAGTACCCACATCCGCAACGATGCCAATTTTAGTCTCACGCACACCGAAAGAGGCATCCTCTGCTGCCAGGCGAATATCGCAGGCGGTTGCGAGGTCAACGCCCGCGCCGAGGCAGTATGAATGAATCGACGCGATAACCGGCACCGGGCAATCTGCAACAGCGCTGATGGCTTTCTGGCACAGCTGGGTATGAGTGAGCTGTTGCAGACAACTACTGGCTGTAGACAAATCTAGCACATTAGCAAAAGATCCCAAGTCAATACCGACACAAAAGTTCTTTCCTCGCCCCGCAATAACCAAGGCTCGAATATCATCGTTGTTGCCGACAACCTCCAGCGCTGTTACAAAGTCAGCCCACATTTGCGATGAAATTGCATTCATCTTCTCAGGCCTGTCCAACCACAGAGTCGCAATATTCTCGTCGACTTCCAGGGTCAAGGTAGAACACGAAAAGCCCATACTTATCTCCATTTTTGCATTAATTTGACTGTCAGCCAGCCGACTATCGGTTGGCCAGCTGACGCTGAATCTCTCTGGAGAATAGCCACAGTCGGTCTTGTCCCCACAGCGATAAAATTGAATTGCCCTGCTCATCGAGCAATCTGAAGCTGGGCACGCCCCATAGCCCGGCGTCGTACATAGCCAAACGATTATTCTCTAATAACTCTTCCCAACCGCCTGTTCCTATGTGTTTTTTTGCTTCTGCCCAATTAAGCCCCGCGTTCTCTACCACTTTTTTCAAACCGCGATCGCTATTGGTATTCACGCCTTGGACGAATGCAGCTCGCAAGAAAGAAGACAGTAATTGAGTACCCCTGCCTTGTTCACAGGCCCATGGATACATTGAGTAGCAACGCCTGACCGGCTCGCCGATGGGGTCATAAAAATTGCCGTAGGGCACACCCGCTTCACTGGCTTCCCGAACCGTATCGGAAAATATGTACATGCCCTTTTCTCTCGTTGCCGGCACACCACGCATCACCATAGGCAACACCGGCCTCACAGCGAGTTTTACCCCAGTATCTTGCGCCAGCTTCACGGCGCGATCAAAAGCGATAGAGGTATAGGGGCTTCGCAGTGATGGAAAAACTTCAAGAGTCAGACTGCCATTATCCCTGAGCTCACCGGTCTCGACGGCAGGACGAGGCAGCACCATAGGCTGCCCTTGTTCTCGGTCTACCCCTAACCCGGCGAGTCTTTTCTCGAGATGGTACAGCCTGTCTACTCCCCAGTACCACTCTTCACCGTAATAGAACATGGCACCGGAATAATGCTTCAACCTAGATCGCCTTGCGGTACCGACATCGAGTTTCCTGGCAAGCTCATCGTCAGTCGCGCGACCGAGATTGTCAGCGAGAGATAGTAAACGGGCCTCGTCACGCGACCACAGTGCGTCACCGACGTGAGCGGCACACTCGATAAAATCTGCCGATGTCTGCGCAGCCAGGATAGACGATGCTAGCTTGACCAGTGAAGGTTCCGGTGCGTCTTCATGCTGTGGAAAATTCAAACTATAGTCAGCCGCTACCTGAAAGGCATCATAGCGAGACAAACGCAATAGTAGTTCAGGCTCAGCCGAATTCTTACCCTGTGGGCCCATCACTAGATGGCATATTAACTCAATGTCATAACGCTCAGAGAACGCCTGTAGAACTTGTGATGCAAGATGGCTGTAGCCGTCTTCCACGTAATGGAAGTATTCAACAACATGTCCCATGCCAGATTTGACGCGCTGCTTTTCGACTTTCTTTCGACGCTTTACAACATTTTCTGTACCGCAGATACGTCTGACCACTCTGGAAGTTAACCAGCGCATTAGTGGGCTGGGATCCATGGTGGCGGCTCCACCCTGCTCCTCAAACTCTTCGGTCATATGCACTCTCTCCAACCGAAGCTCACTGCTGTATCAACACCAGCAGCAGGTCAAAAATAATCGCTATAGCCGCCGCTTTGCTCAAACCCTGGTGATAACGCAGCCGATGCCACATCTCGAATGAAGCGATAGCATCCACCGCTTCCCGCTGGCCACGAGATAATGCGTTCAACTCTGGAAGCCAGTCATTAAGGTCTATACGCAAACCCCGTTGATAACGGGCATAGTTTTTTTTGAGCACTGCCGATCGCCATAACTGCGCTGAAGTTGATAGTATTGTGTTGGTTTCTGCCTCGTATCCATCTGCATGCCGCTCGACTGCATGCAGAATACGATCTGCGAGTGACCCGTCTCTGTCTCCGCCAAGGAAGCGCGCCTCAATTGCATTGCGACTTTGCTCATCAACGGCGTTAAAGAGTGTATCCATGTCGGCGAAGTGCCTGAAAAATGAGCGTATTCCAACGCCTGCGTGCTCCGCAATTGCCTGCGCAGTCGGTATCAGATTACCCTCATTCATAAGATAAAGCGCGGCCTCAATAATAGCCTGACGGCTACGCTCACTGCGCATACGGCGACCATCAGCAGTCTCAGCTGTGTCCGTTTCCGACATCGTATTGGCCCACCCATTTTCTTTATTCGACATATAATGGCACTATATGCGCCATATTAATACACTAATTAAAGCAATATGAGCAAAATTACTTTCTGGGGCTTAACGGCCTCACCTTTTCAGTTAAAGATGCAGGCTCTGGCGGATTATTCCCGACTCAGCTGGCAGCGCTGGCCTGACCAATGCGGTAGGTTTCAGTCGTTGCGTGCAATGGTGCAACTCGGTAGCGCTAAACGCCGAGCTAGGGTCAAACGCTATCCACATAGTGTTTCCACTTTAGACGAGTACCCCGCCGTTCCTTACTACAGCCTTAATAACGGGGAATTTTTCTACGACTCCAGCGCATTGGCCAGACACCTTGACGCACTCGGCGCATCTAACCAACCCCTGGTGCCCAAGACGCAGGATCTGGGTTTTATCTGCCAGTTAATTGATGAAGCCTTCGATGAGTTTGGCTTGTACATGGTGCATCACAACCGCTGGGTGACGTCGGCCGGTACTAATCGCATGGGTGAAATGACAGTTAATGAATTGCGTGGCGCCATACCAAACTTCTTTCGAGCGCGCTTGGCGCGTAAGTTGGCAGCACGTCAGGTAAGACGCTTACCGTACCTGTTCAGCATCGCACCTTGCGGGTTTGATGCTGAGCTAACGCCCGCAATCACTCCGCCATCGCGCGAGGGGTTTCCTGAGACCCACTCCATGCTCAATCAAGCCTGGAAAATGTACCTGGCAGCACTGGATCATCTACTAGCCGCTCAACCCTATCTTCTTGGCGATCGTTTTACGCTAGCGGACGCCAGCGCCTATGGCCAATTGAGCATGAACCTGGTCGACGGACGCGCAGCAGAGCTGTTGCAGGAACTCGCACCACGCGTTTACAAGTGGCTCTGCTTTATTCGCGATGGCGACCATGCCCAGAGCAATGGTGATTTATACCTCAGCGAGGATCTGAACCTTTTGCTTGACTGCATCAAGGCGACCTTCATTCCCCTGATGCAGCAAAACAATAGGGCTTACCTACAGGCAGTCAACCGTGGCCAGTCGCTATTTAATGAAACCGCCTTCGACCTTAACCAAGCCCTTTATGACGGTGAGTTGCTGGGCTCTGAATTTCGCAGTGTCGCTAAAACCTTCCAGGTGAGCACATGGCACGAATTATGTGAAAAATGGCAAGACCTTGACACTGATGTGCAGGACTCACTGCAGACTTTGTATCCGCAGTTGAAAGGCGAGATATTCGAGAAAGCATAGGCGCCTGATAGGCTATCAGGCGCCTCTGAAACGTGGGCTACATTAGCAGCCTATCCAGCTACCATTCCGGCCAGGCGATCACAAATAATCGCTTCTGCGTCAGACATAATATTCTTGACCAGTTCTTCACAGGTGGGAATATCATGTATCAATCCGCCGCACATCCCAACGGTTACCATCCCTGCATCAATGTCACCGGTACTCCATGCCTTCTCTTGATTTGCACCAGAGACCAGGTGATGCACTTGTCCGAAGTCACCACCTGCCGCTTCAATCTCGGCAACCTCGTCAGCAATGGTATTCTTGTAGACTCGAGCCGTGTTGCGGTAGCTCCGAAAAATCAGTCGTGTCTGGTTCTCATCCATCTCCACAACTTTCTGCTTAATACCTTCATGGATAGGCGCTTCCTGGGTAACCAAAAAACGAGTACCCATATTGATACCTTCACAACCCAGGGACAAGGCGGCAGCTAATCCGCGACCATCAGCGATACCTCCCGAGGCAAGCACGGGTATACTCAGGGCCTGGGTTGCGGCAGGGAATAGCACCAGGCCGCCTACATCCTGTTCTCCTGGGTGACCTGCGCACTCAAAACCATCGATGCTGACCACGTCAACACCAATACGCTCGGCCTTCAGCGCGTGGCGCACAGCCACACACTTATGAACCACCTTGATGCCCGCAGCTTTGAAGCGCTCCATGAAGGGCTCCGGGCTGCGACCGGCAGTCTCTACGATTTTAACGCCGCTATTGATGATGACATCGACGTAATCATCGTAATTGATTTCGCTGGCGACCACGCCGACTGTAAGGTTTACGGCAAATGGTTTGCTGGTTAACGACTGACACTTGGCGATTTCGGCGGCCAAACCCTCAGGAGTCGGTTGGGTCAATGCGGTCATTACACCCAGAGCACCGGCGTTAGACGCAGCTGCTGCGAGCTCAGCGGTACCGACACGCATCATGCCGCCGCAAATAATCGGGGTTTCAATACCCAACATTTCCGTTATTCGGGTCTTCATTTTTCCGTACTCCTTGTTAAAAAGATTAACTAATAAAAGCGCCAGCTTACTATTATGACAGTTTTAGTGTCAATATCCGGGGTCATCAGAGCCCGAGCATTTTGGCCTCGGCCTGCAACAGCGGAGCTACAATTTCGTGAGCCCTAACCCGGGCACAAAAGGCCGCAAACTGCGGCCAACGCTCCGGATCAACTTCGTAGCCGGCATAACCAGCATTGACGAACGGAGATGCCAAAGCGAGATCAGCGACACCGAGCGAGTCAAACAGGAAGCCCTCTGGCGGCACCTGTGACTCGAGATAGTCCAGCATAGGAGGCAATTGGTTATTGATAATCGACTCTACCAGGTCATCATCAGGCTCTTGTTTAAGCATCATTGGTCGCATGAAACGCTGGAAAAATATCCCCCCAGCCATTTCTGTCACTTTAGAACCTCCCAGTTCCTCGTACCAGCGAGCGCGAGTGCGCTCACGCAGACTTTCAGGATAAGCGGGGTGGGCGGGATAGGCTTCTTCCAGGTATTGGCAGATGACTTTGGAGTCAGCCACGCTTAGATCTCCATCCTCCAGCGCAGGAATTTTTCCCAGAGGACTGATTTTTCTAAAGTCCGGGTCATCGACGAAAGGCATTTGCGGAATATGCTCAAAAGGCAGCTGCTTAATCGACAGGACTGCAAGCACCTTGCGTACATAGGGGGAGGCAGAAGCGCCGTATAGCTTTATCATGACCTTAGGTTATCCAGCAGAAACAGGGGCGCCTACTTTACTGTTCCAAAATGGAATCTTCCAGCAGTATCTCAGTTGAGGATTGACAGGCCGAGCCCGCAGTCTCTTAATGCACGACATAACCAGATAAATCACCGGGCGATTATCGGCCCGACCGCACGAAGGACCCATATATGGCCGGTTCGCTGAAGGATCAATTGCTCAAAGCAGGACTGACGGATGAGAAGAAAGCCCGTCAAATGGAAAAGGAAAAGCGCAAACAGGTCAGGGTTGCCAAGAGCTCAGGCCTGGAAGTCGTTGACGAGAACAGAGAAGCAGCGCGCAAAGCGCTGCAGGAAAATGCCCAAAGAGATCGTGAGCTCAACCAGGCCCTCAATAGCAAGGCCCAACGTAAGGCCATTAATGCCCAGATCAAGCAGCTGATAGAAATCAACAAAATCGCCAAAGGCAAGGGTGACATTGGTTTTAATTTTACTGACGGCACCAGAGTCAAAAAAATTTACGTCACTCCGGCGGATCAAAAACAGTTATCGGCTGGTCGTCTGGGAATCGTTAAGCAGGGGGATCAGTATGAAGTGGTGCCCTGGCCGGTGGCAGAAAAAATCGCTGAACGTGACCCTGGCAGGGTGATAGATTGCAAAGACAGCAGTGAGCCAGCGCTTAATGAGGAAGAAAAAGATTGGTACAAAGACTACGACATTCCGGATGATCTGATGTGGTGAGCAACATGGATCAATTCTATGTTGTCACTCATCAACCCGGCACCGAACACCCCACTCGCCCACATGGGCCAGTCAAGCCATGGGGTTCCTCAAGGCCGTGCTGTATCCCTACCCCGACACATTCGTCATAACGGCGATCTCGTCTAGGTGGCAGTAGCCGGGTCATTGACCGGGAGCTAGAATGTAATACTTATCCTGATCGTTACGGCCAGACTACTTTTCTCATTTTCCTAAGCAAAAGCTTTGTCGGTGGGGCGACTCGCTTCCTGATAAACGCCAACAACCATGACTTACCCGCCCGTCGCGGCGACTCTTTTTGCGAGGCCGACATAGGAACGTCCGCCGGCGGAGTTTTGTGCTTCCCTCACGGTCACCATCCGCAACATTGCGCTCACAGCTCGGAGCCCATTGAAAAAGGTATCAAATATATTATTCGTACCGATACTCTCTGCCGGCTTGAGGGTTGAAGCGAGTGTCTTGACAGGCCTCACCCCCTGACCCAACATGCAACCCCCAACAACAATATTCCATTCAAGAGGAAAAGTAGTTATGCCACGTATGAACCTGGAAGGAAGCTCATCCATCGTGACCGGCGGTGCTTCCGGCATCGGTGAAGCTTGCGCCCGCCAATTGTCTGAAGCCGGCTCTAAGGTTGTCATTGCCGACCTTAACGAGGAGCGCGGCAAGCAAATCGCCGACGAAATTGGCGGTGTTTTCGCCAAATGCGATGTCACCAATACAGACGATGCCGATGCCGCCGTGGCGACTGCGGTTGCGCTTGCCCCACTGCGTGCCTGCGTCAACTCGGCTGGTTTAGGCGCTCCTGGCCGTACCATTGACCGCAGCAATGTTCCATTGGACCTGGACAAGTTCAGCTTTGTCATCAAGGTCAATCTGATCGGTACTTTTAATGTGCTCAGTCGTGCTGCAGCCGCTATGGCACAGCAAGAGCCCCTGGATGAGGATGGCAGCCGCGGCGTTATCGTAAACATGGCCTCTTGCGCGGCCTTCGATGGCCAGATCGGCCAGGCATCGTACTCTGCATCCAAAGGCGGTGTCGTTGGAATGACGTTGCCTATCGCCCGTGACCTGAGCGCAGTAGGTGTTCGCGTCAATACGATTGCACCCGGCCTGATAGACACCCCAATCTATGGAGAAGGCGAGCATTCAGACGCATTCAAGGCCCACCTTGGCCAATCTGTATTGTTTCCAAAAAGGTTAGGCAGCGGCGAAGAACTCGCCTTTGCGGTGATGGAATGCATTACCAACCCCTACCTGAATGCCGAAGTCATACGCCTGGATGGCGGCATTCGCATGCCTCCCAAGTAACTGACTTAACGGATAACCGGGCGAGACCAGCTAATGCGGTTGGTCGACGCCCCGGAATCTGGCCCAGATCACCCCGAAACAAGCCAAACAGGCAATGCCAGCCATGACCCACACCAGGCCCAGAGAAGAGGCAAAACCTACACCTGCCTGTTCACCATGGTTAATAATCGCACCGCCGACACCCGCAGCTAGTCCAATCGCTAACGATCCAGCGATACCGTTTGCTGTTGAGGTTGCTCCCTCCTCCCCTTCACGAGTGTAATCCATTGTTGCGCTGACCACCGTGTTAAAGGAAATCCCCATGCCCACACCGGCAACAGCCCAGGCGGGATAGACCACCCAATAGGGCACTTGCGGAAGTAACAGCGAAGCTGCCGCGGCAACGCTTAGAGTTGTAATACACATACCCAGAAAAAGAGAATAAAAGAGGCTAACTCTAGTACACAGCCACGCTTGAAAAAATGAGGCGGCGACCCAGGTGATGGCGCAGCTGGTAAATGCCAAACCCGTCACCGAACTGCTAAGTCCCCTAAACTCAATCATAATCAAAGGCATGAAAAGTTCCGCCGCGTAGAACGCATAAAACAACCAAAAGTGCAGCATTACCGCAGCGGCCAATCCTACTCTGGCGGTGGCAAAACCTGGCGGCATTACCTTCAGGAACGGACGCCAGACCAGGGCAACAGAAAGTGGCAGCAGAATCAGCCAAAACCAGTTCACCGGTTGTGCTATTACAGAAACAAAAAGACCAGCACCACCGGCAATGCGCAACGCCCTCCCTATGGCTCTGCGCGAATCCTGACTGCCCGGCGCTGGTGTTTTGTTTAGCGGCTTAAGCCTCGGGTATAGCAGAATGCCAGCGATCAGCACAAACGGTAGCTGCGCAATGAACACCCAGTGCCAATTCAGGTAATCGACAATGTATCCACCGATTGCAGGCGCAAGCAGAGAAGGAATCAGCCAGGCCGAGTCCAGCCATGCGACCATGCGCGGCCGCTGATCTTTGGGAAGTACAATATTTGTGATCGCATAAGCCACGGTAAAGCTGATACCACCACCAAACCCTTGAATAACTCTTGCAGCGACGAACTCCCACATGTTGCTAGCCAGCGTTGCCAGAATAAGACCAACCGCAAACAAGCTGTAGCCGACAACGAAAATACGCAAGGGGCCACGACGATCAATACTGCTGCCGGCCCAGACCACGCTAACCAGGCCCGCGAGTATGTAACTGGCAAGCGTCACTCCATACCAATCACCGCCGCCCAAGTCACGGGCGATGGTAGGCAATGCAATGGCGATAACCAGCTCATCGAAAGCATGAAGGGATACTGCCAGGATAAGACCTAGCTGTAACGAACGCGCGGGTGCCGACAATTCAGGGTCCTCACTTTTGTGTGACACTATGCGGGAGCATCAATCTGGCTGAATCTCGCAACTCCCCAGCTGGGTATCTTCACCCATCACCTGACGCGCTTGCAATCATCATGCGCTTTATTTTCGCCAGTGGGCATTTTATGATGTTCGTCTAATTTACCGGGGCACCCGGTCTCTTCAGTATCACAGGAGCTGCACCATGAAATTCGGCCTGATTCCCATCAATATCGGCATGGACTCACTGGAAAGTCTGATCGGACTCGCCCAATACGCTGAATCCCTGAATTTCGAGTCCCTGTGGACGTTCGAACATGTCATGGTACCCGTCGAGTATGAGTCGAAGTACCCTTACAGCAAG
>ENA-UOYH01000792-UOYH01000792.1-marine-metagenome-genome-assembly--contig:-NODE-792-length-10124-cov-3.274211_pt1 | contig 10124 bp, 3 predicted proteins | sample MGYA00238175_ERZ767261 | MGnify/ENA primary metagenome ERZ767261 (study PRJEB28946, sample SAMN06267185) | marine metagenome | isolation source: Columbia River Estuary | place: USA:Columbia River Estuary...
GCCATGCTTCCAGGACCATCAGGTACGCCTGCGATGCAGCGGGTCCTGACGGTACTGGGGTCATACATGGCTGTTGTGCTCCGAGTGGGCCTGTGTCCTGGCTTTGAGGGAGGCAAGCACGTGGTCGCAGCATTGACGTGAAGCTGCTTGGCCATGGTGGTTGGCCCGACCACTGCGCTTCTTGCGTACGGCAACTGTGATCCTGTGCTGGAGGATAACAATGGGGAGTTACAGAGTTCATAGGGATCTATGCTGTCCTCCTCGAATAAGCTGACGTTGTTTGCTTGAGCTTGTTGATTGTTTGATTGGTACAGGAGGTATGAGTTTGCTTGATTATTGATTGGGTTATTTTTGCTTTCATAATTGACATCCTCATTATGCTTATGCTTATATGCATCATCTGTATGTCTATCAACAAAGCTCACTCTCAAAGCCTTGGTATCTCTAACATTTCCAAAACTTCCATCTTGAATTTTTGGATTCTGAGAGGATTTACCACCGAATTTGGGCCAATCAGAATGCAGTATTTTTTCAGGATCGCCTAAATTTTCGGAAATGTTTGCCTTTTCTCGCCCATGTTTGTCGTTTGCGACCAGTTCTTCGAACTTAGCACGGGTTATCTTCTCCTTGCCTTGTTGCTTCTTTCGACATTCAACAGAGTAATGTCCTATGTTGCCACAGTGATAGCATCTTCTTGTTTTCTTCTTATCTTCATCGGTTAACTTGCTGTTGCTAGATGAAGCATGACCTTTTTCGTTATTGTAGGAAATCGGTGATTTTGGAGTTTCGATTTGCTTGGCGATGTTCGCATTCGGGGTCCAGCGTCCGTATGCCGACCCCTTGTGAGTGTATCGGCAGAAACTTTCTTCGCTTGCGAAATGGGCCATGCAGTCGTTCAGAAGAGCCGCCATGCTGTATTTTTGTTGAGATTGCCTGGCACTGCTCTCGAGGATTTGACGGAGCCTTCCATTGACGTTGGGATCCAGTTTGCCCATCAGGACGATGATGAAGTTGTGTTCGGATATCAGTTGCTTGTTGGATTGCCGGTATGCGCTTACCTGGGACAAGTAGATCTCGATCGTTCTTTTGAGCCATGACAGCTGGGGTTCGCGGCGGTCCCAAGTAGATTTTAACATTGCAGTGGTCCTGGCTTCAAGATAATGCATGTCGACTTCCTTGGCGAGCGCGACTATGGAGATCCAGAGCTTGGATACATTCTCGATGTGGACTACAGCGTGTACAAGGTCGGGGGCAACGAGTTCGCTGAGGAGGATACTTCTTATCTTTTCTTTGACATGTGTCTGGTACCATGCAGGTAGACGGTCAAGGGAGGTGGTGTTGAAATCAATCTTTGTTCTGACTCTGTCAGGTTTGGCGAGAAGCTCTTTCCTGACTTGATCCTTGATCAACCTGTGGACTTGGGAGAGGGTGAATGTGTTCTCTCTTCTTGTTTTTGTTGGATGATCTTCTCCACCTTGTTGTGTCTCATCTTCACTTTTATCTTTGTCATCATGATCATCATCATCATCACCAGGTAAGGCTTGGAATGTGGTTTCACCCGCTTGGACTTCTTCTGGGATGTTGATGATTGACCTGGATGTGGCGGAGCTTGACGAGGAGCTCGATGATTGTCCTCTTGTGGTGGAGCTTGCTGCTTGGGCTCTTGTCATGGCGCCAACACGGCTGAGACTTCGTCTCGGTACCGGTGCAGATGCCTGAGCAGGACTTCGTCCTGGTACAGAATCTGCGGTTGCTTCTTCGGTGGCTCTGGTGATGCTGTCTGGACCAAGTCCGGATGGCTGGGATATCTGAAGTTTGAAGATGCGCATCTGTTTCTCGGCGAAGGCCAAGGCTGCTTGCATCATCTTCATGTCTGGGTTGACGACGGTCTTCAGCATAGACATTGGGTTCAGCTCTTCAGGATTGTCGTCATGGTGTACTCCGAGGGATACAATGTCTGATTGTCGTATTCCAAAGGATCTTGTTGGTTCGTATGGGCTGCTGAGCTTAAATAGTGGATGATCTGAGTCAGTGTTGAAGCTTTCGCTTGGGTGGCTCAGCCACTTTCTGATTTCTCCGGGGGTCCATATGCTGCCGAAAGTGAGATCCATCGCGTGGGGGATCTGTTTGAGGAAGTTTTCTGCTGTCGCTCGCCATTTTCGCATGTTGAATTTGATTCCGTGAGTCTGGGAGACTGGTTGGAATTCGTGTACAAAGCGGGACAGCTTGACTTTGTCATAGTTGAAGAGTGGGTTCCCGGGGAACATTCCGTATGAGTTTGGATCGCTACCATGTGGTTTTTGGAGATCGTTGCTCATGAATGGATTCATTTGAGGAGACTTGCGCGCAGCTTCCGTCTTGTCCTTGCTTCCGTGCAAAGAATAAATAAAAGGATAATTGTTTCTTTTGACTTGAAACAATAAAATTGCAATGACGATGCAAAATTGGACGTTTAACTTAGTCCAAATAAAAGGGGTTACAGAGACTCGCAATTAACGTTTGAAGAGTGTATTGAAAAAAGTGCGTGAAATTAATTCGCGATCACGTGCGGAATTTTCCCAATTTCCGTCTTTAACAATTCTTCCGACATTCGCCGATGTCGGGAATTTGCCCTCGTTGTTCCTGCCTTCCTGTCTCACACCAATTTGCTTTTGGGAGAAACCCATTTTCGAAACACAAAAATGAGCGTAGCTCCGTCAGTTTTTGGCCATTTTCCTGTGGACAATTGCAATCTTCAGGATATTGCGTTTCCTACTCCTTTTTGCTGCTATCGTCTTAATCTAAGACTATCGGCTGCTATTTTAAAGGTTCTTATTGTTTCCGAACAAGCTTTGGCCATCCTAGGCCATTCCCATAAAATGACATTCCTCCTCGGAACAATACAGAGCATGCACAGGACTACGAAAGTGCGGAGACTGCAGTAAGGGTCTTGTTACTTCCTCCTATCTGGAGGGACGCCGCTTATCAATCCTATTCGCCCTCCTCTTTGTCTTTCTTCGACGATCAGATGACCTGCGGTTATCCTGGTCATTTCCGGACGAGTTACTGTGTCGTCTCTGTCTGTCCGGATTTGGCCTCTTGAAGCCCTGTTTTATGGTCTTGTGCCTGAGATCCGTCTCCTTATGATGATCGCGATCGCAGCAGGAATAATTGGATGGGCTTCGGGAAGGTGCCCCCTCGGGATCGTGCGTGGGGCTGTCTGTTGTTTGAGTTTCATGCATTTTCGTACAGAATGCATGTACCCTCTTTCTGCAATACTTGTGCTTGCATTCACCGGCTACAAAAGGGTGGTTGCTCAATTTGCATTGCCCCTCCATATCGCATTTTTGGCTGCAGATCCTGACGCCGTGTTGTGCCGATCGATAGCTTTTCAACCAGATCGTAAGGAGTCGAGACGCGAGTGATCGCGTTCTCATAATTTGAAGATGTGTCATCCTGGCCTTGTCCCATCCGTTGCATGGCCATTGGATAAGTTCCATTGCCCTGTTGTGGAATCTTGGGCATTCCAACATGGTATGTGGGCGGTACGATGCTCGACTGCCGACTTCGGGTCCTGCGGGAGTGAAGCAATGTTTGTTATAGCATATCCATGCTGTGCGGTTCACTCTGGTCCCGTCGAAAATCTTTGCGAACTGCGTGCCATCCCAAGCATAATGGTACCGGGGATTCCCGGCACGATCCTTTTTCTTTAAATTTGGGAAATTGACCTTGAGTAGGTCATCCCATTCGTCAAGATCGGTCGTGGTGTACTCGTCCCATACGGAGAGGTCGAGTGGTAGCGGCTTCCTCTCCGGCTCTTCCTCTGGCTCCTCTTCCTCGTCGCTAGAGGTCATCAGGGCACGGTGTCGTGATGGTGAGTAAGAGGGGGTGGCTGGGCTAACTGGGCTAACCGGGGAAATATCCTGGCTTGGATTTGGGTAAGGGTCAGAGGGGTTATCCCTCATTACTTCATCAAGGACTGATGAACCCGGTTCAGCTTCGACATCTTTTTCGTCTGGCTCATCGTCGCTGCGTAAGTCATTGATTTCTAGTTCCTCCGCGACATCATGTTGGGCTGGCAGGGTGAGTGAGCCACTTCGTGGCTCATTCGCGTCTGGTGCCTGGAGTAAACCACTTCGTGGTTCGCTCGTTGTGGGCTCTTGGAGTTTTGAGTTGAGTGCCTGAAGTGAGCCACTTCGTGGCTCACTTGTCGTGGGCACTCTCGGTACGTCCGGAGCTGGCGCAGAAAATTGAGGGCTGTTGTTGCATCTTTTCTCGAGAGCGGTCATTCGGTCCAGCAGATCTCGCATGAGCGTAATCTGCGTGTGAGCGTGGGACTCCAACTGCTGAGCCGTGTCCAATTGGGCTGGGGGATTGGGTAAGCCTAAGGAGGACTGAGACTGACTAGTCCGGTTCGTCGTTGTTGGTGTCCTGCTGCTTACCATTGTAACTTCGTAGCTGGAGCTGCGTGGAGATCTCTTGGTGACTGTTCTAGTTCTGGCTGGTGTTGATGCTGATGGTGATGAGGATGGTGATGAGGATGAGGATGAGGATGAGGATGATGATGATGATGGGGATGAGGGTGAGGTGGATGATGGTCCTCGCAAATGAAGTGGTGGTTGACCTCCGCTTCCCATCCTGCAAGTTTGGTTCTTTCTTGCCATTCTGGGTGTGTGTATGGTTGTGAATACGAGGGTTTTGGCATGACAGTCATTGAAACTTGGCTGTCATGGCATGATATGCTCATTCATGACATTTACATCCATCATATCATTATTAATTGTCCGATTAATGGTATGTTGGTTTGTCCCCGCCAAATCTGAGAAGATTCTGGCTGCTCGGAGAGCAGTGGAGACATTCTTGTTGACGTCGAGAAGCATTTTATGAACGGTTTTTCTTTCATCTTTGGATAAAGCTCTGGCGAAGGTGGGAGCTCTGACTACGCTCATGTGCTCACGGCTTCGTTGGAGGAGAACTTTTGACAGTGATTTCGTGAGGCCGTCGGCTATCATGTCTCCAGTGGGGCAGTATATGTAGCCAACTATCCCTCTGTCGGAGATTTCTCCAATCCATTTGTGCTTAATGGAATAATACTTATTCCTTGCGTTTAACTGCCAGTACTTGGCGATGGCCAGGGTGGCCGTATTATCTTGCCTGATTATTAGCGCTCTATTCTTGGGATAGGCCTGTAGTCTGTTAAGGAGAGCTTTTAGCCAGATGCATTCTTTAACCATGGCAACAAGAGCCTCGAGCTCGGCTTCACTTGTACTTAGTGTAACGCATTTCTGGAGGCGGGACCACCAGATTATCGGTCCCTTCGCCATTAAGATGATGCCTCCTGATCTGGATCTTCTGGAGGAGCGGTCAGCTGCGTAATCGCTGTCAGCATATGGCGTGATGTCGAAGTCTGACACTGTATCGGGCAGGTTTCCGGTGGTCCTTGTGTAAAGGATTCCGTGCGTACGGGTTGATTGTAGATAGCGAAGTATGTGATTTACATAGGTTACTGCTTTGGGGCCAGCATTTGCAGACAGCTGTGCAACTGTGTTTACTGCGGCACTTATGTCTGGTCTTGTACAGGTGGCCAGAAAGGAGAGTGATCCCAGCTTTGATCTGAATTCTCCATCTATCCCTGCTTGTACTTCCTCCTGATTTCTGGCATGGAATCCGTCGTCAAGGGTAATGGGAGCCGTGGGCAGGGGGGTGTTCTTGGGATTGCAGTTGGCGAGATCATAACGGTTCAGCATGTCTGTAATGTATTGGGGCTGGCTCAGGAACATCTGGGTGGGAGGTTTTCTCTCGCCATGCTCGAAGCGATAGGCAATTTTGATTCCTAGGAGATGACGTGGGAGACCTAGAGTTTTTAACCGGAACTTGTGTGGCATCTTGGCGATTACTTTCCCTGTCATTTCCTTGGATGCGCACAGAATGATGTCATCAACGAATACTCCGAGTATCCCTTTTACTTTCTGGTTCTTTCCCTTTATCAGGAAGACGCAAGGGCATTCAGGGACTTGCGCTAGTCCTATATCGATCATTGCGTCCTTAAAACATTCACTCCACAGATGAGCTGACTGCTTTAGGCCATAGAGTGCTTTCATGAGCAGGGGCTTGTTCCCGTTCCCTGGTGATGGCATGCCGCTCGGGAGCGACATGAAGATCCTTTCTGCCTCGGGGAGTTCTGGTATCAGAAATGCAGATGAGACGTCGTGTTGAGTGGTAGTGAAACCACACTGGAGGCCGTAGGCAAGGATAAGGCGAAGTACTGAGTAAGAGAGAGTGGGAGCGTATGTGTCGGTGTAGTGAACTCCTTCGATTTGCGTATATCCACATGCGACAAGGCGGGCTTTGTATTTTGTGATCAAGGCGTCTGCTGTCTTGATTTTGAATACCCATCTTGATCTTAGGGCTTGTCCGTCAGTTTCTCTGTCGTACTTTTTCATGGTCCATGTGCCGTTTATGCTGTGAGAATTCATTTCCTCCTTTATGGCATGTAGCCAGTGTCCGCTGTCTGGGCAACTGGTTGCTTCTTGGTAATTGTTTGGTGTGAAGGAGTCTGAGTCGCAGTATTCACCAGGTATTGGAGTGGCCTGTAGGGATGAGATGAAGTTGTTTGTCGCCGGATCGAGTTTGTTCCACCAATCGTCTGATGGTTCGACAAAAGTCCTTCTGATCGGGGTCTGTCCGTTTGTCGGTGAGTCTTTTGGTGGTCCTGGCCAGAGTGTTCTGCTTGCTTGTATGTAGGCAGAATGTTCCTCCACGAGATCGGGCATGACGGTTTCGATTTCTCGGGCTGTGGTAGATAACTGTGCCAGGGACTTTTGGACATGCTGTAAAGCGATGTTTGTTGGTGGTCGACTGCAAGTATCAAAGACCTCGGTGGTGTACGCAAATGTGGTGTCGAGAAGTCTTTTGGTGGATTTTGCGCATGCGGCGATGGCAGTTGAGAGTGACTACTGAGTTTTACAGGGTTCGCCGCTTTCTGTTTGCTCAAAATATCTGATGACGAGTAAATCAGATTATTGAGTTTCTTAGATTGCAGCGTTTTGTTCTCTTTTGCGTGAAGCATCTCGGAGGTGGCGTGGGAGATTCTTGTATCGGCTTTGGCAAGTTTCTTCAGGGTAGTGCCACTTATGCTGTGTGAGTTACATGGCAGCGTAAGAGACAGAGCGGTGTTGAGAGTGAGAGTATTATCACTATTCTCCTCCTCTCTCATCTCAACACTGGGTTGGTGATTTACGGAGGCGCTTGCATCTTTAGCGCGTTGAAGATCGTGTTCAAGGCGCGCGTCGATATCTATCTCGTTACCGTCGAAATGCACCCGTTCTCTGCGTTTCCTCGAGCTGCGTCGCAGAACGATCGGTGGGACGTCGCTTTGTGGGTCATTTCTGCTACCGGAATCAAAAACCGGCGATGGGATCGCCAGTCCAGGCTGCATTTGCCTGTTTCCTGGTTCGTACGGAGATAACGGAGGTCGGCTGTTGTCCTCCACTGGGTTGGTTATGAGTGGAGCAGGGTTAACGTGAATATGCTCGCCTTTTACAGAACTTTCATCCGGGTCGGAGTCCTCCTCCCGGTCTGACTCGCTGCCTGCAGGGATGTCTGGCAGGACATGTTCTGTAACAGGTCTTTCATAGGCATTTGATTCATCTGCTTGCATATCTTCGCGAGAGCCAATGTTGTGGTCAAGTACGTTATCCTGGTGTAGTAACGGTAGTTCTAGGTCTGGGGACGGTACTTCAGAGGTGCGTTCGATGGGTGACTGATGTTTCTGGATGATCCTTTCATTCAGCATGTTTCTGTCATCACGTGGCATGATTTGGGTCTCATTGGGAAGTCGGGCTGGCAACTGTCCAAGTCGGTTGGTTGAGTTCCTTCTTCGTTTTCTGGAAACACTCCGTCTAGAAAAGTCGCGCCGTTGGTCGAACGTTCGAGTACTTTCCCGCTTTTGTTGTTAAGCACCAGTATTCCGTCCTTCGTGCCCTTCTCGGATGCCCCAAGGAATATACCGTAATCCTTAGGGTGGTTGAACTTGGGTCCTGATCTGGGCCTGTTGAAAAGCACTAGGCATCCGAACGGGTGTAGCGGAATGGTGCCTGTTTTACCTCTCAGGTCTCTGGGGGAGACCGGAAATGCGTTCTTTTCATTCTGTAGGCACTTTGTCAACTTCCCATCTTCATTCAATATGCCCCATCTTGTGGGCAGCCTTGAGTGCACGATGGCAGCATATTGCATCGCGTAGCACCAATATGATTTTGGTAGGCCGGATTGAAGGAGGTACGAATGCGTTTTTGACTTCAGGGTGCCCCATGCGCGCTCAGCTGCGCCATTACTCCACTGCTGGTCTGGTGCTGATGTTTCCACAGTGATTCCGAATTCTGCGTAGTAGTTTCGGAATTCGACATTATCGAATTCTGAGCCGCCATCGACTCGGTGAATCTGTATAGATCTACCGGTATTGTTGATTGCCAGGGCGTTCATGGTGGAGAGGGTGGTTACGAGCTTTTTCTTGTCCTTGAGGAGGAAGAGATGAATCTCCCCGGTGTAAATATCTACAAAATTTACTGCCGTGCGGTATCCTCTTCTGGACGGGGTGATAAGGCCGAGTGTATCCGATCCGTAGGCCTGACATGGCCTATCGATGCGTTGCGATGTGGATCGTTTTGGGCGGCGCTCGCCTCTCTTTGACATATTGCAGTCTATGCATGCGATGGATTTCGCTAGCTCGATTGCTGCTCCGTGTCTTTTCGTGAGGCCAGCGTCTGACCACGATCCATGCTTGCATTGCCATATTCTTTTCAATGTTGGCAAGCTGTAGTGCCCGAGCCTCATGTGCACATCGAGAGCCATTCTGTCCATTTCTTCCTTAGTGATGAGGAGGGTGCCTGACTTGGGGGAAGCTTTGCCAAGAGAGATTTTCACATCTGTGTGATCATCATGCATCTTCCTGCTGAGGTCCCTAACGGCGAAGGCGGATAGAAGTTGTCTGGTGATCATGGCTGATCGTTTGCTGCTCTTTGCCTGCGGAAAATGCGCTGATCCAGCCATGGCGCAGGCGGAGGCATGCTGATTGTTGACTGGTAGTTCGATGTAGAACTGACGGCCTTCTAGTCTTGCCTTGTGAGCAATCCGGGATCCGTCTTCGTTGTATCCAATGACATGACATGTGGGAGTGTTTTGACCTGGTCTCACTCCTCCCAGAAGAATGTCATATCCGGCTAACTGAGCGGATATAGTTGAGAATAGATTTTCACTGAGTGCGGGAGCGATTAGGACGTTCTCTAAGACGAAGGGTTTGTTGCTTCCATCTTTGTCTTGGATCCGAGAATTGATGATGCCGACACTGTCGATATCAATCTTCCTCCCGTCGGCCACCCGAATGTTGGTGAATCTCGAGCTCCTCTTGCTATTGGGCAGTTGAGAGGATATCGAGTGGTGCGTGCAACCCGAATCGATGCAGAGCTTAATCATGGAGGGTCCAGACATGGTAGCTCGAGATGCTGACGGATGGGGGTCGTCGGAAGCGGTTGCGAGAGAAGAACTTACAGACATGAGTGCGGGATTTTGTCTTGATTTTGAGGTAGGCAATTGGTCAAGATTTCGTCCTGATACCATAATTTCTTCTGATATCGTATCTTTAGAAACATCAGGTACGTCTGCAACGCTGCTGGTCCTAACGGTACTGGGGTCATGCATGGCTGTTGTGCTCCGAGCAGGCTTCCGTCCTGGCTTGCGAGTGGCCGATGAAATGGTGGCCATTATATTTCGCGCAGATTTCGATGGGCCTCGTTGATAGGTGGGTGATTGATCATGACTTCGTCCTGAATCAACACCAACCTCGGGAGCTACGTCGTCCAGTGGAGTGGGCGCTGACAGGGGATTGGCCTTTACACTTCGTGCACGTGGTGACTGTCTCCGATGGTGAGGAGAACATTGGTCAGGACTTCGTCCTGATACCATGTTTTCCTCCGACGCCATGCTTCCAGGACCACCAGGTACGGCTGCGATGCAGCGGGCCCTGACGGTACTGGGGTCATACATGGCTGTTGTGCTCCGAGCGGGCCTGCGTCCTGGCTTGTGAGTGGCCGATGAAGGGCGGGCCATTGCACTTCGTGCAAATGGCGATTGATTCTGGTGGTGAGGAG
>ENA-UOYH01000794-UOYH01000794.1-marine-metagenome-genome-assembly--contig:-NODE-794-length-10116-cov-2.659428_pt1 | contig 10116 bp, 10 predicted proteins | sample MGYA00238175_ERZ767261 | MGnify/ENA primary metagenome ERZ767261 (study PRJEB28946, sample SAMN06267185) | marine metagenome | isolation source: Columbia River Estuary | place: USA:Columbia River Estuary...
AAACAAGTAATAATGTCATTAATTAATTTTAGATAGTAAATATATCAAAAAAGAAAAACTTGAAACTATTTCATTTTATGAATTGTCACATTTTAGACATTATAAAAAATCTTTTTAAACTTAATTATTGCCCAAAAATTATATTTTATGAAAAGTATAATTAACGCCAAGCCCAAAAAGTTGCCTAAATTGTATTTTACTTGAAGCATTTGTATCAGATTTTAAATGCAATGTTAAGTTCACAGATAAGTATTTATTTACATCAACCTCAAAGTTTGCCTGATGATTAACATCTATATTTTGTGGGTTGTCAGTGTAGTCTGAGTATAAAGCAATAATGTTCTCTACAGTAACATTTTCCATTAATTTAAATTTTAAAAAAGCAGACATATTTAATCCAATACCATAAATAGATCTCTTTCCTTCAGGAACTCCATACATCCCGGAAAATGGTTTTGAAACAAAAATAAATCTGGAAGTTGCAGGAGCTATATTCACTCTTAAATTTTCATTTTTACGCCACAGTATACCTGGCCCAAAACTAAAATATGCAGGAGACATAATAGATGAAACTTCTAATCTAGGATCTTTAGAGTAATCAAAACCTCTTGAAAATTGAGATATAAAGTTTGAAAAAAAAGAGATATACCATTCTTCTATAGACTCCAGCGCGAGAATAGAGTTATATTCAAATCGATCATCTGTTTTTCTAAAACCTTGTTTATTTGCATGAGTTATGCCAAATGAAGAAATAATTTTATTATCCCATTTCCATTTTTTATTTCTATAATTAAAATCATAATTAACACCAATATTTCCTGCAACATTATTTTCACCACCCGCAAGCCAATTTGAAAAAGATGTTTGGTTAAAAATAAAATTAACTCTTCCGTTTACAGTCCATTCTTCTGGAGCTTCTTTTTTTTCTTTTTGCTCATTTTTTAAAATGGAGTCTAGCTTAAGTTGCAGTGATGCTATATTATTTTTTAATTCAACTTTTTTGATAGAGTCTATTCTTCTGATAGAATCTTTTTTTATTTGAGAAAAACAAGTGGCTGAAAATAAAAAGAAAATGATGAATAGTTTTTTCATAAACCTAGTCAGATAGTGTAAGATTATTTTTTTCTTTTTGATATTGGAACAGTAGAACAAGCTTCTCCGTACATAATAGTTTTTGCTATTGGATGTAATTTTTGAATTAACATTGCAAAAGCTGATGAGGGTATGGGTTTGTTAGCGCAGCCTTTAATTATTATAGATTTATCTTGTAATCTTTCAGTATTGTAATTTTCGATAATTTCACTGAATATGATGGTTTCTAAAAGGTCTAAATCACCCACAACAATTTTTTTTGCAAATGGAGCTAGTTTAGCGGAAATTAATAAATAAGCCCACGAGGGTATAATAGCATCTTCAGAACATGTTAAAGCAACAAAAGAGTCTTTATAAATAGACCAATCATGATTTCTCACGGAAGTTCTAAAATCTTTCTCCTTCAAAATAATTCCCTCATATAGCCAATCTTTAATGTCTAGAGAAATTCTTCTGCCAGCAGGATATAATTCCTCTAAATCAATATTTATAAGGCTACTATTTGAAACTCTATTAATTATTTCTTCCGACATTTTTATTACTTAATATATAAAATGATTGTTTTTATAACATTCCTAGTTCTAGTTTTGCCTCATCACTCATCATATCCTGTGTCCAGGTAGGGTCAAATGTGATTTCTACCTCAGCAGTATTTATTTCTTTTAAAGATTTAACTTTATCTTCAATTTCTACAGGAAGACTTTCAGCAACTGGGCAATTAGGTGACGTTAAAGTCATCAATATTTTTGCATCATTTTTTTCATTAACAAAAACGTCATATATCAATCCAAGCTCATAAATATCTACAGGGATTTCAGGATCATAAATTGTCTTTAAGACACCTACTATTTTATCTCCTATTAATTGTATCTCTTCTTCTGTCATTTTTTTGAAATTTATTTTTCAGATCTATTTAATAGATGTATTAGCTTGTTGTGCAATGGCATAAAGCTTAATCTGTTTTAGCATAGACACAAGACCATTTGCTCTTGTTGGAGACAAATGTTCTTTTAAGCCTATTTTATCAATAAAAACAGTATCAGCCGCCAAAATATCTTTTGGTGTTTGGTTTGTAAAAACACGTAACAGTAATGCTACCAATCCTTTTGTTAAAATAGCATCGCTGTCTGCAGTAAAATTAATTTTAGAATCATTCATTTTTGAATACAACCAAACTTTAGATTGACATCCCTTAATGATATTTTCTTCAATTTTATATTGATCATCAATTAGAGGAAGGGATTTGCCTAATTCTATCAAGTATTCGTATCGTTCCATCCAATCATCAAAGAGGTTAAACTCATCAATTATTTCTTCTTGTATTTCTCTAATTGTCATTTTTAAAACTTATTTTTGATGCTTCAGAAACTGTAATTTAACATTCACAAAATTACGGTAAAAAAAATTAAAATGAGTAAACTATTAGTAGTTGGAACTGTTGCATTTGATGCCATCGAAACCCCTTTTGGCAAAACTGATAAAATTTTAGGGGGATCTGGAACTTTTGTTGGATTAGCAGCAGCACATTTTGGTGTTCAAACGGGTATTGTGTCAGTTGTTGGTGGTGATTTTCCTCAATCATATTTAAGTATGATGAATGACAAAGGAATTAATACTGATGGAGTTGAGGTTATTCAGGACGGGAAAACATTTTTTTGGAGTGGAAAATATCACAATGACATGAATTCAAGAGACACGCTAATTACTGAATTAAACGTTTTAGCAGATTTCACCCCAGTAGTTCCAGAAACTTTTAGAGATGCAGCAATTGTCGTTTTAGGGAATTTACATCCTTTAACTCAGAGTTCGGTGTTAGATCAGTTGAGTGCACAACCCAAGTTAGTTATCTTAGATACCATGAATTTTTGGATGGATGCAGCTTTAGAAGATCTTCATAGGGTATTAAAAAGAGTTGATGTAATTACGATTAATGATGAAGAAGCTCGTCAATTAAGTGGAGAATATTCATTAGTAAATGCAGCTAAGAAAATACATTTAATGGGTCCTAAATTTGTAGTCATTAAAAAAGGAGAGCATGGAGCATTGTTATTTAATGACGGAAAAATGTTTTATGCGCCTGCACTTCCTCTAGCCGAGGTTTTTGATCCAACTGGTGCAGGAGATACTTTTGCGGGAGGTTTTTCTGGCTACATAGCTAAGAGTGAAGATATTTCTTTTGAAAGCATGAAAAATGCTGTTATTTATGGATCAAATTTGGCATCTTTTTGTGTCGAAAAATTTGGTACTGAAAGAATGGAAGCTCTTCAAAGTGACGAAGTGCATGAGAGATTAAAAGTATTTAAAGAGTTAACACAATTTGATATTAAATTAACATAAATCCGTCTCTATGCGGATTTTTTTCATTTAAAAATAAAATGACCAAACTATGAGCGACGCTATTAAACATGAATGTGGAATTGCCTTAGTAAGATTAAAGAAACCATTACAGTTTTATAAAGATAAATACGGTTCTGCTTTTTATGGAATCAACAAAATGTATTTATTGATGGAGAAACAGCATAATAGAGGACAAGACGGTGCTGGTTTTGCTAGTGTAAAGTTTAATGTTTCACCAGGTACAAGATACATTAGTAGAGTGAGGTCTAATAAATCACAACCCATCCAAGATATATTCGCTCAAATAAATGATCGCTTAAACGGGGTTTTAGAAAAAAATCAAGACAAAATAGATGATGTGTCTTGGCAAGAGGAGAATCTTCCGTATTTAGGCAATTTATTTCTAGGACATGTTCGATATGGAACTTTTGGTAAAAATAGTATCGAGAGTGTTCATCCTTTCTTGCGCCAAAGTAACTGGAAACATCAAAACTTAATCGTAGCTGGAAACTTCAATATGACGAACTCAAAAAAATTACTTGAAGAGTTAGTTGAGTTAGGGCAACACCCAAAAGAGTTTACTGACACTGTTACGGTTTTGGAGAAAATAGGACATTTTTTAGAAGAGGAGGTTTCACAATTATATACACAGGCAAAAGAAAAAGGATTTAATAAAAAGGATGCTTCGCCTTTTATTGAAGAAAATTTAGATTTACAAAATGTTTTAAAAAGATCCTCCAAAAATTGGGACGGTGGTTATGCTATGGCAGGTCTAGTGGGGCATGGTGATGCTTTTGTATTAAGAGATCCAAACGGAATTAGGCCTACGTATTTTTATGAAGATGAAGAAGTAGTTGTAGTAGCCTCAGAAAGACCTGTAATTCAGACAGTATTTAATGCAAATATTAGTGATGTCAAAGAGTTAGAGAGAGGTCATGCGCTTATTATAAAAAAGAATGGTGTTACGTCAATAAAAGAGGTAAACAAACCAAGAGAAAAGAAATCTTGTTCATTTGAGCGCATTTATTTTTCTAGAGGTAGTGATGCAGATATTTATCAAGAACGTAAAAACTTAGGGAAATTTGTTTTTCCTCAAATATTAAAGTCTATTGATAATGATATTTCAAACAGTGTTTTTTCATTTATACCTAATACTGCTGAAACCTCTTTTTATGGAATGACAGAAGCAGCTGAAGATATTTTAAATGAACAGAAAACTTCAAAAATATTATCTGGAGGAAAATCTTTGTCAGCTCAAAAAGTAACAGAAATTTTATCAGAAAGACCAAGATTTGAAAAAATAGCAATTAAAGATGCTAAATTGAGAACCTTCATTGCTGATGATAGTAGTAGAGATGATCTAGTTGCCCATGTTTATGATGTTACTTATGGTGTTGTAAAACCAACTGATAATTTGGTAATTATTGATGACAGTATTGTTAGAGGAACTACTTTAAAGAAAAGTATTATTAAAATTTTGGATAGACTAAATCCTAAGAAAATTGTAGTAGTCTCATCTGCACCTCAAATTCGATATCCAGATTGTTATGGAATTGATATGGCTAGAATAGAGGATTTTATTGCTTTTAGAGCGGCCCTAGAATTGCTGAAAGAAACTAATCAATATCAGTTAGTAGATACAGTATATAAAAAAGCAATTGATCAACGGGAAAAAGAAGATGCTGAAATTATTAATTATGTTAAAGAGATCTACAGCCCATTTTCCACTGAACAAGTGTCTCAAAAAATTGCTCAAATGTTAAAAACAAAAGACATTAATGCAGAGGTAGAGGTTATCTACCAAAATGTAGAGGATTTACATAAGGCATGTCCAAACAATTCCGGAGATTGGTATTTTACCGGAAATTACCCAACTGATGGTGGGCATAGAGTAGTAAATGAAGCTTTCATAAACTTTTATGAAGGAAATAATAAGAGGGCTTACTAAAAGAGCATTATATAATAAAAGGCACCCAATTGGGTGCCTTTTATTATATATAAAATCTTACAAAATTATTTATTAGCCTCGTATTTGCTGGCTACCTCATTCCAGTTGATCACATTAAAAAATGCATTGATATAATCTGGACGCCTATTTTGATAATTTAGGTAATAAGCGTGTTCCCAAACATCAAGACCTAAAATAGGAGTTCCTCCGCAGGTAACACCTGGCATTAATGGATTATCCTGGTTTGGAGTAGAGCATACCTCTACTTTTCCTCCTGGAAGAACACATAACCATGCCCAGCCAGATCCAAACTGAGTTGCTGCCGCATTTGAAAAAGTATCTTTAAAAGCATCAAAAGATCCAAATGCTTCCATGATAGCATTCTTTAAATCTCCTGATAGCTCTCCTTTGTTGTCTGGGTTCATTACTGTCCAAAAAAGAGAATGATTATAAAATCCTCCTCCATTATTTCTGACAGCTCCATTAGACATGTCAAGAGTATTTAAAATATCTTCAATAGATTTTCCTTCTAAGTCAGTTCCAGCAATAGCGCCATTTAATTTTGTAGTATATCCGTTGTGATGTTTGCTATGGTGTATCTCCATAGTTTTAGCATCTATGTTAGGTTCTAGTGCATCATATGCATATCCTAAATTTGGTAATTCGAAAGCCATAATTTTGAGTTTTAAATTGGTGTTGCAAAAATTTTTAACAAATTTAACTATTAATAATGATGCAAACAAGAAGTTAACTTTGTGAAAACTTATAGGAGTATAAAGAAAGATTATTTAGCAGTTTTCATAAACTCCTCTACTTTAATGACCATATTTTTACTTCCACAAATAAAAGGCACACGTTGGTGAAGTTCTGAAGGTTCAATATCCATAATTCTACTAAAACCATCACTAGCCCTTCCATTTGCTTGTTCTGCTAAAAAAGCCATTGGATTACATTCATATAATAATCGAAGCTTTCCATTTGAGTTTTTTGAACTTTTAGGATACATATAAACCCCTCCCTTAATCATATTTCTGTGAAAATCTGAAACTAAAGATCCTATGTACCTACTAGTATAGGGTCTGTTGTCCTCTTCTTTTTCCTCTTGACAATATTTTATGTAGTTTTTAATTCCCTGTGGGAAGTGAATATAATTACCTTCATTAACAGAGTAAATGGTTCCATTTTCAGGGAACTTTATATCTGGATGTGATAAGTAGTAACTTCCAATTGCAGGATTTAATGTAAATCCGTTGACACCGTCTCCTGTTGTATATACAAGCATTGTAGATGTTCCATATACAATATAACCAGCTGCTACTTGTTGGTTTCCTTTTTGTAAAAAATCTTTTAATTGAACAGGAGTTCCAACAGGAGTAACACGTCTGTATATTGAAAAAATTGTTCCAACAGACACATTAACATCAATATTAGACGAACCATCTAGGGGGTCAATTAAAACAATGTATTTATTTTGATGATTTTCATCCTGACTATTTATAGTAATAAAATCATCTTCCTCTTCACTAGCAATTCCGCAAACAATATTTCTGTTTGTAAGTGTTTGTATAAACTTTTCATTGGCGTAAATATCAAGTTTTTGTTGATCCTCTCCTTGTATATTTGTATCACCAGCTGCTCCTATAATGTCAACTAAACCTGCCTTATTTACTTCGTGGTTTACTACTTTAGCTGCCAAACGTATAGAATTTATTAATCTAGAGAGCTCACCTGAAGTATATTTAAATGATGATTGATTTTCAATAATAAATTCGCCAAGGGTTTGGTTTTTAGTAGCCATTTTTAGTCAATTTTTATTATGCAAAGATGCTGATTTTTTATAAAACTACAACGATTTCGTAGTTGATTTTAGAAGCTAAATTTTTTCAGCTGATTTCAAAAAAACTATCTTTGAGAAAAATTTATACAAAATGAATTTTACGGTAAGACTAGCGCAAAAGATAGATATGGAATCAGTACTTAATTTAATTACTGAGCTAGCAGTTTTTGAAAATGAACCACATGCAGTAGATATTACAGTTGAAGACTTAATTAGGGATGGTTTTTCTGAACCACCAAAGTTTAGGGTTTATGTTGCAGAACAAGAAAATACGATTATTGGGATTGCGCTTTTTTATGAACGATTTTCAACATGGAAAGGGAGAACTTTACATCTAGAAGATTTAATTGTTACAAAAAGTAAACAAAAAATAGGTGCAGGGAAAGCCCTTTACACTGCAGTTTTAAAGTATGCTTATGATCATCATTTTAATAGAGTTGCTTGGGAGGTAATAGACTGGAATAAAAATGCTATTGATTTTTACAAAAGTACAGGGGCTACTTATTTAAATGATTGGTCTGTGGTTCAAATGAATAAAGAAAATTTAGAAAAATTTATTCAAGATAATTAATATGAAGGTTTTTAAATTTGGTGGAGCTTCCATAAAAAGTGCTAATGCAATTAAAAACGTAGCTAAAATTCTTAATTCTCAAGATTTAAGTAATTGTTTATTGGTTATCTCTGCTATGGGAAAAATGACCAATGCTTTTGAAAAAATTACTGATGCATATTTTAATAATGATCAAGAAAAACTCACAGAATCTATAGATTTTACCTCTAATTTTCATTTAAAAATAATCAATAATCTTTTTGCAGAAAATCATGTAATACACCAAAAAATCACTGTTTTATTTGGACAATTAGTGCGTTTTTTAACTCAAAATAAATCAAGAAACTATGATTATTTATACGATCAAATAGTTTCTTATGGTGAACTGTTATCTACAACAATTGTTAGTGATTACTTAAATGAAATAAAAATTTATAATAATTTGGTAGATGTAAGAGAAATCATAATTACTGATGCTGTTTTCAGAGATGCCACAGTTAATTGGCAAGAAACAGAAAAACGTATTAAGACCAAGGTAGATTTTTCAAAATTAACGATAGTTCAAGGATTTATTGGAGGTGATTTAAATGGAAATACAACTACTTTGGGAAGAGAAGGCTCTGATTTTACTGCAGGAATTTTTGCCTATTGCTTAGATGCTGAAAGCCTCACTATATGGAAAGATGTTTTAGGAGTATTAAATGCTGATCCCAGAGAATTTAAAGAGGTTCAATTACTGGAGCATATTTCTTACGAAGAAACTATAGAAATGGCTTTTTATGGAGCTTCAGTAATTCATCCAAAAACTATAAAACCAATTCAAAATAAAAAAATCCCTCTAATTGTTAGATCATTTAAAAACCTGAATTCTCAGGGAACTAAAGTTACTAATGAAGCTGATATGTATCCTCATATCGCTTGTTATATAGTTAAAAAAAATCAAGTATTAGTTTCAATTTCCTCATTAGATTTTTCATTTATAGTAGAGGAAAATATCAGTGATATTTTTAAGCTTTTCCACAAATACCAACTAAAAGTAAATTTAATACAAAATTCCGCTATTAGTTTCTCAGTGTGTGTTGATAATAATCTTAATCACTTTGATTTATTTTACAATGAAATAAAAAACATGTACAAAGTATCTTTTATTAAAAATGTTGATTTATTCACTGTCAGACATTTTACAGAAAATTCGCTTGAAGGAATTTATAAACTAGGAACTTCTTTAGTATCTCAAATCAATAAAAATACTGCTCAGATTATAATTCAAAAAAAATAATTGAGTTGATTTTTGTTTTTTTGGTTATGTTTGTGTTTAGTTGAAGCTTTATCTATGGAGTTAGTAACATCAAAAGAAATTGCCAAAGTAATAGGGACTGATAAATTTGGTTTTATAGGTACTTTTATGGGCTGGATTTTACTGAGATTACTTAGAATATCTGAAATTAACAAAATATATAATAAGCACAAAGACAAAAAAGATCTCCTTTTTTTAAATGGAATTTTAGATGAATTTCAAATAGAGTTTGAGATTCCTGAAGAGGATTTAAAAAGAATCCCCAAAAACGGCCCCTTTATTACAGTTTCAAATCATCCTTTAGGAGGAATTGATGGAATCCTTTTATTGAAATTATTAATTGAATACAGGCCAGACTATAAAATAATTGCGAATTTTCTCCTACATAGAATAGAACCTTTAAAGCCTTATGTAATGCCAGTAAATCCTTTTGAGAATCATAAGGATGCCAAATCAAGTTTACTAGGGTTAAAAAGTTCACTTCATCACTTAAAGAACGGTTGTCCTTTAGGGATTTTTCCAGCAGGAGAAGTATCTACATACAGGGATGGAAAGTTAATGGTTGATAAACCCTGGGAGTTAGGAGCTGTTAAGCTAATAAAGAAAGCAGAGGTACCCGTAATACCCATTTATTTTCATGCTAAAAACAGCAGGCTTTTTTATATTTTATCAAAAATTAATGATACGTTTAGAACAGCCAAATTACCTTCAGAGTTATTATCTCAAAAAAATAGAGTCATCAAGGTCAGAATTGGTAAACCTATACCGGTTAAAGATCAATTAGAATACAAAGACATCAATTCTTTTTACGAATACTTGAGAAAGAAAACATATATGTTGGCAAATCCTTTTGTTAAAAATCCACAAAACATCCTTTCCTCTCAAAATTTAAAAATTACAATACCTCCCAAAAAAATAACTTCTCAAAAAAGTACTCAAGGCTTTATCAAAGAAGTTACTTTATTAAGAAAAAAGGATAAGAGACTTTTAGAAAGTAAAAACTATGAAGTGTTTTTTGCATCAGCAACGGAAATACCAAATCTATTACATGAAAT
>ENA-UOYH01000796-UOYH01000796.1-marine-metagenome-genome-assembly--contig:-NODE-796-length-10101-cov-3.348364_pt1 | contig 10101 bp, 9 predicted proteins | sample MGYA00238175_ERZ767261 | MGnify/ENA primary metagenome ERZ767261 (study PRJEB28946, sample SAMN06267185) | marine metagenome | isolation source: Columbia River Estuary | place: USA:Columbia River Estuary...
TTAGCATGATGAAATCTTCCAGCACTTGCCCAGCCATACGATCCCGCATAAATTGCTGAATTACCATAAGTATTTTTAGTTTTTAATAACTCTTTAGATGCAAGTTCAAATGCTTCATCCCAACTTATAGGAATAAAATCATCTTGGCCTCTTTTGCCATCACTTTTACCTTTATTATCCAACCATCCTTTTCTTACGTGAGGTTGCGTAATTCTCAAATTATCGATAGCAGCATCAGCCAAACCTAAGCCAAATTCTGTTGGAGAAGAATCCAATTCCCAATTATGTAATTTTATTTTTTTATTCGCATCTACTGAAAATTTATAAGTTCCCCAGTGCGAGCTTACGTAATTCATCGAGCCACCTTTATTGGTTTAAATTTCTTTTCTAATTTCATTGCCAACATGGCTGATGGAATGGATACAAGCAAAAAGAATACCCCGACCAGCGTCATAGGCTCAAGATACGTGTAATGACTATTACTATATTGATCAGCTGCTCTAAATAATTCAACTACAGTAATAGCTGCTAGTAATGGTGTTTCCTTAAACATTGTAATTAAATAGTTTGCAAGTGGCGGTATCATCGGAGGTATAGCTTGAGGCAAAATAACATACTTCCAAGCTTGATATGGATTATAGTTTAGTGATCTCGCAGCTTCCCACTGCCCTTTAGGAACATTATCAATACCCGCCCTAAAAACTTCAGATGTATACGTGCTAAAGTGAATACCTAAAACTATTACGCCGCATGTAAAAGCTTCTAAGAAAATTCCAAAGTCAGGTAGAACATAAAATACTACATATAACTGAACTAAAATTGGCGTCCTTCTAACAAACTCAGTCATCCAATATAAGGACACCCGTGTTGACTTCCTATTAGACATTTTGAGAATGGCTATTGCTAAGCCCAAAACGTAAGCAAGTAATGAAGCAACAATCGTAGCTTCAATTGTTACTACTAAACCCTTAAGTAGCTGCGGTAAAACTGCGAATGCATGGTCCCAACTCCACTCCATGATTATTTGTCTCCTGCAGTCATAATATTTCTGCCTTTAGAAAACTTTTTAGCAATCAGATCAACTATCTTTACTAAGACTGAAGCAATAATAAAATAAATAACTAGTATGATTAAAAACGGCTCTAAAGTTAAGGCGGTTTGAACCCTAATTATATGAGCCATGAATGTTAGATCTGAAATAGTAATAAGTGAACAAACTGCTGTTAGTTTCATCAACTCAATAAGGAGATTCCCGAATGTAGGAATCATAATTGGAATTGCTTGAGGAATAATAACGTATCTATATTTCTCGTAATTTGAATAATTTAAAGCTTTTGCAGCTTCGTGTTGGTCTTTATCAACTGCAAGTATAGCGCCTCTCACTACTTCTGACCCATATGCACCAACATTACAACCACAGGCTATTACACCAGCAGTTAGGGCATCAAAATATATTCCCCACATTGGTAAAACAAAATAAATAAAAAACATTTGTACGAGGGCTGAGCTACCTCGAAAAAATTCTAAATAAATTATTGCTACTACTCTGATTGATTTAAATGATGATATTCTTGCAATTCCCACAATAAATGAAATAACAAGAGCTAGAATTGCCCCTAATACAGTCAACTCTATCGTCGTGATAGTTCCTTTAATCAGTATCGGGTAAAAATATAAGACTTCATTCATAAATAAACTCTAACATAAATAAACTCTAAAAAAAACTGCCCTGAAATATTTACAGGGCAGAATAGGTTATAAAATAAACTCTAAAACAAACTCTACCCCTAATATTTACGGGGCAGAATAGGTTATAAAATAAATTTATTCACCGTCAGGACATTGAGTCAAATAAGACTTCGTAGCAGTTGCAGCTGCTGAGAAACCATAAGGCGCAATAATAGCCTCAAATTTACCAGTAGCTTTCAAAAAAGCTAAAGCCATATTATATTCAGCCCTGAACTCTTTATCATCCATATTAAATGCTGCACCCGCACAACCCATCGGAACACCACTAACAGGCATTACCAATTCAATGCTTGGATCATTAGTTTTCTTTAGTAAATCTGCTGTACCTAGACCTGATAGAGCAAATACGTCAACTCTACCCTGTTGTAGCATTTTAATACCACTCGGAGGCACATCAAAATAAACAATCTGATCAGCACTTACACCACGCTCTAAAGCGTATTTTTCTTCAGCACAACCAGCACAAGTTGTCATTTTTAAAGCTGGATTAGCTGCAATATCTTCATAAGTTAATAGATTGTTTGGGTTGCCTGCTGGAACAGCAAAAGCTTCCGCACCACATAAATCAGGCTCAGAATAAATAATAGACTCACATCTGCCAGGCTTAATATAAAGACCAGAAGTTGCCATATCTACTCTTCTTGCTTGAAGGGCAGGAATCATAGCACCATACATAATAACTTCAGCTTTCAAGTCTGGAACACCTAGAACCTCAAGAACAGCTCGGGCAACATCAGGTGCAGCACCGGTTACATATCCATCAGATTTAATGTCACTGTAAGGTGGTTCGTTTGCAACAGCAACTGTTGCGTAACCTTGTTTCTTAAGTCTTTTTAATGTATCAGATTCAGCAAAAGATGTTTGTGCAAAACCTAAAACAAGAAAAAAACATATAAAAATCGAAATGATTTTTTTCATAAAGTTCTCCTTTTTGTTGTTTTGGAGACGAAAGTTTAACACCATCATAAAGATTAGAAAGGTTTAGATATGTTAATATTTGCATAATTTATGCATTATTTTAATTTTTTTAAATAAATTATGTGATACCATAATAATATGAATAAATTAGATAGTTTTGATTACAAAATTCTAAAAATTGTCCAAAAAAATAACAGGGTTACTTCTCAAGAGTTAGCTAAAGAAGTAGACTTATCATCCTCAGCCTGTCAAAGAAGATTAAATTCAATGCGTAAAACTGGCATTATAGAAAGAGATATATCAGTTTTAGATCGTAATCAACTAAATAGAAAAATTACCATAATAGTTCAAATAGAGAGTGATATAGAGGGCACGGAACCTGATATTCAATTTAAAAAAGCAATGTTTGATGCCCCAGAGGTAATGCAGTGTTATTACGTTACTGGTAATTATGATTATGTTTTGATAACCACCTTTAAAGAAATGGGGGATTATGAAGATTTTACAAACAAATATTTTTTAGAAAATCCAAATATAAAACACTTTACTTCAATGGTGGTTATGAATAAAGTAAAAGAAAATTTATCTATTCCAATTAATTAACATTATTAATAAATTTTTTAAGAAATTCTTTATACCTTAGGTGTATTGTCTTGTGACAATTGTCGCCTCTCAATTGTAATCGATGCGATAGTAACTAAAATGATACCCACAGCCTGGATATTTGTAATTGAATCAGAGTATACAATAAAGCCAATAATCAAAACCATAAGGGGCTCAGAATAACCAACATTTGCTGTTCTAGTGGGCCCATACTTTTTAACAGCCATATGATAAAAGAACATCCCAGTTGCAAACAATGTGCCTGAAATTAGTGATAAGATTATGCCTTCATTAGCAGGCCAAGAAATACCTGATTCATTCAAAAACAAAACCAAAAACATAAGCATTGGTATTAGAGTTGTAAATTTAACTATTTCCCAGTTTCTAAGGCTTCTAACTTTTGGAGTCAGGAAAAATATTAGTGAAAGAGATATTGCTGAAAGCAACGAAAGCAATATTCCAATTACCAGCGTGTGGACGCCTTCAGAGCTTTGTGAAATTGCAACAATACCTATAGTCGCTAATATAAACATCACAATAGTAGTTAAATCGAGCGCTCTTCTTTTTGATAAAGACACCATTAAGTAGGTTATTAAAGGGTAGGTATATAAAATAACACTTGCAAGGCCTACTGACATATATTTAACTGCCTCAACAAAGAACCATGACTGAATACCAAATAAAAATGAAAGAATTATCAACCAAAAGCCAATCTTATGTTTTTTAATTTTAGTAAATGAAAAAAAACTTTTTGTGACTAATAATGAAGAACAAAAAGTTGTGGCAAATCGAATAAATAAAAATAAAAAAGCACTCACCTCTAAAGAGTATATTAAAGGCAACATGCTAACATTTAGTGCGTAAAAAAAAGCAGATAAAAGTGCGAATCGAACAATGAACATCTTGACCCCAAGTCAATAAAAATTCCTAAAACAGATTTTATAAGATAAATTTATAGTAAATTTAGTTCATTTCAAGTGAGAACTGGTATTTTTTTTCCAAATTTTAGACACATTAGGATATCATTGCCGCTTCATTTTATTTTAAGGAGAGAGGATGAACTTTGATGCAAATATAATTGCCCCAGCACTTGGTGTTTTAGGGCTTTTGATAGTAGTAATTATTTACCAATGGATTAAAAAACAACCTGGTGGCAGTGGTGCTGTTGAAAAAATTGGTGAACAAATTCATATTGGTGCTATTGTTTTTATGAAACGAGAGTATCAAATGCTTAGCATGTTTGCATTAGTTTTACTTGTCCTACTTTACTTTTTTCTTGGCTGGGAAAGCGCATTATGTTTTGCGATTGGTGCTATTTCATCAGCTACTGCTGGTTATATTGGTATGAATACAGCAACTATTGCTAATGTAAGAACTGCCCAAGCAGCTCATGATGAGGGAAGCGCCTCAGCACTTACTGTTGCTTTCTTTGGTGGCTCAGTTATGGGTCTTTCAGTTGCCGCGCTTGGTCTCTTAGGATTAGGTGGCTTATATTACTTTTTTGGTGAAACACATTCAGAAGCACTACATGGCTTTGCAATGGGTGCCTCAGTTGTAGCACTATTTTCTCGTGTAGGTGGTGGTATCTTTACGAAGAGTGCCGATGTTGGTGCAGATTTAGTTGGTAAATTAGAGGCAGGTATTCCTGAAGATGACCCTCGTAATCCAGCAGTTATTGCTGATAATGTTGGTGATAATGTTGGTGATATTGCTGGTATGGGTTCAGATATTTTTGAGTCATACTGTGGATCAATGATTGCAACCATTGCAATCGCTTCAACTCTTTCAGCTATGGCTTTAGATAAGCTTGGTGGAAACCAAAGTGAATTAATGTTTTTACCACTCGCTCTTGCATCATTAGGTTTAGTTTGTTCAATCATCGGTATTATTTTTGTGAAGATGTCATCGAATAAATCACCAGAATCTGCACTCAGAATGGGTACGATTGGTTCAGCGATTCTTTTTATTATTACTTCTTATTTCTTAATTGACCAGCTTGAAGTTGCCAATAATATTTGGGCAGCTGTTCTAATGGGAAGCTTAGGTGGAATCATAATTGGCCTCGTTACAGAGTACTACACAGCAGGAAAGCCAATTAGAGATATTGCTGAATCGGGAAAAACTGGCGCAGCCACTGTAATGATTAAAGGATTGGCGATTGGTATGCAGTCAGTTGTAATTCCCGTCTTGATGATTTGTTTGATTATTTATGTTGCTAACCTTTTTGTTGGATTATATGGTGTTGGTATTGCTGCTATTGGAATGCTTGCAACTGTTGGCATGACTATGGCGATCGATGCTTATGGCCCTATAGCGGATAATGCTGGTGGTATTGCCGAGATGGCTGGATTAGGGGAAGACACTCGTAAGATTACAGACTCTCTTGATGAGCTTGGTAACACTACTGCAGCAATTGGAAAAGGCTTTGCAATAGGTGCAGCAGCTCTTGCAGCTCTTGCAATTATTACAGCCTACACTGAAACAGTTAGCGCCAACTCTACTGACTTCATACTTCAGTTAAATAGTGCGGAAGTTTTAATTGGATTGTTTATTGGTGGAACTATTCCGTTCTTAATAGCCTCTCTAACTATGACAGCTGTAGGTGATGCTGCTTTCGAGATGATCGAAGAAGTAAGAAGGCAGTTTAAAGAGATTAAAGGACTCCTTGAAGGTAAGGCTGAACCTGATACAGCTAAATGTGTAGAAATCGCTACAAATGCTGCACTTAAAAAAATGATTCTTCCAGGCGTTATTGCGGTGGCAGCACCGGTATTAGTTGGCTTCTTAATTAGCCCTGAAGCGCTTGGTGGAATGTTAGGTGGTGCTCTTCTAGGTTGTGTTCTAATGGCCCTTATGATGGCTAATGCAGGCGGAGCATGGGACAACGCTAAAAAGCATGTTGAAAAAGGAAACTTTGGCGGTAAAGGCACCGATGTTCATGCAGCAACCGTTGTTGGTGATACTGTTGGTGACCCTTTTAAGGATACCTCAGGACCATCAATGAACATTCTTATAAATGTAATGGCCATAGTTAGCTTGGTTATTGCGCCCTTATTATAAATAATGACTAAATCAGCCCTACCTTTCTGGTGGGGTTGACTCACTCAATTAATTGCGCCAAAAAGCCTTATGGAAAAGAGCAATTATTGTCAATACCTCTAAGCGACCTACCAGCATAGAAAAACTCAAAATCCACTTAGCAGTATCATTTAAAGCCCCATAATTTTCTGCAACACTTCCCAAACCTGGCCCAAGATTATTCATTGTTGCTGCAGTTGCAGAGTAAGCGGTTACTTGGTCTAGCCCAGTAAACATTAACAACATTAAAATAAGTACAAAAGAAATTGCATAAAGAGAAAAGAAGCCGAGCACAGAAATGAGAGATTTTTCATTAAGACTTGCTCGATTTAATTTCACACTAATTTGAGCATTAGGACGAATAAACTTATTTATTTCTTTCATTCCTAATCTAAACATGACCAATATTCTAACAACCTTAATACCACCACCAGTTGAGCCAACACAGGCACCAATAAAACTTACCATTATTAGAAAAACAGGAATTGCAGCTGGCCAACTACTAAAATTTTGTGATGAATATCCAGTTGTTGTCGCTATTGATACAGTTTGAAATAAACTATGCCTAATAGTCTCGGTAGAAGAGCTATATTCAGAATTTAAACTAAGAGCAACCAATACAACTATTGAAGAGCAAATCAGGATCATTGCATATGCTTTGAATTCAGAATCCATTATGTAGTCCTTTAACGAACGGTTATTCCATGCAACAAAGTGCAGAGAAAAATTAATTCCCGCTAAAAACATAAAAAACATTGCGATTATTTCAATAGAAACTGAGTTGAAATAACCAATTGAACCGTCATGAGTTGAAAAACCACCAATAGCGACTGTGGAGAAACTATGACTAATAGCATCAAAGATTGACATTCCTGATAAAAAGTACCCTATTGCACATAGAATAGTCAATGAAACGTATATTTTCCAGAGCGCTATAGCTGTGTTTCTTAGTTTTGGTGTCAGTCTGTCTTTAGCTATGCCGCTTGACTCTGCATGATAAAGTTCCATTCCTCCAACACCCAAAAGCGGAAGAACGGCAACTGCAAGAACAATAATTCCCATTCCGCCTAACCATTGTAGCTGTTGTCGATAAAAGAGTATGCTTTTGGGTAGATCATCTAACTGACTTAATACCGTAGCTCCAGTAGTAGTAAGACCCGACATTGATTCAAAAAATGCACCAGAAAATGATAGGTTATTAATTGAATCAGTTATAAGAAGAGGAAGCGTTCCAAATAGTGACAATACTATCCAAAAACAAACAACAATGAGAACACCCTCTCTAAGACGAAAATCTTTCTTTATACTTCTATAGGGCCACCATAAAATAAAGCCACCAAAAATTGTAAGAGCAAATGAAAATACAAAAGAAAGGTACTCTCCTTCAGAATATATGAGGTCAACAATTATAGGTGGCACTTGGGCCATGCTAAAAATCATAAGCAGGAGGCCTATGGTTTTAGAAACTATACTTAACTGCATTTAACTCTTACCTTCTATGGTTTTAGATTTTAAATACTTATTACTCATTCTCTGAAAACAAAGCCTCAACCTCATGGATTTTTGAAACATCCATCAGCATCATTAATACATGATCACCTTGTTCAATAACCAATTTTTTAGAGCCCATCAGCAGTTCATTATTCCTAACGATAGCGCCCACAACAACCCCCTCAGGTAAGGGTAAATCTTTTATCATTACTCCAACCACCTCAGATGAACTCTCGTCACCATGAACGACAATCTCTATAGCCTCAGCCTTACCATGCTGTAAAGAGTGAACCTTCATGCAGTCACCCTTTCTAATGTTTGACAAAATACCACCTACCGTTATTTGATCAGGAGAGACAATAATGTCTACGTCGCCACTTTGCTCTGCTAGGGCAGCGTAAACGTCTCTTTTAACAAGCGCAATCGTTTTATGCGCACCTAAACGCTTAGCTAAAATTGACACTATAACGTTTACTTCATCGGAGTCAGTTAGAGCCAAAAATAAATCTGTATTTTCAATACCCTCTTCTTTTAATAAATCCTCATCTGAAGCACTACCTTGCAACACTATAGTATTATTTAATTGCTCAGCTAAAGACATTGCCCTGGCTTCATTCAGCTCGACAATACGAATATTATGAGTATCTTCAAGAAGCTTAGCAACATTAAGTCCAATACTTCCTCCACCAGCAATAAAGATTTTTTGATAAGTATTTTCAGCACGCCTAAACTCTTTCAAAGCTCTAGATATATGATTTTTCTTAGCAAGAAAGTAAACATGGTCGCCTTCTCTAATGACAGTATCACTCATTGCAGGGATTGCCCTATCATTCCGATAAAGACTAACAATGCGCATTTTTATATCTGGCATATGCTCGTGGAGTTCTTTAATAGGTCGATTGACAATTGGAGTGCCGATAAAGGCACGAGTCTCAACCAATTGAACTAAACCATTCTCAAAATCAAATATTTGTGAAGCGCCAGGCTCTTCTACAATGCCCTTAATATAGTTAGTAATTAATATTTCTGGGGTAATTAGAAAATCTATAGGTAAAGCTTCGTTAGTAAATATCTCAGGCCTAAGTAAATATTCTGTGGTTCTTATTCGAGCAATTTTTTTCTCTACATGATATAAAGTGTGGGCCATTCTACAAGCAACCATATTTCGCTCATCAGAACCCATCACAGCAATTACCATATCCATAGCTTTAATTCCTGCCTTTTCTAAAACACTAGGGTAAGCTCCGTAGCCAACAACGGTTTTAATATCTAAATGCCTTTGGAGTGGGGTGAGTCTATCTTCCTTTTGATCGACAATAGTAATGTCATTATCATCATCTAAACATAGATACTTTGCCAGTGTTGAGCCAACCTGACCAGCGCCCAAAATTAATATTTTCATTTCTTGTCAATCCCTAAATCTTTAAGTTTTCTATATAACGTAGTCCTTTCCAGTCCAGCAATTTCAGCAACAATTGCGATATTATTATCGTTTACTTCGAGGTGATGGAGTAAATATTGACTTTCAAAAATATTTCGAGCTTCTTTAAGTTTTAAAGAGTAATCAATACCGCTAACCTGTTGAGTTGATTTTTCTGGTAATGAGCGGGTCATTATATTTCTCAAAATTGGCAAAAAATCATGCAGAGGTTTCTTTAAAAAATCAGTAGCGCCTAGTTTCATTGCCTTAACTATATCACTTGGCTCTGCATGCCCTGACATCATTACTATGGGCGTAGAAAATCCCTCGGAATACCACTCTGACAAGAGCGAAATACCATCTTGACCAGGCATCCAAACATCCATTAAAATTAAATCAAAGGAATTCACTGCAACAATAGCTTTTGCTTCAATCGCACTTCTTGCAAGTACCGTCGTATAGTTAACGTCTTCTAATATATCTTTGATGATTTCAGTATTATCTTTCTCATCATCAATAATTAGTATTTTGCCAAATGTAGATTCTTCGTTCATTTCATCCCCTTATGAGCTTTAATTATACTGAATTCAACAGTTATTCTTGCACCATGAGGTTTAACATTACTTGCAAATATTTGACCTTCATGCTGCTCAATAATATTTTGAACAATTGCCAGTCCAAGTCCACCACTTTTTTCCTTAGTAGTAACATATGGTTCAAATACTTGATCAATAATATCTATTGGGAAACCATTTCCATCATCAATAAATGTTAAACGCACTACCCCATCTTTACTATTAAGTCTTGATTTAATATGTATATTTAAAGTAGTTTTATTCTTT
>ENA-UOYH01000797-UOYH01000797.1-marine-metagenome-genome-assembly--contig:-NODE-797-length-10094-cov-3.090746_pt1 | contig 10094 bp, 8 predicted proteins | sample MGYA00238175_ERZ767261 | MGnify/ENA primary metagenome ERZ767261 (study PRJEB28946, sample SAMN06267185) | marine metagenome | isolation source: Columbia River Estuary | place: USA:Columbia River Estuary...
GCTTCTAACAATCGTAACGTCCCTATTCCATCAGCATTTGCGGTATATTCCGGCATTTCAAAAGACACGTGTACGTGACTCATAGCTGCCAAATTATAAATTTCATCTGGTTGAACTTCTTGAATAATTCTTGTTAAATTGGTGCTATCCGTTAAATCACCATAATGCAAGAAGAAGTTTTGGTTTTCTATATGAGGATCTTGATATAAATGATCTATTCTATCGGTATTAAACATTGACGAACGCCTTTTAACACCATGAACTTCGTATCCTTTTTTTAGAAGGAATTCACTTAAATAAGCACCGTCTTGTCCCGTAACTCCTGTTATTAATGCTACTTTTTTCATTTTTTATAAATTATTTTTCTCTAAACATTTTACCAGACTATCTCGCCAAAATGGAATTGTATTTGTTTTATTTAATACACTACATATAAGTTGTTTTTCTCGTTTTAGACGCCTCTGTACTAATTGGCTTTATTTTTATTTTTGATAAATCAAAGATGGCTTTTGCAAAATCACACTAGCTAGCAACACATTGATTCCTGTAGTGATATAATCTAAGATTCTTATCACTATTTTATATTATCTACGTTATAAAAGCTTACATACCAGTCTATGAATTTTTTAACACCAATTTTAATACTAGTAATGCTTTTATAGCCTAAAGCATTCAAATCTTGAATATCTGCCCATGTTTGAGGAACATCTCCTGGCTGCATAGGTAACATATTTTTTATAGCCTTAATTCCAAGGTTTTCCTCTATTGATAGTATGAAATTGCTTAATGTTTCTGGTGATCCATTCCCAATATTTGATATCTTATATGGTGTGTTGGATTCGTTTTCTTTGAGAGGGGGATTGTCAAGAACTATTTGAATCCCACTTATAATATCATCAATGTAAGTGAAATCTCTACTCATTTCGCCATTATTGAATACATTTATAGGCTTACCGTCAACTATTGCTTTAGTAAAAAGGAATAAAGCCATATCTGGTCTACCCCATGGTCCATAAACCGTAAAAAACCTAAGTCCAGTAGTTGGTATATCATACAAATGACTATAAGTATGTGCCATTAACTCATTACTCTTTTTAGTAGAAGCATATAAGCTAATTGGGTGATCTACGTTATCTGAAACAGAAAAAGGAACCTTCCTATTTTCACCATATACGCTTGAGCTACTTGCATAGAGCAAGTGCTTAACCTTTGAATGTCTGCAGCCTTCTAATATATTTAAAAAACCAACTAAATTACCTTGAACATATGCTTTTGGGTTTTCTATACTATATCTAACCCCTACTTGTGCTGCTAAATTAATAACAATATCAAATTTCTCCTCTTCAAATAATTTTGAAATAGAAATATCATCTTCTAAATTTAATCGAATAAATTTTAAGTTTTTAAAAAGAACACTCTGTGTTTCTTTGTTAAACTTTTCTGCATTTTCTCTTTCAATTCCAATTTCATTTAAACGCGCAAATTTTAAATTAATATCATAATAATCATTGATATTATCTAAACCTAAGACTTGACAAGAACTTCGACACAGTTTCTTTATCAAATGAAACCCTATAAAACCAGCAGCTCCAGTAACAAGTATTTTCATTTAAAATATTTTAAGGGCAATCCCCATTTTAATTCTCTACAACTGAGCTTTTCAGTCGCCTTGCAAAAGTAATATAATTGTTTTCTTTAACAAGATTTATATTATAATACAGGTTGTTTTCTATTATTACCTATTCAGCAAAGTAATAAGCAAATAATAAGCCTCTATTTTTAAGAGATTTAATCATATAAAAATTATTGAAATGTTCCTTGTAGTATTACTTTTTTTAAACTATCTCTCCAAAACGGAATATCAATTTTAAACACATCGATTATTTTTTTTTTATCTAAAACACTATATTTTGGTCGCTTAGCAGGTGTTAAATATTCTATACTAGGAATGGGGTTTACTTTTATTTTATTTTTAGCTAGCTTAAAAATTTCCTTAGCAAATTCAAACCAACTTGCAACACCTTCATTACTATAATGGTAAATACCGTATTTTTCTGTTTTTGTATTTATTATCTGAATAATAATTTCTGCTAAATCGCCAGCATAAGTTGGCGTTCCAATTTGATCACTCACTACACTAATTCCATCTCGTGTTTCGGCTAATCGTAACATTGTTTTCATAAAATTATTACCATATTCAGAATACAACCACGAGGTTCTTATAATGAAATATTCTTTTAAAGCTTGTTGTATTTCTACTTCTCCTTGTAGCTTAGAAGCTCCATAAACACTAATAGGATTGGCTGCATCTGTTTCTGTATAAGGTTCGTTTTTTTCTCCATCAAACACAAAGTCGGTTGAAACATGAATTAAAATAGCGTCATGGTCATTACAGACTTGTGCTAAATTTTTTGCTCCTGTTGCATTTATTTCAAAGGCTTTTTCTGCTTCCGTTTCGGCTTTATCAACTGCTGTATACGCTGCACAATTAATACAATAGTTTATTTGCTTATTAGACTCAAAAAAAGATTTTACCTGATCCAAATCACAGATATCTAATTCTAGATAGTCTGTATAAATTATATTTAAATCATCATACTGTTTTTCAACATCCTTTATACAACTGGCTAATTGTCCGTTACCTCCCGTAACTAAAATAGTTGTCATAAAACAACTTCTTTTAAAGTTGGAAGTTCTAAATCCTTTTCGGAAACTATAAATTCTTTTTCATCTAACTTCCAATCAATATTCAAATCTTTGTCATTATAAATAATACCACCTTCGGATGCTTTATTATAAAAATTATCACATTTATATGAAAAAATAGCAGTGTCACTCAATACCAAAAACCCATGAGCAAAGCCCCTTGGGATAAACAATTGTGTTTTATTATCTTCTGATAATTCTATGCTCATGTGCTTGGAAAAGGTAGGAGAATCAGCTCTGAGATCAACAACGACATCTAATATTTTTCCTTTTATAACTCGCACTAATTTTGCTTGCGCATAATCTCCTTTTTGATAATGCAAACCTCTTAAAACACCCTTTGAAGAATAAGACTCATTATCTTGAACAAAATTTATATCTCTTTTTAAGCCTTCCTTAAAAACAGCTTGGTTAAAACTTTCCAAAAAATACCCTCTTTTATCTTGAATGACTTTGGGCTTAATAATGAAACATCCTTCTAAATTAGTTTCTTTTACAATCATTATTTAGTTTTAAGTAATCCTAATAAATTTTTACCATATCCGCTTTTAAGCAGCGGTTCTGCTAAAGCTTTGAATTGATTCTCACCTATGTAACCCATTTCGAAAGCAGCGGCTTCTATAGCCCCAATCTTTAAACCCTGTCGTTCTTCTATCACCTCTACAAATTGAGAGGCTTGCATAAGCGATTGAAAGGTTCCTGTGTCTAGCCAAGCTGTCCCTCGGTCCAGTATACTTACGCTAAGTTTTCCTTGGTCTAAATAAACCCTATTTAAATCAGTAATCTCAAGCTCTCCTCTATGGCTTGGTTTAATGTTTTTAGCTATATCGACAACCGTATTATCATAAAAATAAATTCCGGGTACCGCATAGTTTGATTTAGGGTGTTCTGGTTTTTCTTCGATAGAAATCGCTTTCCCTTCTTCATTAAATTCTACAACGCCATAACGTTCTGGATCATGCACACGATACGCATAAATAACTCCCCCTTTAGGGTTATTATTTGCCTGCAAAAGTTTAGCTAAACCTGTTCCGTAAAAGATGTTATCTCCTAATATTAAAGCAACTTTATCTTCTCCGATAAAATCTTCCCCAATAATAAAGGCCTCTGCCAATCCATTTGGCGACTCTTGAACTGCATATTCAAACTTACAACCATATTTTTCACCATCTCCCAACAAATCTTTAAATAAAGGCAAGTCTTTGGGTGTAGAAATAATTAATATTTCATGTATTCCGGCATACATCAAAGTCGAAATAGGGTAATATATCATGGGTTTGTCATAAATAGGCATGAGTTGCTTACTTACTGTTAGTGTTAAAGGGTGTAACCGTGTTCCTGAACCTCCTGCTAAAACTATTCCTTTCATAATTATTCCTTAACGCTACTTATATTGTTTTTTATAATAAGATTGATATGCGCCACTAGTAACGCTATTTAACCAATCTTCATTGCTTAAATACCAATCTATTGTTTTTTCAAGACCTTGTTCAAAAGTTACAGAAGGCTGCCAGCCTAATTCTTTATTTATTTTTGATGCGTCAATAGCATATCTTAAATCATGACCTGGACGATCTTTAACATAGGTGATTAATTTTTCAGATGTTCCTTCTAATCTCCCTAACTTCTTATCCATTTGTCGACATAGCAAGGTCACTAAATCAATATTCTTCCATTCATTGAACCCGCCTATATTGTATGTTTCGGCATTAATGCCTTTATGAAAAATTAAATCGATAGCCACGGCATGGTCTTTAACGTATAACCAATCTCTGGTATAGTTTCCATCTCCATAAACCGGAAGTGGTTTATTGTTTATGATATTATTAATGAACAGAGGAATCAATTTTTCTGGAAATTGATTTTGACCATAATTGTTCGAGCAATTTGAAATAACATAGGGTAATCCATATGTTTCGCCATAAGCCCTCACAAAATGATCTGAACTTGCTTTAGAAGCTGAGTAAGGTGAATTCGGATTATATGGTGTTGTTTCAGTAAATATCCCGGTTTCTCCTAAGGACCCATAAACCTCGTCTGTACTGATGTGGTAAAACCTTTTGTTTTCAAAATCACCCTTCCAGCATGCTTTAAAAGCATTGAGGAGTACCATGGTTCCAATAACATTTGTTTTAACAAATTCTAAAGGATGTTCTATGGATCTATCTACATGAGATTCTGCAGCCAGATGAATCACACTATCAAATTTATAGTCTTGAAATATATTATTAATAAATACCTCATCGGTTATATCTCCCTTTATAAAGGTATAGTTAGGCTTATTTTCAATATCACTTAAGTTTTCCAGGTTTCCTGCATACGTCAAGGCATCTAGATTATAAATGTGATAATTTGGGTATTTTTCTACTAATAGCCTGACTACATGCGATCCAATAAAACCCGCGCCTCCAGTTATTAGAATATTCATAAAATAGCTAGTTTTGTTTTTTGCTTTCTTCGCCTAAATACTTTCCTAAACTAATAACTGAGAATATTACAAGCAATAATAAAAAGAAAACTACTGGAACTAAAATCTTCATTTTATCATACCATTCTCTTATATCATATCCAACTTCAGGAAAATTGGCTAATACATTAACAGCATTTTTCTGTTCTACTTTAAAGGTATTTATCTTTCTTCTTTCAGCTTCTAATTCACGTTGAGTTTCGATAATTTTAGCTTCATCTACAATTAAATTAGTAGATTCTGCATTACCCATGTATATGCTAGTGCCTGCAGTCGAAGCAGCTTCTTTCTTAGATTCATTTATCCTGATTTTTAAATACTCTTCAACTAAAGAGTCTATTTTTTTAATTTGTTTTAAAAGTGCACCATCCTTCTTGATTAAGTTTTCTTGATTAACCTGAACAAGTTCTTTTAAATAGTCATTAGTTGATATTTCTTTAATAAAAGATTTTTCTATTTTCTTATAAATTGATTTATCAATTGAAGCAACACCAATTTTATGTATAGAAAAGTTATAAGCCGTTAAAGAATTTTTATATCGATCATAATTCATATCAATTCTTGAAACAGAGTCAAGACGCTGATAGAATTCCGAATACATCTCCGCAATACCATTTTCGTCAAGATCAACATCAATATAAAAGCCTTTAATTTTAGAAGCTTCCTCTTCAGTAATGTTCAATTTTTTAGAAAGCTCTTTAAAATCTTTATCTTTATTAGCTAATTGATGAAATTGTTTAATGTTTTCATAAACTTGTCTAGCTGAATTAAAATTTGTTTCAATAAACATGTTCGCACCATACAATTTGTCAAATTTTGAATCAGCAATAAAACCAAATATAAGACCTATAATAATTGCTCCCGAATACCAAATTGTTCTTTTATAAAAATGTGTTAGTACTAATAATACAATTTTAAAGAGTCCCTTAAAAGCATTTCCTATAAGCCTAAAAAACTTATCAAAAATATTGCCTATTGCCTTAAATAATGGTCCTAAATCTACTTCTTCTGATGGCTGTGGTTGTGGTGATTCTTTACTCATAATTTAATTTAATATTTGTTCTAAAATGGTTCTTGTAATTAAATAGGTTGGTCTAACACCCGATGTGCCTAAGCCACCTGATGCCAATGTCGCACCTGTCTCTAAAGGATTATCACTAGCATAATACGCATATCTTACTTTTACATCCTTACTAATACTTCCTCTAACTTTTGATGCGGCTTGAATGGCTTTTTGATAATGAGCACCTTCCATTTCTAGGCCTATAACTTGCCATGTAGAGTTATGGAAAAACTTTAAAATGTCTTTGTTTTGAAGAGAGGTACCTAAAACTGTAATCATGGAGCCTTCGTAGACATCTACACCGTTTCCTTCTAAGTCTTGCTTCGTCAATTCATTCTTAAATGGGTAATTATCTGCTGTACCTTCAAAAATATGGGCCGACGGAATCATAATATCGCCCTTCCCACCTTCTAAAATACCAGACTTGCCCATAATTGATATAGACTCTACATTAAGAAGGTGTTTTTTTCCTTTTTTGTTGTATGGTTTTAGAAGTTCGTCAATGGTTTCATAAGCTTGTTCTCCAAAAGCATAATCCATGACTACTATAACTGGTTTATTTTGTTTTAAATTGGATTCGGATACTTTAATGTTCATTTTAGAAACATCAAACTTATTGGTATCAAATATTTGAACGTCAATATTGGCTCCAGAAGTATCTTTAATATAAAACATGCCTTTTTGCAACGCTTCCTTCGTTACTTTATTGCGCAACCCTTCGTTTTCATTTTTGCTTAAAGATTGGTATATATCAAATATATCGGTCTTTTGCGTATTTGGTTTTAGAGCATTAAAAGCATATAGTGTATTCATAACACTATGCATATTGGCACTAATAATATGAATAGGTCGTTCTAACAACCCATTTTTAAAAAGTGTATCTTTTATCTCATCAGCCCAAATTTCACCATGAATGTGATGTCCAATACGTTCTCTTAAAACCGGACTAAACGTTACCGTACGTTTGTTGTTATTTATCAATTCTTCAATAGCGAGCTTCCCCAGCCAATACACAATATGCAGCAAGCGCTCAGGTTGTGAAGGAATAGAAAAATCGCCATAAACGGTGCTAATTTCCTTAAATGTTCTTCCTAAAATATTAGCAGTATGGGTAATAGCAACTTCGCGTTCTTCTTGGGTAAGTTTCTTTTTAGATAAAACTACTTTTTCAAGTTTTATCCAATCTCGTGTCGTGGCACCTTCTTCGTTTATTAAAACACGTGTACTTATTTTGTGTGATTCAATAAAAAGAAAAGTGAGATGTGTAAGAATATCGTAGATTTCAGATCGCCCTCGGGTAATCTCAATATTCATTTGCTCATCGTCTATTCTATAGCAATTACGACGACGTTTTTCTGGGATTATAGGTTGAAAATGAGAGCTAGAATATCCTTCATCACTTGTTAAATTTATAAAAGTACACTCTTCTATGCCTTGTGGTAATCTATCTATAACATAAAGTAAGCCTTCTAATTCGGCTTTTTCTTCACCTATAGATCCATAAATTTCAGGTCTTAACAATAATAATGCCTGTCGTAAAGTCTTACCAGAAATCCCCATGGGTTTATAAAACCCCCTGTTAAACAAATGACGCATAGTAACATACAATCGCTCAATAGCGTTTGAACTTTCTTGAGCACGGGTTCTCTCATGATGTTTTTTACTATTCATAGTTTTAGTTTAGTAAGGCCAAATATAATACTATTTGAACTAATTTACATACGGGAAATTGGCAACTATTTTTCTGTGACTTTGATAGATTGTCACTTGTTAAGAAACCAAGTATAAAGCTTTTCAATCCCTTCTTTTATGTCTATTTTATGATGCCACCCTAAACTCTTTATTTTTGACACATTTGTTAACTTTCTTTGAGTACCATCTGGCTTATTCGAGTTGTAAATTAGGTTTCCCTCATAACCAATAACACTTTTTACCATTTCTGCTAATTCCCCTATTGAAATATCTATTCCTGTACCAATATTGATATGCGTATTAATAATTTCATTTTGAGATTTTGGATAGGTATCTACAAAATCTCTGTTTTCCATAATAAAAACACAGGCTTCAGCCATGTCTTCGCTCCATAAAAATTCGCGTCTAGGTTCTCCTGTGCCCCAAATCTCAACATTAGCTTCTGTTACACCTATTTTTGAAAGGAACTGCCTTGCTTTATCTGACGAATCAAAATTTATATCCTCTAATATTTCTTTAAATTTCAACTCAGATAATAATTTTGCCAAATGGATTTTTCTAATTAAAGCTGGTAATACATGTGATTTTTCGAAATCAAAATTGTCATTAGGCCCATATAAATTGGTAGGCATTACAGAAATAAAATTAGTACCATATTGTAAATTGTAGCTCTCACACATTTTCATTCCTGCTATTTTCGCTATGGCATAAGGCTCATTTGTATATTCTAAAGTGTCAGTCAATAAATACTCTTCTTTTATTGGTTGAGGAGCATTTTTAGGATAAATACATGTGCTACCCAAAAACAATAGCTTCTTAACTTTGTTTAAATAGCTATGATGTATTACATTATTCTGGATCATTAAATTTTCATACAGAAAATCTGCACGATAATTATTATTAGCTAAAATACCTCCTACTTTGGCAGCTGCTAAAATTACATATTCAGGTTTTTCCTTAACGAAGAATTTTGACACAGCATCTTGGTTTGTCAAATCTAATTCATTATGAGTTCTAACTATAATATTAATATAGCCCTTATCCATAAGGGTTTTATGAATAGCAGAGCCTACAAGTCCTCTATGTCCAGCAATATATATTTTAGAATTTGAGTTCAAAACTTATTCAAAATAATTTTTTATTGTATATCCCCCATCTTTAAGGTATTGCTCCTTTTTCATTAACTTTATGTCAAAACTCATCATATCATCTATCAAGTCTTGTAAATTATATTCAGGTTCCCATCCTAATTTTTTTCTCGCTTTACTGGCATCTCCAATAAGCAAATCAACTTCAGTAGGGCGATAATATTTTTCATCAACAGCAACTACTTCCTTTCCAATTTCAATTTTATATTCCGGGTTGTTACAAATCTTAACATAACCTTTTTCACTTGCTCCCTCCTCCTTAAATTCTATTTCAATGCCAATATGAGAAAAACACATTTTAACAAAATCTCTAACTGTTGTTGTTTTACCTGTCGCTATAACCCAATCTTCTGCTTCATCAGCCTGAAGAACCATCCACATCATTCTTACATAATCTTTTGCATGACCCCAGTCTCTGCTAGCATCTAAATTTCCTAAAAATATTTTTTCTTGAAGACCTAATGCAATTCTCGATGCTGCTCTAGTTATTTTTCTAGTCACAAAAGTTTCACCTCTTATTGGCGATTCATGGTTAAATAAAATACCGTTGCATGCATACATATTATGGGCTTCTCTGTAGTTAACAGTTATCCAGTATGCATACATCTTAGCAATGGCATATGGGCTCCTAGGATAAAATGGGGTTGTTTCTGTTTGCGGAACCTCTTGTACTTTACCGTATAATTCTGAAGTTGAAGCCTGATAAATTCTTGTCTTTTTTGTCAGACCAAGAAGTTTAACGGCTTCTAATACCCTTAAAGCACCTAGACCATCTGTATCAGCAGTATATTCAGCCATTTCAAAAGATACATGCACATGACTCATAGCGGCCAGATTATAAATTTCATCTGGCTGTACTTGCTGAATAATTCTAGTTAAATTAGTGCTATCTGTTAAATCCCCATAATGTAATATAAAGTTCCGATTAGTCTCATGAGGGTCTTGATATAAATGGTCAATTCTATCCGTATTAAACGACGATGCCCGACGTTTAATTCCGTGCACAATATAACCTTTT
>ENA-UOYH01000798-UOYH01000798.1-marine-metagenome-genome-assembly--contig:-NODE-798-length-10085-cov-2.005396_pt1 | contig 10085 bp, 10 predicted proteins | sample MGYA00238175_ERZ767261 | MGnify/ENA primary metagenome ERZ767261 (study PRJEB28946, sample SAMN06267185) | marine metagenome | isolation source: Columbia River Estuary | place: USA:Columbia River Estuary...
CACTGTGTTGGCCGAAGGGGACGATTTAAATGACCCCATTGTCGATATCTCCAGAGCTTCTTTAGATGGCCAGATCGTGTTAACGCGCGAGCTCGCGGATGAGGGGCATTTCCCGGCGATTGACCTCTCAGGGTCTGTTTCCAGGCTGCTACCCGTGTTGGCCAGCGAGGCACATTTAAAATTGGCCTCAAGTTTTAGGCGCTATTGGGCGATATATCAACAGAACAGGGATCTTATTCAGGTAGGTGCCTATCAAAGAGGCTCCAATCCCGATTTGGATAAAGCCATATCGCTCAGGGAAGAGAATTTGAAGTTTTTGAGACAGTCGATGCACGAACCTGCTGAATTTCAGCAATCGTTAACAGAAATGAAAGAGGCGATTGATGGCTAGTCGGTCAACATCAAAAATCTGGGAATATCTCGGTAACCTAGAGAAAGATAAGCTCAGTCATGCGTTGCGTTCGCTGGCGGATACCGAGCAGGAGCTCGCGAATCTTGAAGCCAGCGTGGTCAAGATGCAGGAGATGAAGAACGAGTACCTGACAAAGTTGAATCATGCTGATTCAGGCCAAGACATAGCGATTGTAGAATTGACGACGTCCATCAATTTCATTGGCAGAATCGAAGAGGCGCTTAGACACTCTGCAGCAAGAAGGCTAGAGCTTAATAAACATTTGAGACAAGCCAAACAACACTGTGCTGATCGTCAGGTTGACGTGAAAAAATACGCAATCCTCGGTGAAAAAGAACTGAAAGCCAGTGCACTGAAAGATCGGCAAGAAGAGCAAAAACAGGCCGACCAGCATGCCACAATGAGCTGGCTACAACGCGAGTCTCATTCCTAACCTGTTGATTTGGCATAGTTGTTGCATTCAATTGTAGGTAAATTGAGCACAGGCCAATCAGATGAGTAATATTATTCATTCCTCCAGCTTGCTGAACGTGGCAGACGGGAAAAATGAAATCCCCGTTGATTTATCAAGACCGAAAGAAACTCAGCAAGGTATTGATTTTAAAGACATATATTCCGGTCTCGCTAATGAGGCTAGTCGTATGTCGCCCCCAGTTGATCAAAAGCCAGGAGATGGTTTCCAAAAAGACCTAGCAACAATCGCGGATGCTAGAAATTCAGATAGCGGAGAGCTTAGGCAACAGATATCTGAAGTTCAGCAACCTTTTGGCAAGATATTGCCGACTCTGGTTGCACACCAACGTGGACTGTCACTGGGAAAAGTCATTCTCACGGCACCAGTCAGTGCGGTTTCAGAAAATAGTTTGAAACAGTTCATCATGCGTCAAAGTGCGGTTGACGAGGTCATTGATCGTGGCAGGACAACGGATACTGAAAAAGATGAATCGGCGCTGCGTGGTGTTCGGTCAGAAGAGATGGTTTCTGCCTTGCCAAATAAAAATCCCCGCGCAGAAATTGACTATGGTGTTTACAGTCAGCACATAGTCCAAAAACAAATAGTCCAAAAACAAATAGCCCCAAAACAAACCGCGAATGCGCAGGCGTTTGCCGCTTCTACCGTTTCAAGGGCACCAACCTCCAATGAAATGGGACTCAATCAGCAGCAGTACCCATCCGCTGAAATGTTGACTGCCCGGAGTCCCAGCGCAATAGGCAAGACAGAATCTTCATTAGGTGAGCAAATCCAACGACCTGCGCAGGCGGGTGCCGACTTAGCAGGGGTCGACAAGGACTATCTCGGTGCTAAACAGCGCGCGTCAACACTTAAAGCAGGGCCTGTAAGCGAGCTATCGCTGGTTCTAGGCCAAACCTCCGCATTAGATAAGCCAGTGCCGAATGCAGCACAAACGGCTGTGCTAGATAAGCCATTGCCGAATGCAGGACAAACGGCTGTGCTAGATAAGCCATTGCCGAATGCAGCACAAGCTGCGGTATTGGACAAAGCACCGCCGGTTCTAGGCCAAACCGCCGCATTAGATAAGCCAGTGCCGAATGCAGCACAAACGGCTGTGCTAGATAAGCCATTGCCGAATGCAGGACAAACGGCTGTGCTAGATAAGCCAGTGCCGAATGCAGCACAAGCTGCGGTATTGGACAAAGCACCGCCGGTTCTAGGCCAAACCGCCGTACTAGACAAGCCAGTGCCGGTTGTAGGACAAACCGCCTCTTGGTTGTCTCAATTCAATACCATGCCGAGGGAAATTCCTTCAGGCGCGTCGATGCCATCGGCCCCTGAAGGATCTTCTGCTGTGTCAAGGGAGGCCAATTCAAGCCGTGAAGAGGTAGGGCTGAAAAGTGAACAGTTACTCAGCAGAGATTCTTACTCAGAAAGAAAAGCCAACGGGCCTCAATTCATGGCGAGCAACGGTGAGTCAACCAAGCCTGGCCTGATCAGTTCCGGCGCTGAAAAACCGCTGGAGGAACAACAGATGCTAAAATCATCGCGTTTGTCCGCAGAGGTTCTCTCATCAGATGCTCGTGAGAAAGGGTTTAGAGGGAAAGAATATACTGATGGTATTAATCCAAAACAGGACATGGTCGTTGAGGCACTCGCTCGAAATTTGAGAATGATGAGTCCGTCAGCGCGGCAGGACCTAAATTCGACGGGCTATCAAGGTCAAAAACCGGCGCTTCCCGGTACTTATGGCATCTCCAAGCGACCAAATGGTTCAACATTAGAAGTATCTGACAAGGTCAACGTACAAAATATAGAAAGCAGAGTTGAGTTTAGGTCGGTGCTTCGAGAGATGCAGCTCCAACCACAGCTGCAAAGCACCTCTGACAAATCCTTGCAATATGAAGGCCTGACTCAGAGATTTGGTGAATTAGTGGCGAATAGAATTATCGCCGGGGTTCAGCAAGATAATTGGAACTTGAATATAAAGTTGCGACCAGCATCATTAGGGGAGATTGGCGTGACTATCGCTTATGATGAAGGAGGTTTGGAAGGTAAAATCGTTGCAGCAGAAGAGACGACGCGACAACTATTACAAGACAGCCTGCCCAAATTACGGTTGATGCTTAAGGAAATGCTAGAAAATGATCAGATGGTGAATGTCAATGTCGACAGCCATTCTGATTTAAAACAAGATACAAAGGAAAAACCTGATGACGAAAATGATGCTACTGTTGAACTGGTGATGGATCTTCTCGATGAAGCGACTGAAAAAGTTGAAGGTAGGGGTTTAGGTATCGGGAACCTCAATATCTACGTATAATGTAACCAGAGTGAGCACCCGTAATTAGGAGGGTTTGTAATGTCGGAAGTTGAGACGGAAGATGCCGAAGGAGGAAAAGGAGGGATACTGAAAATCCTCTTGATCGTAGTAGCGGTATTGGTTTTGGTCGCCGGGAGTATCCTTGGCACCCTGTTTTTCACTGGATTTTTTGACGAAAAGCCAGTTGATGAAGACCCCGAAGTGACGCTGCAGGAAATGGAAGCAGAGATGGAAGACACTGATGCCGCCTTGGCACTAGCGCCTGGGCCTATGTCTGCTGATATTGAACAGAAGTTTCTTATTAGCTACTATAATTTCGTCGATCCATTTACGGTCAATGTCAACGGATCAAAAAAAGTGCTTCAAGTAAAGATAGGTATCAGTACTTATCATGACAAAGACACACTATTTAACGATGAAGAAGGCGCAGAAGGTTGGGTGCCTAGACATCTGATTGGCATCAGGGCCCAGATATTGAAAGTGTTAAGAAGCGTGCGTTTAGAAGAGCTACAAGCGCTGGATGGGCAAGACAATTTATTAGAAGAAGTAAAGCTCGTTATTAACGAGACGTTAGAGAAGTACGAAAAAACAACGGCTTCTCCTATTGAGGAAGCCTATTTTTCTGAGTTTATTGTTCAATAGGTAATCCGATGTCGGAAAAAGACGCATCCCTGCTATCTGATGATGAACTCGCCGCTATTGAGGATATGGTTGCGAGTGGTCGGCTTGATTCAGATATCTTTAATGCAAATGTTGATGCTGAAACCTTTGCTATCGCTCGTAATGAGGAAAGTCTGGGCGGAAGTTCAACAGCAATATTTCAAATTAACGAACGTTTCCACCGGTTTTTTCGCAACAGACTGCTAACGGAACTCGATTACAATCCGCGCATGGCGGTAGCAGAACCGAAGTTGATGAAGTACGACGAGTATATTCATAGTGTGGACTCTCCGGCCTCTATTAACATCACTGAAATGAGCCCTTTAAAGGGAGAGATCTTATTTATTATACACCCACAGGTGATATTCAGTTGTTTAGATAACTGGTATGGCGGGCAGGCTCGGCCGTTGACCATCACTGAAGAACGACCGTTCACGTCAAATGAAAATGCAATCATTGATTCGCTATGTGAACTCATTTTTCAGTCAATGCGAGAAGCATGGTCGCCGTATGTCGAGGTCGATATTCGACCCATCAACAGGGATATCAACCCCCTATTTGCTAACATTGCTGCAGACGATGAGTCTGTTGTGGTTAACCGCTTTGCGCTCAAACTTCAGGATGAGTCTGTTGATCCTTACATTGACGTTGTATACACCTATCAAAGCCTGAATTTACAAAGAGACGTGTTGAGGAGTCGTATTCAATCACAAGAGGCAGACGAAAATTGGCTGACGCGTCTACATAGCAGCGTCGGTGACGTTGATTTTGATTTGTTGGTCTCAGGCGGTCATCTAGAAACTACCGTTGAGCAACTCTCTAAATTATCTGAAGGTGACATACTTTCTTTTAATCCTCCTGAAACGGCTCAAGTTAAAGTGAATGGGTTTCCGCTTTATGAAGCGAATGTTGGTATCAAGGGATCGAAAGTAGCGATCAAAATAGAAGATAACATAATGGAAAGGGAAGGATAGATGAGCGAGACAACTGAAGGCCAAGATGGAGAAGAAGGCGTTGACGCTAAGGATGCTGAGACTGGTAGCGTCATAGATTCTTCCGTTGTCCTCTCCATTCCCATAGTGTTGAATGTTGAGGTTGGTAAGGCAACGTTGAAGTTAAGAGAGCTGATGGCGGTGGCTCAGGGTACGGTGCTAGAACTCGATCGATCAGAGGGTGATTTGATGGATATCAAGGTCAACGACAGTGTGATCGCGAAGGGCGAGGTTGTGACCATGGCCGGAAGCAAGCTTGGCATCCGCGTGCTTGAAATCGTGAGTCCGCTTGAAAGAATTCGATCGGCGTAATTGGTGATGCCGGAAGGAATTGATTCGGGCTACATTGTTAGAGTCGCCATCGCCTTGCTGTTCGTCGCTGGAATGATCGTGGCGGCCGTGTGGGCGATGAAGTTTCGATACAATAAGATGGATGTTGGTACCGCGCAAACCCTTGGCGTTCGGCAGAAATTGGCCATTGACTCAAAGCATTCCATATTAGTCATTGAATATGGCGAACAAGAAATTTTAGTTGGTGTCTCACCGGCCGGATTAACAACGCTATATGCTGGCAGCCATGCCAAAAATGCAGATAACCTCAACGACGATTTGTCCGCAGGCGACAATTTCGAAGACATTCTTAATGTAGAGTCAACTAAACTATGATAAGTTGAAGGAAGGAATATCTCTAGTTGTCCAGGATCGGATATGAACAAGCCCCCCGCAAAGATTACCAAACAGGTAGCCTACATCTATTACGAGCTAGAAGCGCTCGTTGACGCGAACAAGCTGCGCGCTTATACCAACAGAATTAGAATTGCTGAAAATACCCATGTTGGCATGGAGTTGGCTAACGCGGCTTTTAATGAAAGCAGGCAATTATTAAACGATGCTTGCCAAGCGATTGTGCGAAATAAGAAGGTGATTCTACAGCACCAAAGTGCTCAGGCAGGTTGTTCAGATGAGGTGACCAGAGGCGTCGTTGATCAGGCAGAATTAGATTATCTCGATAAAAGGTCAAGCTTGAATAAGGCGGTGCTCGGTATTAACCAGAAGCTCTCCAACATTAACGCGCAGTTGGTTGGCATGATTGGTGAAATCTTGGAGACCAATGATAAATTGCTCGAATATAATCAAGACTCACTGGTTGAGGGTGATCATTGTGCTCAACAAGACTACATAGACACGCTGAGTCAAATAGACAGCGTCGACGAGTTGAGTGCAGAAAACCTGGCAAAGCACGAAGCGGTTTTCGAAAAAGCGCAAGATAATCTAGATAGTCTAGAAGAAGTCTATGATTCGGCGAGTCGTAATAAAGAAGCCTTGTTGGGTTTGCGTGAGCGTGTAGAGTCGCAGAAAGAAACGATCACGCAGATGTGGGACCACGTCGAGGCGCAGCAAGAATTTTGCTTTGATTTGATCCAGGAAACCGATTAACCCAAGCCTATTACCGATTAATACCTCTATTCGCCGCGGTTTTTCTCTCCTCGAGCGGCCAACAAATTATTCCCCTTCTAATATTTATCCTGATTAAAGCTGTTTTTTTAATGAGCGCTTGGCGCCACATTGCCGCTTTTTGAAAAAAGCGGCAAGTAATTCGGACGTTGATTGCCCTTCTGATGTGACGGGCGATTTTTAGATTTTAGGCTTGGCAAGATCACAGGGAATAAAGCGGCAATATTACGAGAAGTGTCGGCAAACGGTTTCCCTAATGTCTTGGCATTTTTCTTAAACCGGTCTTCGATGGCCGGGTTCACAAAAATTCTCAAAAATTTCCTCTTTTATCCAAAGTTTTCTAAAGAAGGTTGTGGCCACCCCGACTTACTCTATGTCGCTATAGGGCGGCCAAGCGAACCAAGGGGAGGACCTGCTTGGTCGCCTTAATGCAAAAACTTAGATAGGTGGAGGACACATCATGTCTCTAGTAGTAAATACAAACGTGAGTTCATTAACAGCTCAAAGAGGGTTGGCGGAGTCAGGTGATATGCTTGATAAAGCCATGGCGCGATTGTCTTCCGGCAGTCGTATTAATAGCGCTTCTGACGATGCGGCCGGTTTGGCCATCGTTCAGAGAATGAGTGCTCAAATCAATGGCCTGAACATGGCCGTAAAAAATGCTAACGATGGTATTTCGTTAACACAGTCGATTGAAGGCGCTTTGGTTGAAGTGGTGGATATGCTTCAACGTGTGAGAGAGCTAGCGGTACAATCAGCTAACGATACCAACACAAATACTGACCGCGCATTTCTGCAGGAAGAAGTTAACCTCCTGATTGCAGAGATCACTCGCGTATCAGCCAACACGCGCTTTAACCAGACCACAGTATTAGACGGTAGTTTTTCTAATAAAGTACTGCAGGTAGGTACTGAAGGTGGCGAAACGATTCAGTTCTCTGTGGATTCGGTATCCGCTGACAAACTGGGTGCTTATAAAATAACCGGCGATCGAATTGCGGCATTCAAGGGTGACGGTAATGGTGTTTATGCCAACCAGACGGATGATACAGACGATATCATTATAAACGGTAATAGCCTCTCCAAAACGATAAGCGTTGCTGCAAAGGATTCCGCAACGAATGTCGCGGCAAACATTAACAACGTCTCTGGCGAGACTGGCGTGAGTGCGGTAGCCAAGAGCTACGCCCACTACTACAGCACTTGGCATGCCGATCAAACCGCCAGTCTAAAGATTAATAATAAGACGACGGGTGAGTTTATTGTCAGCTCAAGCAATGTGCTCGATGCTGTTGATAAGATCAATGCGATCTCTGGCAGTACAGGCGTGACGGCGACGGCGACCAGTGATAATAAGGTACTCTTATACGCAAATGACGGACGCGACATTCTGGTTGAGAATGAGACAGCTATTCTTGGTCAGCGTGTGGCGGCAGTCAGCCATGACGGTACGAGTGTTGCGGCCCTTTCCGGCGCTGCCGCCGGTGTGAAGGAAACACAGTATGCTGATGCGATTGGCAATGGGGCGACGTGGACCGGTTATATTCAAAATCAACATACTGGTGAGTCGATGCCATTTTCTTGGTTAACGAGTTCAACTCCGGCGACTCAGGTTAGTAGGCTGAATACCGCGCTCGGCAATTTGAGCGGAAAATGGGGGGATGGCGGAGATTATCACCTAACTGCCGAGGTGAGTAACGCTAATAAGATTACGTTTACTGGTACAACTGCGTTAGGAGACTTTCAGATTTTTGGATCGTCAAGCCATACTTGGAGCGTGCTGGAGGCCAATAGCGACACCTTGGGTTTGTTGGGTACGCACGATGTAAGATTGATCGCCGCAGGCACAACTTCGTATGAAGGCAACACGACGGTTGGCGACTCTGCGACAGTCCAGGGTACCCTGAGTTTATCTTCCAGCAAGTTGTTTTCGGTGACGCAGTCAGGCACGGAACTAGCGGTAAACGATAACTACTTTACGAGCGGTGCAGCCACGTTGTCGACAGTTTCAAATGTCGATTTGAGAGACCAGTCAGGTGCGTCCTTTGCAATCTCTGTATTGGATGGTGCGATTGAGAAAATCTCTTCAATGCGAGCGGATCTTGGTGCGATAGAGAACCGATTGTCTTACACCGTATCAAACCTGATGAACGTTGCTGAAAATACCGCTGACGCTCGGTCTCGAATTAACGACGCAGACTACTCGGTAGAGTCGGCTAACCTAGCGAAAGCGCAGGTATTACAACAAGCTGGCACAGCGATGTTATCGCAGGCCAATGCTCGTGCACAGTTGGTCCTCCAACTCCTTCAGTAAAATAGATTCACGCTATTGATCCTCCGGCTTTATGCTTTTTGAAGGCTAACTTATCTCTGAAGGTTCACTTTCAACGCCAATATACGATCGAGTAGTCGATCGACTTTCCCGTCGGCATCTGCGGTACCCATAAGCTCGGGTAACCGGTTTTTAAAACCTGTGAGCTTGGCAATTGAGCAGAACCGCTGCGTTTCAGTCAGCCATTCAATCACTTCGACCTGGCGCTGTTTTGGGTGATGGGTTTTTACCGTCAGATTAATAAGCCCGGCTATTTGGCAGGACCCAAGATCTGCCAGTGAGGATGAGTGGGCCAATAGTGCTTCTTCCTGATAGATTTTTTCAATATAGCTAAGCGTCGACTTTGGAATGGCCTCAATAGCCGACACTCTGGTGGGCCCAATGTGGTATGCCGCGAGTGCGAGCATACGGCTTTTGAAGCGAGCCTCTAGCTGGTTGAGGTATTTTGCCCCAGCATGGATGTTTAAGCAGGGTTCAAACAGTTGATCTCTGCTGCTGATGCCTAATTCCGCCGCCGTTAAAGGCCACTTGATTTGCATTAAACCAACCGCATTTGAGCTTGAGACGGCGCTAGGGTTCAAGCTGCTTTCTACACTAGCAACGGATGCTAAGAAGCCAGGGCTGATTTTGTACTGCTTCCCGGCGCTCTCGAAGCACGTTTTATAGGGGTAGGCTATTTCTTGTTGCCCCTTGGCGTTGGCACAAAGGCAAACGAGAAGAAGAAATCCGATTCGCATTTGCATACTCGCGTTTGAGCTCTCGTTTTCTGTTCAGGCTCACCCTAACAAATTCTAGCGGCCAGATGGAGGCTTGCATCGAAAAGTGTCAGGTTTTTGACATATTGTATGGTCAAATAAAACTGTGACCGTAACGCGTTGATTTAAAACACAATAATTGTTGGCCCCTTAATTGCATAATAGTCCTTGTTCAAGGTTTAGTCCTTGTTCAAGGTGATGATATTAATTTTTGGATTAAATCCGCATGAGTTTGTTGTTTTCAAAAATCAGAGAGGTTCAGCCTGCTGTTACGAAGCCGGTTAAAGTATTTTTTACTTTGTTGTTATGTGCCCTTGGAGAATCTGTGAGTGCTGCAGAGTTTGGGCCTGCTCTGACTTTAATTACGGCAAATGACGCTGGATCTGAGTACGGGTTGTCGCTACAGATCCTGGTGCTGATGTCGATTCTGACCATACTGCCTTCGATTGTTGTTTTGATGACTTCGTTTACGAGGATCATCATCGTGTTGTCGCTCGTCAGGCAGGCATTAGGCACGGGTCAAACGCCGCCCAACCAAGTGCTTATTGGTATCGCCGTTTTCTTATCAATTTTTATCATGAAGCCAGTGTTTGACCAGGTTTACGAAGGTGCTTACCTGCCGGTTCAAGCCAACGAAGTGACATTTCAAGAAGGCATAGAGCTAGCCTTACCTCCCATGCGCGGTTTCATGCTGGCGCAGGA
>ENA-UOYH01000806-UOYH01000806.1-marine-metagenome-genome-assembly--contig:-NODE-806-length-10040-cov-2.163505_pt1 | contig 10040 bp, 10 predicted proteins | sample MGYA00238175_ERZ767261 | MGnify/ENA primary metagenome ERZ767261 (study PRJEB28946, sample SAMN06267185) | marine metagenome | isolation source: Columbia River Estuary | place: USA:Columbia River Estuary...
ATACTCCTGTGTCAAAATCTCAACAACTCGAATATGAGGCTTATTAGTACAATACAGAAAATGTACTTAAAATTAATTTAAGTGGTTTAGAGACAATTGTTTATCCATACCATTACATCATCATCACTATTAGCAGTCAATGTTTGGCCTGTAGCTGTATCTATTACACTAATTGGATAAACAAAACCCTCAACCTCAATCCCCGACTGGATGATTGCTATAAATGCGTCGTCGTCATTGGCAGTCTGAACATTTTGGTTGATATCGATAACACTTATTGGATATTGATAATCGTAGCAATCAGGGATATTGATCGTTCCAGTAGTATCTGGATTTTCTATAGTAATAACCGTCATTGAGTAAACGATACTTCCAACATTATTTCCACCTCCATTACCAATATTAGTACAATCTTCTAATAAATCATCGAGTTCTGCTTCACTATTAGCAATCAAATTTCCTGTCGCTGGGTTAAATAAGGTCATAGGGTAGCCAAGAGTCCATTGGAGAAAGCTAAAATCAGAAGGAAAATCATCCTGTGAATTTACCGTAAAACTTGTTCCATCTGGTAAATCAAAATTTACGGGGAACACAATATCATAACAGCTGTACGTTCCAAAATTTCCACCTGTTCCTGTACCTGTCATATCACACTCTTCTAATAGTAAAGTGAGTTCTGATGTATCATTAGCGATGAAACTTTCCCCTAACTCATTAGTTAGGTTTACTGGAAAACCATAACCTACTGGCTGATTAGAACTATTAAAAATTGTCTGATTAAAATTTATTGATGAAGGAATTTGAGATACTAATTCTAAAGATGATGTGTTTTTCATAATACTAGAAAGGTGACCAACTTCATTTATTTTTATTGGAGCAGATCCTGAAATTCCTCCATGCCATACCATCATTCCCATATATCCTGAGGCACCAATAATTGGGTAATTTAACTTTATGTTGTTGCTATATGCATGTTCTGCAACTTTACGTGCTAATAAGGCTCCAAAGATGAGTCCTAAGCCCCAATTAAAAAAAGCTACTAACATCGTTAAGCAGGCTACAATAGCAGCACTTGTTGCAGTATTGTTACAATACCTTGTAATTTTCATTATTAAGTTACTAATTGGCTTACTTAACACCAATACGTGACCTAATACTAAAATCAGCATCATTTGATAGGCAAATTCTAATAAAGAACTAGACCAAATTCCTTTTTCCCAATATTGTAATATATCTACTGTATAGCCTACAAAACCTATTGTATCTGGCTTGGTGAAAAGTAATGCTAAAAAAATAGTAACAATGGTTAATAGAACAGCAATTGTAAAAGGTGATGGAAGGTATTTATTAAAAATGGCTTCAACTGCTTTCGAAATGTTCATTTATTTTTATTTAGTGGCTAAAATATAAAGAAAAGTTAATTATTTACTTTTCTATTCATAAAGAGATTTTTACTTCTTATTTTTGTAGTCCCTTTGTTATGAAAAAAAAGAAATCTAAAACAAAATTATTACACCAATATTACAGCTATACTGGCTTCTATACCTTCGTAGGTAATAGTTTAAAAAAAGCAGCAACCCCAGTAATCTTTATTATTGTAGGGCTGTATTTAATTAATGAATATGTATTTACTATAGATGATGGATTGCTGTTTCTAACCCAAACCTTTTCAAGAACGGGCATTATTATTACTTTTTTTATTTCTGAAACTTTACTGGGGTTAATTCCACCAGAAATTTTTATTGCTTGGTCTAAAAAAACAGCGTCACCTATTATAAATTTATCAATTTTAGCAACGCTTTCATATACGGGAGGAATTTTATCTTATTTTATTGGTAAAACTATTTTAAAAATTAACGCTGTAAAAAATTATTTAGAAGTAAAAATGGCTAAGCATCTAAAAAATACAGGAAAGTGGGGAGGGTTTTTAATTCTTATTGGCGCCCTATTGCCTGTTCCCTTTTCAATTACATGTGTAGCTGCAGGAATGATCAAATACCCTTTAAAAGGAGTTATTCTTTTTGGACTGTTTCGCTTTCTTCGTTTTGCTTTATATGCATGGGCAATTTTTAATGTAGTCAATTAAAACTACTATCTTTATCGCATGGGATTAACTAACAATGATATTTTTAAAAAATTACGCGTAGCTCACAAGCTTAGAGATGATGATATTGTAAACATCTGTAAATTAGTAGATTTTAAAGTTTCAAAAAGTGAACTAGGAGCGCTTTTTAGAAAAGAAGATCATCCAAAATATATGGAATGTGGAGATCAAATTTTACGTAATTTCTTGAACGGATTAGTCATTCATTTGCGAGGACCAATGCCAGCAAAAAAAGAGTAGCTATTAAATTTACTTTTCTTCTTTAACAATCGTTTTAAAATCTGAAACAATCTTATTAATTACATCATCAATTCTTTTTTCATCATTATTGTAATGAAGCTCTAATGATTTTTTTTCTGGAAACTGCTCAATCATAACTGTTGTTGATGGAAAAGCGAAATCTACTCCAAGCTCTTTTGCCAATTTAACTATAGTAATATGAATTTGGTGTCTAGATTTTTGCTCGCTAGACCAAGCCAAATCTTTTAGATACATATTCATCATTATTAACAAAGCAGAATCACCAAAACCTGTAAATTCTACATTAAAAGAATCTGATTTAGTATCTGGATGTGCTATTATAATTTCTCTAACACCTTTCACAAAAGCTTCAATTAATTCTGGTGGTGTATCATAACGAAGTCCTAGTTGAGTATTGTAGCGTCTATAAAGTCGTAAACCACTATTGTTAATTACTAATTCTGACAAGCTACTATTAGGGATTTGAAAAATAGACGTGTCTGCTGCTCTAATTCTAGTAGATCTAAACCCAACTTCTTCAACTGTTCCTACTACTTCACCCGCAGAAATCCAATCGCCTATATGAAATGGTTTGTCTATAAAAATCATAACCGTTCCTATAAGGTTTTTAACGGTATCTTGTGATGCAAATGCAAGTGCCAAACCACCTATTGATGCACCAGCTAATATAGTTGCAGCATCTACTCCAAAAAGTAATAATAATTTAAATGTTCCAATAATAAAAATAAGAACAGTCGCAAAATTCTTAAGAATTGGTGTTAACTGATCGTCTAATTTACCTTCTGTTTTCTGAGTATATTCATGATATAAACTAATTAAAACTTGTGCTAACTTTAAAAACACATATATCCAAAAAACTGTAGATGCAATATTAATTCCTAAAAATATCCATGTATTAATTTCTAATCCAAATTGTAACGAAGGTAAAACTTTATCAAGCAGGGCTATAGCAACTAATAGACTAAGGGGATGTGCTAATTTTTTTATGGTATCATTAACCTCAATACTACTCTTCGTGTATTTATAAAGAATTCTTCTTAAAAATAAAAACGCCAATTGTTTGACAATTAAAAATAACACAAATGCTATTACTACTAACAATATAAGTGCTATGTATTGCCAAACTTCAATAGATAGTATTTTTTTGTGTCCAGCTCCTGGAACAATATTTTGAATCTTCTCAATATACCAAGGAAAAATTTCTGCATGTAGAACATCTAGATTTTCGATTGTTTCAGAGGAGTAATACCAGGATTTGCCACTTTTTTCAAGAGAAATCAAGGGCATGCGTTCTGGAAATAAGACGAATTTATGTTGTTTTAAAAAAGAAATACTATCTGTGTACATAGAATCATTAGAAATCCTATTAAAATCTATTTTTAAGCCTTTCCCGTCAAGAATTCTTTTAATTTTAATAACTGCTTCTATGGCCTGTTTTTCATCTAAGCCTTTAATAGTTTTTGCAGCTTTCTTAGGTTGGTAGGAAGAAGTTTGCAAAAAATAAATATGAGTATAAACAGTTGCTCTAGGATTAGACAAGTCTACTTCTGGCGCTTTTTGACCCATAGCTAGATTAGAGACAAATAGCAATAAAAACAGTATATTTTTCATACGTAAGTTATTAATCACTTATTAAATTAGATTTCAAATTTAAACCTTTTCAAATTTTATAGCTCAAAAAAATATATAATAAATATTTTACTTAGGAGTTCTACTATAATATGTAGCTTATTTACTTTTTAAACCAGCTAGAATATTCTACATAATTGTTGGCAATCCTATCAATTTCTCCAGAAATCATTTCGTTAGAAATGTTTTTAATTTTTTTAGCTGGAACTCCTGCATAAATAGTTCCACTCTCTACGTGAGTGTTTTTTGTTACTACAGCGCCGGCTGCAATAATTGAATTACTTTCTATCACGCAGTCATCCATAACAATGCTTCCCATTCCTATAAGTACATTATCATGAATTGTGCATCCATGAACTATGGCGTTATGGCCTATTGAAACGTTATTACCTATGGTAGTTGGTGATTTTTGAAATGTAGCATGTAGTACTGCACCATCTTGAATATTTACCTTATTCCCAATTTTTATAAAATGAACATCTCCTCTGATTACAGCATTGAACCAGACACTACATTGCTTTCCAATAAAAACCTCTCCAACAATTGTTGCATTTTCAGCGATAAAACAATCTTTTGATATCTGAGGATGTTTCCCATTAACAGGTTTAATAATTTTCATTTACATCTATTTTACAATTAACAATACCCTTATTTTATTTAAATAAAGTCGTAGGCTTTTAATTAATAAGAAGTTTTTGACCAATAGAAAGGGTATTACCAGTTAAAGCATTAACTTTTTTTAATTTAGTAACTGAAGTTTCGTATTTTCTAGCAATTGAATACAATGTATCCCCTTTTTTTACTTCGTAATATTTTTTAGCTCTTTTTTTTGTTTTAATTTTTGGCTTACGTTCTGTTTTTGAAGTTTCTTTTTTAACCCGCTTCAAATCTTTTTCACGAATCTCATCAAATTCATACAACTCATAAGTCTCAATAATTTTTATCAATTTTTTGGGATAATTTTTATCAGTCGCATACCCTGCTTTTTTTAGCCCTTTGGACCACCCTTTATAATCTGTTTTTCTTAATGCAAACAAACTCGCATAGCGTCTTCTTCCACTAAGAAATTGAGAATGATCTTCATAAGAACTTTCAACGTATTTATATTTCCTAAAACATTCTCCTTTTTCATCATCATCATGGTATACTTTAGCTCCTTTCCACCCCGTATGGCATTTGATTCCAAAATGATTGTTAGACTTAGAGGCTAATTGACTCCTTCCATTACCGGATTCTAATATCCCTTGGGCAAGTGTAATACTAGCAGGCACGTTATATTTATGCATTTCTGAAACTGCTATAGGAGCATATTTCTTAATGTATTGAAGTGAGTATTTATTTAATGATTTATTACTTTTTTGAAGCTTTTTAACATGTTGCACCTGTTGTACCGGTGACACATTTTTATAAGGACTTTCTGTAATCGTTTCTTTATTAGTTTTAGTGTTGGAAATTTTTCTACTAGAACTACAACTTGCTAAAAGCAGTATAAAAAAAAACAAAAAAACAAATTTAATTTTCATTTATAGTATTTTTAAATCACTGAATTTACTTTTCAATCTATGGTTAAAACCCGCTATGCCTTGTATACCTCCTGAATGAATGATCAGTATTTTACTTCCATTTGGAAATTTTTTTTTGTTAATCATATCTAACACTCCAAACATCATTTTTCCTGTATAAATTGGATCTAATGGAATATCAGTTTGGCTTTTAAATCGATTAATAAAATGAATTAACTCATCTGAATATTTCCCATAACCTCCAAAATGATAATCATTATTGAGTTCCCAATTCTCTTGTTTTTTAGCGTATTTTAGAATTTCATTTTCTAAAAAATCTCCTTTCAACACAGTGAACCCTAGGACTTTTTGATGGTCTTTTGCATTATTAATGATCCCAGAAATGGTTCCTCCAGTTCCGACACACGAACAAATATAATCAAACTGACTGTCTTCTTTTGTTAAAATCTCTTCACAACCTTTTACCGCTAAACTATTAGTACCACCCTCAGGAATATAATAAAAATCTCCATATTTTTTTTGAAGTATTTCTGTAAACTCAATTGAAGTTTTATTCCTGTAAGTTTCTCTAGAAATAAAATCAAATTGCATTCCATGTTTAGATGCATTTCTTAAGGTCGAATTTGAAGCGAATGTTTTTTCTAAATCAACACCCAATTCATCTCCTCTAATAATGCCAATAGTTTTAAACCCAGTTGATTTTCCTGCAATTGCTGTAGCCAAAATATGATTAGAAAATGCACCTCCAAAAGTTAACAATGTTGTTTTCTTTTGATCTAAAGCTTCTTTAAGATTATATTTTAATTTTCTAAATTTATTTCCAGATACTAAAGGATGAATTTGATCTTCCCTTTTTATAAAAAGTTGGTAATTTTTAGCTTCAAGTTCTGGTAGAACAATATGTTGATTTTTACCTTGTATTTTTGAATGAAAATCCATAATTAATCTTCACAACAAGTTATGAAAATTTTTCTACCTCTTCCTCCACTAATTCCCAATCAGACATTAAAGATTCTAGTTGGGCTTTTTTAGCTTTATAGTTTTCAAAGAAATTTGGCTGGCTAGACACTTCATCATAATTTTCTGCCATAGCCAAATCTATTTTGGTAATTTCTGTTTCTAAATCACTAATCTGAGTCTCAATTTTAGAGCGTTTGTTTTTCAATTTCCTAAGCTCTTTCTCTTGGTCTCTAGACAATTGATGTGCTTCATCTTTTGAGGTATCTTTTTTAGTTTTAACTACCGTTCTTTTTTCGGCTTCACGAAGATTTTCCATTTTATGTTGCTCCAAAAAATATTCAATATCTCCTAGATATTCTTTAATTACTTTGTCTTTAAAACCAAAAACCGTTGAGGTTAAACCCTGTAAAAAATCTCTATCATGAGATACTAAAATTAAGGTTCCATTAAATTGTTTTAATGCTTCTTTTAAAACATTTTTAGAGGCAATATCAAGGTGATTTGTTGGCTCATCCATGATTAAAACATTAAAAGGTGATAGCAGTAATTTACACAATGCTAAACGATTTCTCTCACCTCCAGAAAGCACTTTTGCCTTTTTATCAACTGCATCTCCACCAAATAAAAAAGACCCTAACATGTCTCTCACTCGCATTCTATTTCCGTCTGTAGCTGCATCTTCCATGATCTCTAAAACAGTTTTTTCAGGTGGTAAATGTTCCGACTGATTTTGAGCAAAATATCCTATTTCTACGTTATGACCAAGTTTTAGGTACCCTTCAAAAGGTATTTCACCAACCATCATTTTTGCTAAGGTAGATTTCCCTTGTCCGTTTTGACCAACAAATGCAATTTTACTATTTCTCTCTATCAAAAGATCTACATTTTCAAGAACATGATTATCTCCATAACTTTTACTTATTTTTTCGGCCTCAACAACAACCTTACCAGGTTCTTTTGAAATAGCAAAACGCACGTTCATAGCGGCATTATCATCTTGATCAACTTCGATAAGTTCTACTTTATCTAGTTTTTTCATTAATGACTGAGCCATTGAGGCTTTACTTGCTTTTGCTTTAAATTTATTAATTAAAAGTTGTTTTTGTTTAATCTCTTTTTCTTGATTTTTTTGTGCTTGTAATTGTTTTTCCTTGATTTCCCCTCTCAAAAGTAGAAACTGAGAATAGGGTTTTTTGTAATCATAAATTTGTCCTAAAGAAATTTCAATTGTTCTGTTAGTAACGTTATCTAAGAACATTTTATCATGAGATACTAATACAATTGCTCCTCCATAAGATTTTAAGAAGTTTTCTAACCATATAATAGATTCAATATCTAAATGATTTGTTGGTTCATCTAGTAGAAGAATATCGTTGTTCTGTAAAAGTAACTTTGCTAATTCTATTCGCATTCTCCATCCTCCAGAAAAAGTATCTGTTAGTTTATCAAAATCTTCTCTCTGAAAACCCAACCCTTGAAGTATTTTTTCGGTATCTCCTTGATAGTTATAACCTCCTAATAGTTCATATCGTTCCGTTAAATCCGTTAAATCTATTATTAATTGGCTGTATTCTTCACTTTCATAGTCAGTTCTTGTTGCTAACTGATTATTTATTGTTTCTAGTTTAAGTTCAATAGATTTAATTTCTTCAAATGCTTGATAAGCCTCCTCTAGTATTGTTCTTCCCTCAACAAAATCTATGTCTTGACGAAGAAAACCAATTTGTATGTCTTTATCAAAAGCCATCGTTCCAGCACTACTTTCAATATCTTTAGATAAAACCTTTAACAAGGTAGATTTCCCGGCTCCATTTTTGCCTATCAATCCAATTCTGTCTCCTTTGTTTAGTTTGAAAGTAATTCCTGAAAATAGGTCTGTTCCCATGAAAGAGACCGTTAAGTTGTGTACGTTAAGCATTAATCATATCATTTTTAACGTTGCAAAACTAACTAAAAAAAGAATACAATAGTATTTCAAAACTTTGATCTATTTTACATACCCTCCTTTTTGTTTTTATTTCTTAATCAGGGAACTATGGAGTTTAGCAAACGATAGTTTTAAGAGACTATTTTGAGTATTTTTACATTAATTTTAGATTTTAAATACTCAAAATGTTTAGAAAGGGAAATAAAATATATAGTATTTTGAGAGGTAAATGTCCTCGATGTCATCAAGGTGATTTTTTCAAATACCCTTTTTCTATTCATCCTATGAAGGTAAATAAACTACAAAAAAAATGTTCCTATTGTGATCTTAAATATATGATTGAGCCTGCATTTTATTTTGGCGCATTGTATGTGAGTTACGCCATCACCGTAGCTGTTTGTATCATAACTTTTATCATTTCAAAATTATTAATAGGACTTCCTATCTTAACATCTTTTGTTATTGTTTTTATAGCGTTAATTCTTTTTGTCCCAATTAACTTGAGACTTTCACGAATTCTTTGGATAAATATGTTTGTTAGCTATGAAGAATAAAATTAATTCTTTTCAAATCTTTTGATATTTATCTGTTGATCTAGTTTTTTCCCAAACTCTAAATGATCAAACAAATTTTCAGCTACGGTAGGAGCAATCATCACTCCACGGGTTCCCAAGCCATTTAAGACACTTAATTGCTTGTAAATGTGATGAACTCCTACCATTGGCCTTCTGTCTTTGACTGTAGGTCTTATACCTGCTGACTGTTCTTTAATTGTATAAGGTACAGAGATTACTTTTTTTAATTTTTCAACTAATTCCTCTTTTCCTTCAACAGAGGGTTTAGAAGTCTTATCCTGATGGTTAAATGTAGCGCCTACTTTATAATGATTGTTACCTAACGGCAAAACAAATAAAGTTGATTTCAGTAAAAAATCTATATTTAAATTGGGTGCATAGATTGTAATTATTTCACCTTTAGCCTCCTCCAATGGTAAATGATTAAAATAAGGGTTTTGTTTAATACCAAATCCTTCACAGAAAACAATTTTACTTGCCTGAAGATTATTGTATATAGCCAAATTACCCTCAAATAAAATATTATTATGATAAAACTTCTCAAAGCGAATCCAATGATTATTTTTAAGATATTGTCTGTAAGCCTCCACTAATTTTAATGTATCTATTCTTCCTCCCTCTTTTACATTACCAAAATAATATTCACCTATAACACCTTCATAGGCTTGTTTGTCTAATTTCGGGTCTAAAAATGGAGCTACAGTTGGTTTGTCAAACGCAGCAAACCAATTGTTTTGATCTTCTATAGATTTGAATGCTTTCTTAATACAAAATTTTTGATCAAACTTTTGATCAAATTTTTTTTCCAACTTATCATAAAAAGGGAGAGCCACTGATAATTGTTCCTTAGCATTCCAAACTGGTGAAAATCGTTTTAAAATTACAGGGTTATAAACACCACCAGCAACAAGTGAAGATGTTTGAGAATCATCCTCAAAAACAATGAAACTTTTATTAGCTTGAATAAGTTTCTCTACAAAAACCAATCCCGCTAAACCTAACCCAACTATTATATAATCTACTTTCACAATTCAAAAATACTCTTTTACAATAAAAAAGCG
>ENA-UOYH01000807-UOYH01000807.1-marine-metagenome-genome-assembly--contig:-NODE-807-length-10030-cov-2.893098_pt1 | contig 10030 bp, 2 predicted proteins | sample MGYA00238175_ERZ767261 | MGnify/ENA primary metagenome ERZ767261 (study PRJEB28946, sample SAMN06267185) | marine metagenome | isolation source: Columbia River Estuary | place: USA:Columbia River Estuary...
CTTGGGAGTCTTTGGATGTTGACACCGCTTCTTCTGAATTTGAAATTCTAAATAGCGTGCTTTCGAATGAAACACGTAGTAGTACTTAGAAAATTAGACATGATTAGTTGCTATGTATGTCTAGACGCAGAGTCTTGGAATCGCCATGTTATTCATCGCGAAGCCGCCTGAGGCGACAAGGTGTACTGAGAGGGACCTTCATCAATTTATCGGAAAGAGGTTAGGATTTGTGAGTGTAACCACGAACACTGGGAGCAGACCGCGGAGATGTGTTTAGTCTGGCATCCGCCGTTTATTATCCGCCATCAGTGCCATTGTCACAGCCTCACTTTGCCTTGGTGCGGGAGGCGGAGGATCAACATCGTTCCAGTCAAGTCGGATGCTTTGGAGGGTCTCTGTTACCCCTGGGATGATGTAGCTGCGATGTCGTGATTGATGTCGAGAGGGAAGGGCCGGAGGCTGCGAGAGTCTGCCGGTGCCGAGATCAAGTGTGCCCAAATTTGCTCGGTTACGTTGGATAGAAGATCGCTGATGCTGTCGTCGCATCAGTGGAGTCATTGTGCGTGTGCTGCGGTGGGTTGTGCGCCGTCCCGCACAGAATGCTGCTTTCATAGCATAGACCCAGTAACTTTGCTGTTCCAGGCTATTGTTGCGAAGGGATGAGAAGTCCATTTCAAGAAGGTATTTGCTTTCGTCTGGAATGTCCGCCGGGTCAATGGTCGAGAGACGGTCGATTGTAGCGAGCGTTGCAGTCCGTTCTTGTAGCCGGAGATAGCCTTGTGTTTCATGATGAAGGGATGTGTTGCGGAAAACCCATTGGCCATGGGAGATGTGGAGGATGCGGGTGATCAGCTGTTTAGCCCAATCGCCGCCGGAGAGTCTTGAAGGAGAGCATGCCAGAGAGTGGCTTTGGAGTTTGAAAAGTTCCAGACAGATCTTACCCTCCATGAAGTGCTTCCAAGGAATTAGATCCTGCTGTAGTGCAACCTTCGTCATCTCTGGCGAGAGGTGCGGAAAATCACTCAGTTTTGATGTGCCCCGGAGGAGAATATACCGTGGAATCCAGTACGCCAGTTCCGGATGCGCAAAGTTATTGTATAGCCATTTTTTTAAATCGTCTGTCATTTCCGTATGCAAGGTTGTTCTGCCTTCCGAGGAGCATCTGTTGAGGTGCGCCGAGGTCTCGGCTTCCCCACAGTTAGGGCATTTACCATCTCGCGCTGGATTCCATCTCGCTACCATTGATTGTGTCCCGCAGAAACCAGAGCTTTGCTTGGCCAGCCATTGTTGGTACATCTGCGGCTTGCTGCGTAGTGTGGCGTCAAGAGCTTCCCAGTCCACTGCGTCGAAAGATGCCTTACTCCAGCCCAGTCCGCTGCTTTTGTGGCGTCTTCCGTGTGCGTCACGCGGTCCTAGGGGAGTGGTGTACAGGGCTCTCGCATCGTGCAAGCCCAGCGTAAATCTGACATCTCTTGCTACATCAGTTGTTTGTTTTATCCCTCGGACGAACACCGCTGCGCTCTCACAAGGTAGCACTTGTTTTTTAGACCATGGATCTAGACAGTGTAGGCTGTGTTGGACTGCTGCCTTTGCCGTGGAGTCACAATGGCAGTTCAATTGTTGCTCTATCGTGAGTTGGTGCCAAAATTTGTACCGGTCTTGGTGAGATTGGACCCATTCATATGTGAAGGTGGATTTAATTTTGTGTTTGACATTGCGCAAGACTCGTTTAATGTCTGCCTGTGATGCGCCAGTTGGAATTCTCCGGCGCAGCTCACTCGATTTGAAAAGCGCTCCCTGATTGTCACAGCAGATTTTTGCTGTGTGTCCGTCCAGTTGGAAATATTCCTCTAGGGCGGCCATGAGGATGTGTATTGCTAGAAGTCCTAGGAGTTCGCCGCGATATGATCCTGCGCTTGGGGAGAATTCATAAAATGATCCCTGGAGTTTCTTGCGCTGAACAGTGCAATAGAAGACCCATCCCGCTCCGCTAACGTGTGGAGCTATGGGGCGGTTGTAGGAGCCGTCGGTACACCAGATCCCGCTACCATTTCGAATTGCCTGCAAAACCCAGCGCATATCCGTATCATCATTTTTTACATTAGACCACATCCATTCCCCACCCCAGGACGAGAGGAAGTCAAAGAACTTGGAAGGATCTGGAGGCCCATCGCAGAGGGAGGGGCCAATGGAGTGAAGCCGCACTGCATTGCTATCAATGGTTTCCACCGAGCACGGAACTCCAGAATGTGATCTACCATCCGTATGTGTTGACGTCAGCACATATGCGGCACTTGATCGAGTTCGTCCCATGCCTGCGGGAAGATAGTATTCAATCTTTGACGGATGACAGCGTTGGAGCAGGCTTGAATCTGCATCCCAGTACCATTGCCATGTTATATGACTTTTGTCCAGCCAGTTCCCTAGGGGGCGGGGAATCCGCAGGCCTGCTTGTGTGTAGTCAACCCAGAAATTGGCCCATGCCTTCCAGTCCAGCAAGGTTGGACGTTCTTCTGCAAAGGAGTATCGAGATTCTATTCTTGTGAGGTCAGTTGGTGGCCTCATATACTGCTGGGAGATGCAGCGCCCGTCGGCGGTGGTGATGTCAGATAGGAACAGAGTGGACCATGCGATTCTGCATCTATTGAGACTGCGTAGGTCAGACAAGGTGGGGTTGGTCCCGAGAAAGATGTCCTTGAGGAGTTTGTCTCCCTCGCGCGGATGCGGGATGGAAGGGTAGTCCAGATGTAGATCAAAGTCGTAGTGATCTAGCCCTTGCCAGAAGGATCGGCACCAGCAGGGAGTGGCTAATTGGCCAAGCAGCGCGAAGGGTTCCGAAAGGGGGCATCCGTCACTTCCAATTTCGAGTTGTAGACATTCTAATGAGATGTTGAGTTTTTGACCAAGGGTGGACTGACAGCTGTAGTGTTGTAGGAACAAGTTGAGACGTGATATGACTACCTCAGAAAGGAGTTTCCTGAGACCAATTCCACCGAAGGAGGAGTGAAGATGGCGCCAGCCTGCTTTGATGTTCCTGTTCATGCCTAGGTGAGGGAGCATTCTTCTGTATAGCTTCCGAAGGTGCCCTCCTTCAGCTTCTTGGCCGAGTAGATCTTCCACCGATGATGCGTTGACTCCAAGACCGTATCTGAGCTTCGCCCATAGTTGGTGGAAGTAGCTGACCCATGCCCACTTGGCCGGCAGGCGGCCCGCCTCGAGGCGACTTGTCCATGTACCAATTGTTGCTTCCATCACCTCCAGCTGCTTTTCACAGTCCCCAGCGGGATTGGTCCATATGCCGAGCGTTTTCTTGGATACATCAACAGGAAGTTGTTCGATCTCCGCGGATGAGCCGTCTGGCAGAGGGACGTATAGCTTGTCCTCCTCGTGTCCTTCCTCATAGCTCCAGAAACCATCTGCATCCCATTTATAATCCACCATGTAGTAAAAGCATTTTTCCGGCTTTAACACGCCTCCTGTTGAGATTAGAAGTTTGCCCCAAGCAGTCAGAGCTGCTTGTGATTCATCGTGCACATTTAGGTCGTTGATTGCAAAGTCATTCATAATAAAAAGATCGGTGTCATCGACATAGAGGACACCCATGATATCCAGCATGACTCGTGTGATTGGAGACTCCATTTTCGAACCAAATCCGAGTGATTTGTACACTCTCACCAGGATAGAACTGAGTGTAAGCCATGCAGCAGGCGCTGCTCCATTGCCCTGGCACAGTCCGTGTAGAATTTTGAGCATGTCACCTCCGATGCACCTAGTGGAGTCGCCCCATCCTGTGCGCAGGAAGAATTTCATGAGCTGGATTGAGAGGAGCATGGCTGCGATGGCGCCTGTTCGGATTCCAATACAAAGGAAAATGATGGCCATGATAGCGTGGTGGACTCTGTCGTAACAATTTGCTGCGTCGGCCGATATGATCGACATGGCCAATCGTCGTTGACGCGAAATGTCGCCTTGGAGAACCTTGTCAAAGCTGCCGTCTTCTGCAGTACTCTGCTGCTCACTGTATTGTTCTGGTGGAATGATCCCATTTGATCGTGCAGCATCGAGCATTCGGCGTCCAAAGATGAGCTTGTTGTGGAAGTTGAAATCTGCTTCCATCAGCAGGATGGCGCGCAACTTATTGACCAGGGCGAGTCCAGCAATCTTTTCGAGCATCACCGTGAGACCGTAGCTCCAGCGCTCGGGAGGGCATCCTGTTCTGGAGATCAGAGTAATTTTCTTCGATAGGAACCTGGATGCTTTCTCTGAGTGTGCCGCGGCCTTGTAGTGGCCATAGTGGATCCCCGACATCGAGGATTGTGTGCCCTCTCGTACTTGCTTCCAGAAGACCTGAAATTCCTCCTTTGTGATGTCAATAGTGATGTCTCCATTCGAGAGCTTGACTCCGATATTTCCAATTTCTTTCAAAATGAGGGCTGTAGCATCATCGACTTCGTCAGGGATCTCGAAGCTCCCTTCCACAATCTGCTGTGCAATATCAGAGTCTCCCAGATAGCCCAGCTGATCAATCAGCTTAGTATGTGATATAGGAGCATCATTGGCCAGCTGGAACCGATACTCATTCTCAGCGAAGATGAAGCCCTCGGTGTCTTCCTTACAGGTAGAATCTTCGGTGTCTCCATTCTCGTCCACGCGTTGTACGATGTGCGCAGCTCCCGACCTTGGATCCTTTTGGGACCTGTTGATGAAGTACCACATTTTCTTTTGACTCTCTCTTTCCATTTTGGATTTGATTCCTTTTGCCCTTTCCACGTCTTTTGCTGCCTCAGCCTTGAGTAGGCATTCATTGAGATGTTCCTTTCGTAGTTCCGGGGCTGATCCTCGGAGGACACGTTTCTGCGCACAGGCAAAGTTCAAAGCGTCAGTCATCGATGATATGCTCATTTCGCGGGGGTTTGGGATGCCTCTACGTAGCGCTGTTCTGATAATGTTGCTGTTTGGTTTAGAGTTACCTTCTTTCCAGCGGATGAGGGATCTGTAGGCTTGAACACGTTCATGCCATAGTTTGACCTTAGGACTGAATTCCATGGTCGGCTTGATGATTTTTCTGCATCTTCGTTCTGCGCATTTTTGTAATTCCACCATTTGAATGTCCAGGCTGTTCATCTGAGATTTCTGCGCAGGCGTGGGGTGGTCGTCAACAATAGCGTTGATGATGGCGTCCAGCCGTTCCTCCATCTTGTGAATATCCATGAGCTTTTCCAATAGTTCGTTGTATCGTCCCAAGCTTGACGTTTTGCAGTTCAGTCTTCTGCATGCTGGTCTGACAATCCGATGTTCAAAGGCTCCTATCAAGGATCTGGTGGAGATATCAAAGATCATTGTGCTGTGGTCGCCTACGCTCTCTCCAAAAGATAGGATTTTGAATCCTCCTATTTCTAAGCTGCGGGAGGCCCATACGCCATCAATTGGTTTCGTCCCGTCAGCAAAAGTATTTGGTTCACAGCTTTGATTCCATGCCTTGTGCGAGATTTCCTCTATGTCTAGCCCGAACTCTGGGGACGCTAGCCGTCTGCAGAACGGCCCCCGCAGGATGTGCTCATTTGCATCCATAAGAAGAAGCAGCCTGTCGCCCTGTTGATGCCAAGTTTGCATTTGAGAGATGAGGTCCTCACAGAAGAGTTCATATGGGGTGGTGTGTAGGCCATGTTGTTGAATGTACCAAAGGTGTTGTTGATTTACTCGTCCCCATCCCTTCGCAGTAGATTTTCCAACGTGGTAGGCTGATATCACTCGAGTTCTGTGTGAAGGAGAGCCTTGGAGGATGTACCAGCTCCATCGTCCCAGATCTCTCCAGTCGGAGCCAGACTTCTTGCAGTATTCTGATATTTCGTTGACAGCTAGAAGGGCAGTGCCACCTTGTTGATGTCGAGTTGGGGGGTTTTCGTGTCGGTTGTGACCAGCCACTGATCTGAGGTCTACCTCGGCGTCGTAGAAGCTGGCAAGGGACTCCGAGCGAGGAAAGTTCCACCAGTTGATGCCGAGCTCCAAGGCAGCTTTCATGTCGACGTCATAGTGATTGATCAGCCGGCTGGACTGTTCAATTTTTGCCTCTCTCGTGAGTCTTGTTGAGATGCCGTTCATTTGACACATCATGAACCGTTTGAAGCCCTCAGGCTTTGATGTTGATAATTGGCCCAGAGCCTTGCGGTTGTATTTTGGACACGATGCTTTCTTTCTCACTTGTTCACGCTCCATCCGTGCTAATTCCGGATCGATAGATCTTATGTGTCGTTGTGCCTCTCTGAGTTCATTCCTCCGCTCTCTGATTCTTTCCTCCATTTGGACCGAGCTCTTCCTGAGCCGCCTGAATTCCCTCTCCTTCGTTGTAGCAATCAGAGTCTTCATTTTCGTAGTATTACTATTATTCCCGTCCCCAGGGCCTTGCAGCCCTATGGCCGTGTGATGCGCCGTATTTTGTCGATGCATATTCGCACGTCGCGAGGAGTGTACACGGCTGTACAGTCCTCTGGCAGTTGTGCCACCATTAGAAACCGTTCCCCCTCCTAGCCTGGTGGCTCTGTAGGAGGGGCGGTGCTGCCTCAGCCTGAGCGAATCGGATCATTGCCCGACTTCTCAGCTTCTGAAGCCTCTGTCACCGGTGGGGTGGTATTTTCATGACCTTGCTGTGAAGTAGCAGGTCTTTGGCTAGTGCTGGACGGAATGTCCGATTCGTTCACAGTTTCGTTTGTCACGGTGGCGTCTTTGGAAGTGAGGATGGTGAGCACCTTGGTCATAGGAGGGCGGTTATCGACTTGCGCAATCTGCGCCGCCATAATGTCCTTCTCCGTCGTGACCTTGGAGAGCTGGAGCTTTAGAGCGTCCATTTCCTTTTTCATCATCATCATCATTTCCTGCACGGACTGTCCTGCGAAGGCAGCAGTCCGAGCAGACTCGTTGTTGTTTGAGTTAGTCTCATTGGCAGTTGTGTTCGGCTGCTCCCTCTGATCCTCCTCTCCAGACTCTTCGTCCATAGCGTCCTCATCGCTCCTAATTGTTGAGTCCTCTGCGCTTGCAAAGGATGTGGCAAGATTGTTGGGGTTGCAGGGGCTCTGAATGCTTCCCGCTGTGACGTTCTTGGTAGAGTCAATCCCCTCGCTCGGCATCTCAAACTCCATTTTGCCATTGTCGCCGTCGCTCATCTCCTCATCCTCATCACCATCATTTCCGAATCCCAGTTCCGCGTCCTCCTCAATCGAGTAGATGGATGTTTCCCCGAACTGATAGGTTTGCGCTGTCCTACCTCCGGTGGATGTTCTGGTGCGGAGGGACGTGACCGATTGGTCCCCGCTGAAATCAAAGGCTCCAAATGATCCCGGGGCAAATGCAGGCATCGTGACCTCGGCAGCGCCTGTCTTCATCGCAGCTTCCAGATTGGCCCTCTCCCAGTCTGTATATGCGTGCTTGGTATCGATGAAACTGGCCTCAAGTGTGTCGTTGTGCTCCTGGAACGCAATGTCTGCTCCTCCGATGACACGCTGAGACTTTTTGCACCATTTAGCTTTGCTTGCATTGTCGGCCGCCTCCGACGAGAAACTTTTGGCAATCAGAGCCTTTACGTTTGAGAAGACCCAGCCCTGTTTGATCAGGAATATCTTGAGTTCGCTGGCCGGGTCTTTCGCGAAGGTTTTGGCCCTTGATGTCGCCGCAGGATCCGTGCCCGGAAAGTAGCCGTACCATGTTCCATTCCTGCCGCGGAAGATTCCTTGCCAGAGTTTTGCATCGCCGGCTTTCATTTTCATCATGAGATCGCGTACACTATAGAAGCCCGGGGACTGACGTGGCCCAGATTCGTCGGGCATGAGTTCCGCAGTGATCTTTTTGTCGATGTCCACCAGCCCTTCGAGTGATACTTGCCCAAGGCTTTTTTGGACCGCTCCATGATTGCGAAGCATAATGGCATATCTGTCTTTTTGTGCATCCGGGGCATCTCGGCCCGGCACCTCTTGGAAGAAGGCGTGCTCTCCAAAGATTCCTTTTTCCAATCCACGTCGTTTGCACTCCTTCACTAGTGCCATGATTCTCTCCTCATGCTTGGTGGCGTACAGGAAGGTCGGCACCTTCCTATGAGTTGTGTCTTCATTGGGCGCTCCCGCCTTCCTCTCTTCCCATTTGGTCCCTCTCCCCCAATCTAAAATACATTTGATCTCCGGAAACTCGCCGGAGTGTACCCTCTTATCCCATTGGTGTGGATTCTTGACTGTCCACTCTTTCTCACGGGCCTCTAATAGCTTCTGTACTTCGCTTGCATATGTGTCCATTGGAACAGAGTTGGGAGCATACATAAGCATCAGCTTCCGTGAGGTGTCCAAAGCCTGGATATGTTTGTAGAAGAACTGAATTCCGTCTACCTGGGCCAAGTCCACTAAAGAGTCCGAAAGAAATTGCTTGGGGTCCTCCTTGAAGCCCATTTTGACGCTACAGACGATTTTGCGTTTTTTGTCCTTTGGGGCAGCCATCCCGAGCACATTTTCATTCTCAGCCTTAATGAAATTTCTCCATTGTTTGAATCTGTCAGGCATGTCCTGTTTACCATAGATGCGTTCTTGATCGTCCAAGTCGTCCTCTCTTAGAATGCAGACAGACGGATCGTTCATTTGAAGGGCTTCTAATCCGTCCGCGATAATGTCTTCCCACGTACCCCTTACTTCAGCTTTGGGAGTGCCTTGAGGAACCCATACCGAAAGCTCGATATATCCGGTGTGATCGTACGCTGGGATTTTTTCCTCTTTACTCCCCTCCTTCCCCTCCTTATCCCCCTCATTCCCCGCAGTGTTATTTGTCTCCCCCGTGCTGGACTTGCTGGAGGATACCTTCTTCCCACCTCCCATGGTTGACTTCTGTAGTGGAGCTTCCTTCCCCATCTTGGGCTGCTCCTTCCGTCCATTCCCCTTTGTTGCGTCGCTCCAAGCAATGCCTCCCTTTTTAGATGCAGTTGATCCTCTCTTGGACCCCCTTGACTTCAAGTGCGTTCCAGGAGTGGGTTTTGCTGTTGCGGTTGCCAGAGGTTTGGTCGGAGGAATCTCGTTTCTGTTGGAGAGAATGGATTTGCGTGGGGGCGTGGAATCAAGAAGGACTGTGTCCATGTGGTCCGCCCCTGGATTGTCATTGCCAGCGCCCTTGCCTGCTGTGCCTTTTGTTGGTGTGCCTCCTACCCTTCGTTGCGAGCTTCCCCTCAGGGCCTCCTCATCGTCATCCTCATCGGCCATTTCATTTTCCCGCTGTTGTTGTTTCCTTTTGGCAGCTTCCTTTGCCTCATCTTCTACCTCTGTCATATTCTTCTTCGCCGCCTCTCCCCTCGTATCTTTGGATAGGGCGTTGAGCTCCATCGCTGCTTCCATCTCCAATCGCTCCGCCTCCTCCCTCTGAGACTTCGCCCGCGCCTCGGTTTCTTCCTCCATTGTCTTGAGGCGAAGGGCCTCCAGCCTTTCCGCCTCCAGTCCATTCAGGCGTTCCATCTCTTTCTTTTCCTCGCGGGCAATCCGCTCTCTCTCCTTCTTTTCGTTTTGATCAGCCTCCTTCCGCGCTGCGTCGTCTAACTTCTTCTGTTTTTGTGCTGCCAATGCTGTCTGGCGGTCTTTTCTAGCGTCTGCCGATCCTGAATCCGGTGGAATTGTGCGGCCAAAGGCACTGGTCGGCGAAGAGTTCGCTGGCGTGACCATGATTGAATGGTTTGGTTTGTTGATTGATTTGTTTTAGTGCTTAATTGTAGATAAAGCGTGCGTCAATTGACGCCGGTGTAGGAGTGCTGAAATTTACGATGTCAGCACGTTGTTTTTACGATAGAAAGTAACGCTAGTTAAACGTGAATTTGTATGGCGCTGGCAATTCTAATAAAAAGTGATTTTGTATCACAATGTGCGAAAGTATTGCGCAAATCGCTAATAAAACGTGAATTTGTATCGCGATGGGCGATGTGCAAATTGTGTTGTGTGTGGTTCCACGTGGAGGTTTAGGTTCCACGTGGTCAGCTATCCCAAATCTAGCACACCCTCGTGGCGGGAAGAGATCT
>ENA-UOYH01000808-UOYH01000808.1-marine-metagenome-genome-assembly--contig:-NODE-808-length-10011-cov-2.406684_pt1 | contig 10011 bp, 8 predicted proteins | sample MGYA00238175_ERZ767261 | MGnify/ENA primary metagenome ERZ767261 (study PRJEB28946, sample SAMN06267185) | marine metagenome | isolation source: Columbia River Estuary | place: USA:Columbia River Estuary...
TCGTGATTTAAAAGCATTGGGGCTGGCTTCAGTAGCTAGTGGGTTTCTTGGTGGTCTAAATGTAGTCACTGTAATTGCAAGGAGTTCTGTAAACGTCAATAACGGAGGAAGCAATCGTTCGTCTAACTTTTTTCATGCTTTTTTTCTAATCCTCTTTATTGTACTCTTTAGTTTTGAGTTACAGCGAATCCCTTTACCTGCGCTAATGGCTATTCTTGTTTTCACAGGATATAGGCTAGCCGCTCCAGAAACAATCAAAAAGATTTTTTTAATCGGAAAAGAACAATTACTTATCTTTTCTGTAACTCTTTTTGTGACTTTAAAAATCGGATTAATAACAGGTATTTTATCTGGTGTTTTTATCACTCTCTTTATACACGCTTTATTAAATAAAGGCTTTGCTTTATTTGCCAGAAATTTATTAAAACCTAATGTGTTGATGTTTAAGGAGGATGGAGGAAACAACTATTACGTTAGTGTCAAGCATTTTTGTAGTTTCCTAAATTATTATAGACTGAAAGAAAAACTTGATGCTATTCCTGAAAATCAAAGCGTTATTGTTGATTTTTCTTTGTGTCAATTTGTTGACCACACAGTAATGGAAAATCTTAATAATTATCAAGAGCTATTTACTAAGCGCCATGGAAGTTTCGAGGTTGTTGGACTTGATTTACACGATACTGATTCAAAACATCCATTTGCATTAAGGCGTTTATTGCCGGTTCCAAATGTTATTAAGAAAAGTCTAACTAAAAGACAGACTGCTATAGAAAATTTTGCCAATGACTACACTTTAAACTACAATGCAAAAAAACAACCTGACGTTTACTACCTAAATGATTTCTTATTCTTTCAAACTAAAAAAATAAACCACCTCTACAATCATTTGTCAAGTAACGAAAAGGATATTGCGCTTTTTGACATTGAATTTTCTGAAGGGGAATTTATTGCTAAAGAAGTTGTTAGATCAACAATGGTTTATATTAATTTGAACAAAAATATCCCAAAATTTACTTTAGATAAAGAAGGTTTCTTAGAAAAAGTATATGCTCTAGCTGGGTCTAAAGAAGTGCCTATTGAAAATCATCAAGACTTTTCAAAGCGGTTTTATTTACTTGGAGAAGACACAGAGGCAATTCGTTTATTTTTTAATAAAACCATTACACATTTCTTTGAAAGTAATCCTTATTATCACATTGAGAGCAAGGGAAGTGCTATTTTAATTTTTGGTAAAGAGCGTTTAGCTAGTATCACTGAAATCAAGGCAATTTTTGATTTTGGTAAGCGTTTAAAAGACACTATCTCTAAATAATTTCTTAAGTTTTTTTCGTTCTATCATCATTTTATTACTTTGCATTAATATGAAATTATATCCAATAAATGCCGGAAATTTTAAGCTTGATGGAGGAGCTATGTTTGGGGTTGTTCCTAAGTCTATTTGGAATAAAACAAATCCAGCAGACGTCAACAATATGATTGATATTGCTGCGCGGTGTTTACTTATTGAAAACGGAAACAAACTCACCCTAATTGACATGGGGATGGGAAATAAACAAAGTAATAAATTTTTTAGTTATTACCACCTTTGGGGTAATGATACTCTTGAAGATTCATTAAAAACAGCTGGTTTTCATATGGACGATGTTACTGATGTCTTTATGACACATTTACATTTTGATCATTGTGGTGGTGGTGTTCAGTGGAGCTCTGACAAAACAGGTTTTGAAACCGTGTTCAAAAACGCTAACTATTGGAGTAACACGAATCATTGGAACTGGGCAACAAATCCTAATAAACGTGAAAAAGCCTCCTTTCTTGACGAGAATATTTTACCCATTGAAGCTAGTGGACAACTAAAGTTTTTACCGCTTTCGCCATCAAAAATTCTTAGCTCAACAGAATTAGATTTTGATGTGTTTCTTGCAGATGGGCACACCGAAAAACAAATGATTCCAATGATTAAATATCAAGACAAAACCATTTGCTTTATGGCTGATTTACTCCCAACTGTAGGGCACTTACCCCTGCCATTTGTAATGGGTTATGACACAAGGCCATTGATAACCCTTGATGAGAAAGAAAGTTTTTTAAAAATGGCTGCTGATAACGACTATTACCTTTTTTTAGAACACGATGCACATCACCCTATTATTACGGTAAAGCACACAGATAAAGGTGTTCGTCTTTCTAGGGTTTTTCAACCTGAAGAGATATTCTAAAATCTGTCATTAATGAAAGCTGTAATAATGAAATATCGCATTTATATCGCTGTTCTAATCACAACGCTCAGCTATGTTTGCTCTAAGAAAATATATACATTAAAACGACTAATAAAATAAATTCAAACCAAAAAGATGAAAATATTATTATCTCAAGCCTTATATCTATGTGCCATATTATGGTGTTACTGTGGAATATCTCAAAATAATGCTTATTGGCAACAACAAGCAGACTATAAAATGGTTATTGATATGAATGTTGAAACTTTTCAATATGAAGGTAATCAACACTTAACCTACACTAATAATTCGCCTGACACACTAACACGAGTATACTACCACCTTTACTTAAACGCGTTTCAGCCAGGAAGCAACATGGACGTGCGTTTACAACAGATAAAGGATCCTGATAAACGAATGGTAAACAATATCGGTACAAATGAAAATCCAATATATGAAAGTAAAATAAGTCAATTATCACCTAATGAAACTGGCTATTTAAACGTTACCTCTTTGACTCAAAATGGTATTCCACTTATTTATAACATCGTTGACACGGTATTAGAAGTTGACCTAGCAACCCCTATTCAACCAGGCGAACAAACCATCTTTGATATGGTATTTAACGCACAATTGCCTGTTCAAATTAGAAGAAATGGACGAAACAATCGTGAAGGTGTAGCTTTATCAATGGCACAATGGTATCCAAAAATAGCTGAATATGATTTTGAAGGGTGGCACGCTGACGCTTACATTGCTAGAGAATTTCATGGTGTTTGGGGTAACTTTGATGTGAAAATATCAATTGATAAAGATTATATCATTGGTGGCACAGGATACTTACAAAACCCTGAAGAAATAGGTCACGGCTACAGTAGCAAAACAAACAACACTGATAATGATAAATTAACATGGCATTTCAAAGCGCCAATGGTACATGATTTTACTTGGGCAGCTGATCCAAATTATATTCATGATACATTACGGGTTGATAATGGTCCATTGCTTCATTTTTTTTACAAAAATAATCCTGAAACTAACGATAACTGGAAAGCGTTACAACCTGTAGCAGCAAGTCTAATGTCTTATTTTAGTAATACCGTTGGCGCATATCCTTACAAACAATACTCCATTATTCAGGGAGGGGATGGAGGTATGGAATACGCAATGTGTACATTAATCACTGGAGGTAGAAGCTTAAGGAGTTTAATCGGAGTAACTTCACACGAGATGGCGCATACCTGGTTTCAATTTTTATTAGCAACTAATGAGTCTAAACATGAATGGATGGACGAGGGTTTCACAAGTTATATTAGTGCATCTGCGATGAATGAAGTCATGAAAATAGATCACCAAAACCCACACTTAAGTTCTTTTAATCGCTACATCGCCCTTGCAAATTCTGGTAATGAGCAGCCGCTCACAACGCATGCTGATCGTTATAACATAAATAGCGCCTACAGTACTTCAGCTTACAGTAAGGGCGCTGTCTTCTTAGCACAACTTGGTTATATTATTGGAAAAGACAACTTAACAAAAACTATTAAAAAATATTTTACTGATTTTGCATTTAAACATCCCACACCAAATGCTATTATTAGATCTGCTGAAAAAATATCTGGATTAGAATTAGACTGGTATTTAACAGATTTTGGACAAACAACTAACACTATTGACTATGGTATTAAAACGGTTAATAGCCTTAATGAAATAACCGAAATAACTCTAGAGAGAAAACAACTGATGCCAATGCCAATTGATTTAACGGTGAATTATCTTGACGGATCGTCAGACAACTTCTATATTCCGTTAGAAATGATGAGAGGAGAAAAGCCAATCAATAGTCATGTTATCGCTTTACCAGATTGGCCATGGGTTAATACTCATTATACGTTTTCTATAGATACAAAAAAAGACCTCATCGCTTCTATCGTTATAGACCCTAGTCAATACATGGCAGATACTAATAAAAATGATAACACCATTTCTTTTGATCATCCTAAAAATTAAAAACAATAAAAATTAAAAAACAAAAGCTTTTCTGTCTCCGAAGCATCCGTAATCTTTGTGATATGTTTACTTTTGTTTTAACTATGAAAGCATCCTTCTCAAATATTGAAAAACTTAAAAGCAAGGTGCTGATTGATGCGCTTTTTACAAACGGGAACTCAATTAGTTGTTTTCCGTTACGATTTGTGTACCTACAAAAAGAATTCCCAGAAAACATTACTTTTAAGTGTGGGGTTTCGGTTAGTAAAAAAAAATTTAAGCGCGCTGTAGATCGTAACCGGATAAAAAGACTAATGAGAGAAGCCTATCGACTAAACAAAAACACCTATATTGATAAAATTCCATCCCAACAAGCATTAATGATTTTGTATATTGGTAAAGACATGCCTTCAACCACACAAATCAACCAAGCGATGTCAGCGCTCTTTCAAAAGTTTATTAAAACGGCTTGTTAGCAACCTTAAACTCATGAATATTTCTAAAAAAAACAAACTTATTATTCCTATCGTTGCATTGGTTTTACTTATTACCACTTCTGCTTATAAAAACGACTTTTTTGAAATTGCTAAACAAATAGAAATATTTACAACCTTGTATAAGGAAATAAACATGAACTATGTAGATGATACCAACCCAAGTGATTTAATGAATGTTGCTATTAAAAACATGCTATCTGAATTAGATCCGTACACCGTCTTTTTTAATGAACAGGATGTCGAAGCGTCTAGAATTAACAACACTGGAGACTATACAGGAATAGGCGCTACAATTAAAACCTTAAAAGATCAACTAATTGTTGTTGAACCCTTTCAAGATTATCCTGCTGACAAAGCAGGGCTTAAGGCGGGAGACGAAATCCTAAAAGTAGACAATATAGTTGTGGCTGATTTTCAAGACGACGCTGGTGAATTACTTCAGGGTTCTGCTGGATCAAAAGTTTCTATCACCTATCGTAGACAGGGTGAGGTTCAATCAGTATCTATTACAAGAGAAGAGGTTGCTATCAAAGCAGTACCCTTATATAGGATGGTAAATGAAACCGTTGGTTACGTTGCTTTAGCTAAATTTACAAGAACAGCTTCTCAAGAGGTGCAAGATGCTATCTCTTACCTTAAAGTCGAAGGAGCAGAGCAAATTGTATTTGATTTAAGAGGAAATCCAGGAGGGCTTTTAATTGAAGCTATTAATATTGTAAACCTGTTTGTTCCAAAAAATGAAATTATTGTCACAACAAAATCAAAAGTTGGTAAGTATAATAAAACCTATAAGACAAGAAATGAGCCTCTTGACACCCAAATTCCTCTTGTTGTTTTAATTGATGGTAGTAGCGCCTCAGCAAGTGAAATCGTTTCTGGCTCATTACAAGATTTAGATCGTGCTGTTATTATTGGATCTAGAAGTTTTGGAAAAGGATTAGTACAGCGTCCAAAACCCTTAAGCTACGGTACACAACTAAAAGTAACTATTTCAAGATACTATACACCATCTGGTCGCTGTATTCAAGCATTAGACTATAAACAAAGAGATGAAAATGGACAAGCAGTTCGCGTCAGGAAGGAAAACTACAACTCCTTTAAAACAAAAAGCGGTAGAGCTGTTTTTGATGGTGGCGGTGTTATGCCGGACATAGAACTAGAAGAATCAAAGGTTTCTACGATTACAAAAAACATAATTAAACAAAATTTTGTGTTTAATTATGCAACTAGATATTACTATAAAAATTCTATTCCTGATTTAAATACTTTTAAATTAAAAGACACCGATTTTAAAGATTTTATTGATTATCTCAAACAAAATAATTTTGAATTTAAAACCAAAACAGAAACAGCACTTAATAGTGTTATAAAAATAGCTAAAGAGGAGGGTTTTGATAAGGATTTAAACTTCTCGTACGCGGCTATGGTAAGAGATATTAATGCTATAAAAAATGATGAAATTATTAATAATAAATCACAATTACTGGTGCTTCTAGAAAACGAAATTATATTACGTTACTTTTACAGAGAGGGGTTGTACAAGTATTATTTATTAAATAACAATGATATTCAAAAAGCTACTGATGTTCTATCGAACTTAGATAAATACAATGATTATTTAAAACCCTAATAATTACCTTACTGCGCATAAATTTTAAAATATTATATTTAATTAGTTAACAAAAATATATGTTGCGTTTTACTTTCTTTTTTTATGCTTTTTACATTGTTTCATATGCTCAAGAACTACATCACAATGTTTTTTTTGAAACAGATCAATACAATATTATTTCAGAACAAAAAAATGCATTAAACACCTTTATCTCATCTTTAGATAGCTTAACAATCGAAACAATTCAAATATATGGCTACTGTGATGATCGTGGTACAAAAAACTATAACCAACGACTTTCAGAAAATCGAGCAGAGGCCATTAAAGACTATCTTTTAGATAGTGAATTTTCAGAAAAACAAATAAACGTTATTGATGGAAAAGGAGAGCTACCTTTAAACGTTACTATAAATATTAATAAAATTAGAAAAAAAAATAGACGAGTAGAAATTGTTGTTACTGCAAAATACACCTCTAATAATATTGAAAAACCAACAACTCAAACCATTTTAAAAAGAGGGGTTAAAGTTGGTGATAAAGTTCGTTTAAAAAATATTTATTTTAAAACTGGCTACAGTACAATTATGCCTAGTTCAATACCAACTCTAAAAGAAATCACTACTATTTTGGTTGAAAAGAAAAATATTTATTTTACAATTGAAGGTCATGTTTGTTGCACTCATGATACTTATGACGCTATTGATAGAAAATCAGGATTACGAAATCTATCTATTTCAAGAGCAAAATTTATCTACACTTTTTTACTACAACAAGGTGTTGAAAAACACCGAATGAAGTATGTAGGACTTCGTAGAAAACACCCCTTAGGTGGTAATCCAAAACTAGATAGACGTGTTGAATTATTAATCACTTATGTTGGAAAAGATAATTAATGCTTTATCATCATTATGTGAGGAATATTATCTTCTAAATACTCATTTCCTAGGGTATTAAAACCAAGATTTATGTAGAATTGCTTTAGATAAGCTTGAGCAGAAAGTTCTATTACAGATGTATTAAAACGGCTATTAATAGAAATTATAGCCGTTTTAATAATTTGGTAACCATATTCTTTGTTACGGTAATTTATATTAACAACAACCCTGCTAATACTAGCATTTTTAAGATAAACACCAGGTTTAAAAATTCTAGTATACGCGACAAGTTTAGTACCTATTTTACCTAAAACATGAACTGCATTTATATCTTTTCCGTCAATATCTAAATAAGGACATTGTTGTTCAACAATAAATACCTCACTTCTTAGTTGAAGTAAACTATATAAATCTTCATTTGTTAATTCTTTATATGTCTTAACTTCTATATTTAGCATCTGTAATTAATCTTGAACAACTAAATTTTTATCATCACATTTACCATATTCTGGTTGAATATTAACATGATTAATGTCAAATTTATGAAATAATATTTCTTCAATTGTGTGTAAAATTTTATCAAACTCTGCGAGTGAAATATTGTCATAAAAATCAATATGTGCTTCAAAATGTGTTTCCTTTTCATTTAACTGCCAAATATGAATGTGATGTATATTTTTAACAGCCTTTAAATTGATTATTTCTGATATAATATCATTAACAGAAATTGATTCTGGTGTAAATAACATTAATACTTTGGTTGAGGATTTTAATAAATCATACCCCATCCAAATTAAATATAAGGCAATAAAAAAAGTTAATACACTATCGACCCAAAACACATTGTAAAATTTAATAAGTAAACCACCAACTAATACCGCTATACTTGCCATCATATCAGTGAGTAAATGTAAATAAGCACTTTTCATATTCATATTAGAATCAGCATCTTTTTTTAATAAAAGAACACTAAAACCGTTGCCTAAAATTGCTATAATAGATAACCATATAACTAATCCAGATTCTATTTCTTGTGGATTTTGAAAACGCTCTACAGCTTCAATAATGAGTAAAATAGCAACAATAATTAAGGTTGAAGCATTTATGAAAGCTGCAAGTATTTCTGCACGTTTATAACCAAATGTTTTTTTTAGACAAGCTTTTTTTTTTGATAATCTATTTGCTATATAACTAATTATTAATGATATAACGTCACTAAAATTATGTAGAGCATCACTTAATAGTGCTAAACTTCCCGAAATAATACCACCAAATATTTGTACTATTGTAATTAAAATATTTAAAAAAATAGATATTAATAAATTAGTTCCTTCTAGATTTCCATGGGAATGATGAGAATGGTTATGTGAATGGGAATGACTCATTTAACAAGTTGTTATGGAAATTTTATTTACACGATTTTGATGTCTACGACCTTCAAATTTAGTTTCTAAAAATGTGTTAACTATTTTAATTACTTGTGGTATAGAGGTGTAACGAGCAGGAATACAACATATGTTTGCATTATTATGTTGTCTTGTTAGTTCTGTTATTTCTTTCGTCCAACAAATACCTGCACGAATATTTTGATATTTATTAGCAGTCATTGCTACACCATTTGCACTGCCGCAAATTAATATACCAAAATCAGCTACTCCAGACTCAACATCTTTCGCAACAGGATGAACGAAATCAGGATAATCTACACTTTCTAAAGTATCTGTACCATAATTAGTAACAACAAAACCTTTATCTTTTAAATATTCTATTATAGCTTTTTTATATTCAGGTCCTGCGTGATCGTTTCCTATTGAAATTTTCATAATAGTATATAATTTTAATTACCAACATCAAAGTTAATAATTGCTAATAAGTAAGCACAACTTATAATACCTTACTTATTCATAATTTTTATGTTTAATAAATCTATCTTATAAGAGAATTTATACTTAATGTTGATAAGTATCATTAAAATTATTAAATACTTGTTAATAAGTGTTCGTAAAAAATAAAAAATAAATTATTGATAATCCAATTAATTTTCCAATCAAAAAGTAAAATTTATAAACCTAAATTTTAAATCTCTTTTTTAAAAGTTATTATAAACATAAAATGTATTCATATAAACATAAATTATAAAAATACTTATAAAAATTCAACTGTGAATAAGGGTTATTAACAACTGTGAATATTTTAACTATTCTATATGGAAATGAATATGTTAACTATATAATAAGTTGTTAATAGAATGGTTTTAAAATAACATCAAATAAAATTTAAATAAAGTTATAAGGCTTGTTAACAGACAATAATAATCATTATTTTTATTTTATTTTTAAAAGAAAATTTGATTATGTATATATAAATGTGAATAAGTTGATTTTACTATATTTTTATAGACTTAATATTGAACAAATATTGATTTAATATATAAACCTTAAATTTGAAGAAGCTTAATAACATCTCTTCACTTAAATTAAGTTTAAATTTTAAAGAGTCCTTAACTTTAAGGAATACAATATGATAACATAATAAATGACAAGAAAGAAAAAAAGGAAACCTTCACATAATAGAATTTCCAACTTAACAGATACCATTTTAAATATTTTAAAAAAAGAACGTAATAAAACTTTTAATTATAAACAAATAGCCTCAATACTAGGTGTTAATGATACTAGTAGTAGAAATCAGATTATTAAAAAACTGCAGCAACTTAAAGTCAAACAAGAAATTGAAGAAGTAGATCGAGGTAAATTTAAAGCTATAATAAATACTGAATATCATATAGGTCGTGTAGATATAGCGTCCCGTGGTACTGG